>ERZ773027.25-NODE-25-length-99467-cov-7.548063_pt1 | contig 99467 bp, 104 predicted proteins | sample MGYA00511032_ERZ773027 | MGnify/ENA primary metagenome ERZ773027 (study PRJEB29015, sample SAMEA2738138) | human oral metagenome | biome: human oral; feature: human-associated habitat; material: saliva | place: China | collected 2190 ... | reverse complement strand
TTACATAGCCACTCAGACGATAAATTACAGAAATCAGGAGACTGGTGAAGTAATCAGATATTCATCAAACGATAAATAAGCAGAAATAAAGTATAAGAGCAAAACTCCACTGCAAGGCAGTGGGGTTTTTTCGTACACAAATTGAAATATCGCGCCTTGAAATACATGCTATAAATTTACCAAAAAATGGTATTGACCGTCTATGGGGAAGCAGTTAGACTTTCAGCAAGGGAGATGGGAAAATATGGAAAACATGCAGTTATATATTAAACATAGTGATAGGGAGTTTACTAGCAGACTAGCTAAGAGTTTCTGCCTTTGTGATGGGGTTAATGTATATATTGAGGAACCACCAGAGCATGTTTTACTGGGATGTATTGTTTTGTCTTTTGATATATATGATAGAGATAAATACACAAGATATGTAGCGCTTAGCATGAATGCTGATGATGAGTGTCTTTTAGCAGATGCATGTACTTTATATATCTTCTCAAGTACTGCAGTAATTATAGAGAAAATCAGGTTTATTTTTGGATATAAGGTAAAACCTGAGACTAAAGAATTTAACAAATGCAAACTAATGAGTTTTGTATCCGAAAAGAGCTATTGTGGTACTAGTACCAGCGCCCTGGCCTTTAGCTACATCATGGAGGTGAGATTTGGGATTAAGTCTGCATACTTGAGTCTCGCTCATAGTAATTATAGAGCGATAGAGTTTCTTAGAGGAAGTCTAGATAAGAGTGAGAAATGCGCAGATTTTGATGATTCTTCTGCTATTAAGTTTATGTATGCGCTTAAGCAGAGGAAGGATTTAGATATAGATTCTTTTTTAAACCAAAGCCATGGGATAAAGCATTTTAATCTAGCTCTGATAAACGGAAGGCTTGATGATTTTGATGCCTCGCTGATAGATGAGATAAGGATAAGGCTTCATGAGAAGGGCTATGAATATTTGATTATCGATATAGGCACAAGTCTTAGTAGGCAGGCGATAGAAATTACAGAGAGCTCTGATAATGCAATATTTGTAAATTGCGATTTCCTATCTGAATATATAAAGCCAAGAGCTAAAACACATAAAATTAGCATTGATATAACAGGGAAAAATACTGATGAAGATAAGACTTTTATGGTTCCATTTTGTAGGGATTTATCATTTAGAAGTTTTGACCATGAATATGGATTTGAGATAGAGAGCATTCTAGAGGAGATACTTAGAGCATAGATGAATATTAATACTAAGTTTGATAGAAAGCAGTATGAGGAGCTTTTGGCAAAGGCAACCAATACTTTGATGGAGTATAGAATTGAAGATGATAACAGGGCAAAGGAATGCATTGAGAAAATTGTTTTAGAGGATGCTAAAGATCTACCCATAGACAATATCATTTTTCTTATAAATCGTATATTCGGAAGGCTTAGAGGTGATATCGGAAGCTTAAGCTATCTTTCTGACCTAAATGTGAATGAAATAATGGTAAATGGTTTTGATACCATCTTTATAGAAGTGGATTCACACATCGAGAAGGTAGATGACAGCTTTGATAGTACAGAAGAATTAGAGCATGTTATAAGGAGGATAGCTGCCTCAGTTCACAGAGAAATTAATGAGTTTAAGCCCATACTTGATGCTAGGCTTGAGGATGGCTCTAGAGTAAATGCGGTTATGAAGAATATAGCAATAGGAGGGCCGAGCCTAAGCATAAGAAAGTTTGGTAACAACAAAATTTCTCTAGATGAGATGGTAAAGGGAGGTGGACTTAGTGCTGAATGTGCAGATGATATAAGGACTATGGTCAGAGGAGGTCTTAATATATTTGTGAGTGGTGGTACTTCTTCTGGTAAGACGACATTACTTAACGCTATAAGTGACTATATTCCAGAAAACGAAAGAGTAATTGTAATAGAGGATTCACTAGAACTTAAGCTAAACAACATAGCAAACATTGTCAGACTGGAGTGTAGAAACGCAAATAGTGCAGGGAAGGGCGCAATAAATATGGCTGACCTTATTAGGTCAAGTCTTAGAATGAGGCCAGATAGAATAGTGGTTGGAGAGGTAAGAGGTGGAGAGGTTCTTGACATGCTTCAGGCACTAAACACAGGACATTGTGGTTTTTCAACTGGACACGGAAATTCAACATGTGGAATGCTTAGGAGAATAGAGGCTATGTATCTATCAGCTGTTGAGATTCCGGTTGATGCCATAAGAATGCAAATCTGTGAAGCCATTGATATTTTGATACATATGGAGAGACTTCCAAGTGGAAGAAGAAAGATTATAGAGGTAAATGAGCTGACAGGATATAGGGATGGAGAATATGTTCTAAATCCGCTTTATGAACTATCTGATGAGATGAGTCTTGTTAGAACTGAGAATTTGCTAAGCGACGATATTAAGCTTAGATTAAGAGGGATAAATGATACAGGATTACAACGAGTACAAGCTAAGCAATAAGGAGAGGCTTGCTTTGGTTATGGTATCAGTAGGGTTTTTATTACTTGCAGGAATGCTTTATATAAATTCAATTATAACCGTAGTAATAAGTCCAATAGCCTATGGCTTTGCTTCGCAAAGATATATGAGCTATATGATAGCAAAACGAAGGACAAGACTAAGAAATGAATTTAAGGAGTTACTGTACAGCTTCAGTGCTTCATTTGCAATAGGTTCAAGTATGCAGTCAGCAATGAAGGATGGGTGCAAAAAGCTAAGAGAGATTTTTGATGAGGACTCCATAATGCTAGGAGAGCTTGAGGATATGTGTAGCAAGTTAGAGAGCACAGCTAGTGATCCAGTTTTTCTCTGGGAAGATCTTGCATCAAGATGTGTAGTAGAAGACATAAAGCTGTTTTCAGAGGTATATAGAGGCTGTACATCAAGTGGCGGAGATATGATAGTCGCTATTGAAGCCGCAGCAAAGACTATTGGTGAGAAGATAGAGATGGAAAATAGTATTAAGCTTTTGGCCAAACAAAAGATTATAGAAGGCAGAGTAATAGCAGTAATTCCAGTGATAATAATACTGTTTCTCAGGATATGCTCTCCTGGTTATATAAAGCCTATGTACGAAGGCATAGGCGGAAAAATAATAATGCTGCTAGCACTTTCTATATCAGTTACAGCTATTTTTTTATCAGAAAGGATATGTAAAATTGAAGTTTAGTACAGGCAAAATAAAATCACAAATTTATGGATTTGAATTTACCAAATTTTGTCTGAGAAAGAAAAGACTCTTGATTTTAGTTATAGCTATTTCCGTTGGGATAAGCATGATGTCATTTGTATTTGGATCTAGGAAGGCTGTCAGCATAAGAGGAAGCAGAGATAACCTAAGTGGAATAACTCTAAATAGCAATAATGAAGGCGAGGAGATAAGGGTTTCAGCGACAAATGGTAGCGATAAAGCAAGCAAAACAGTATATCTTAAGGCGGTTAAAAATAAGAAGGATTCTAAAAAGGATAAAGCTGTTGACAAGAGTCTTGAACTTAAACTATCAGACATCATAAGAAAGCTAAAAAAGAATACAAAGGCAAACAAGATGATAAGCTTACCTAAACAGTTAGATGATGGAACTAGGCTTAATTGGAGCATTAGATCAAAACAGACAAACTACGCTATTGTAATGGCAGCAGCACCATTGGTGATGCTATTTGCCTACAGGAGTGAAAAGGACAAGGAAAAGAAAGAGACTCAGCGAAAAAGAAATGATATAATCCGAAATTTACCAGCCTTTGGAACAAAGCTTGAGCTATTTCTAAATTGCGGAATGGTGTATGAGGATGCGATGAGCAAGGTGATAGACGGATATAGCAAAGAATTTCCCAATGAATTATCTAAGTTAATTAGTGACGCAAAGGAACTTTCGTTGATTAGCGGAAGAGATGAGATGGAAATACTCGGAGAAAAATCTAGGTCATTAAAAATCAAAGAACTAACGCGTATTACAGCAATGATTGCTGATAGTAAATATAAAGGTACTGAGCTAGGAGAAAAGCTTTCTAGAGAAGGTGAGTATCTTTGGCAGAGAAGGATGAAAACTGCAGAAGAGAATGCTAAGCTTGCGGAGCTAAAACTCTCACTGCCTCTAGCCTTACAGTTACTATCACTTATAATCATCACAGCTGCACCTGCTGTAATACAATTCTAAATTAGGGGGACAAAATGTTAAGAAACAAAAAGGGAATGGAGATGGTACAGGTAGCAATTTTGATTGCTCTAGCAATTTCACTAGGCATCATTTTTAGATCGCAAATCACAGAGTTTATCAATACAACTTTTGCAGATCTAAACGCTTAGGGAGGCACTTATGATGCTAATGAATAAAAAAGGAGGTGAGTATGTAGAAGCCTCAATCGTGCTTCCGCTATTGGTACTTCTGATTGTAAGCATGATTTATGCAATGATGTTTTTTTACGGTCATGCCGATAGGCAAATGAAGCTACATAAGGTATCGCTTGATAAGGCAAAAACGAGCTCTTCACTGTTTAAAAAAGAAAAATATAAAGTAGAAGACTCATCCTTAATAAGTGGAGCTGCAAGAGTTTTGCTGAGAAAGGATATCTATGCGGATATATATTTGATAAATGAAGCAGATTTGGTAAGGGTAGGAAAATTTGTAAAGGGGTTAAAAGAGTAAGATGGTAAGAAATAAGCGGGGTATGGTTAGCGTATTCGTAATGATTTTTTCGGTTTCAATAATATCATTAGCCATGCTTTTTATTGGAGGGACAAGGGCAAAGGCTATAAGCTCAAGTGTAGAAAGCTTGGGACACCTATGGGCTAAATCGATCCTAGGTGAATATACAGACAAGCTTTATGAGCGATATGGAATATTCGCATATAAAGCCAAGTCGCCTGCCGAAGTCGACGATAAGCTTAACCAGCTTAGCGAAATTACCTTCAAGGGGAAGAGATATATAGACTGTGAAGGGTGCAATAGCAGTCTATATAAATACTCCCTGGCAGAGCTTGATAATTTTCAGAAGCAAGTTAATAAGGCAGCGGTGGTAGAAAAACAAAAGAACTTTAAGGACGTTGCACTAGATATTTATACGCCGTCAGACAGAACGATTTCAAATGATGCTATAGTGGCAGGACTTCCATCAAAAGGAAGACTGAGCAGCTTCTCGCTAAGTAACTTTATAAATAAGATTAAAGAGATAGATGATATCAAAGATGTGCTAAAGGGCGGCAAAGATGAACTTCTACAAATGAAATACATGAAAAATCACTTCCAAAGTGCAGTTTCACAAAGTGAAGATGATGACAGTTTCTTTAAGTATGAGCTAGAGTATATACTCGCAGGTAAAGCTTCAGACGAAGGAAATCTAAAAAGCACTAGGAACAGGATAATTGCAATAAGAGAAGCAATGAACATAGCTTATATAAATCAAAATCCACAGATGAGGGATCTCGCTCTAACAATTGCTGAGCTTATCTCATCGCCAGCTGCAGCGCCAGCAACTCAGCAGGCACTAATAGCTGCGTGGGCATATGCTGAAAGCGTAAACGACTATAGACTGCTTGTTCATGGCAAGAAGGTTCCTCTGATGAAGGATGATGATTCATGGGCGGTAAATTTAAAATCGATAATAACAAATCCAAATCCTGAGTATATAGATAAAAATAATGAAAAAGGTAACACATATAATGAATATCTTCAGGCGATGATATTTTTAACAAATAAGGATAATAGACTTCTAAGGATGATGGATTTGATAGAGATAAATATGAAATACTGTTATTATGGAAATTTCAGTATTTCAAGTCATTACACGGGTATTGATTACAGCATGGATGTAAATGGGAGGACGCATAATTTCAGTGCAGAATATTAGACTAGCTTTGCAAAAACAAAATAAATCTATGGTAAGTAATAAAAGGGGTGCATACATTCTAGAAGCATGCATAGTGTTTCCACCATTTATAATCGCAATAATAATGCTATTATCTTTGATACCCGTGATGGCGGAATGGGAAAATGCCGTATATTCAGCCTGTGATGAGCTAAGGTCAAGTGATATAAGGGCACACTTTTATAACGATAAGTTACTTGGTCAAGTTAGGCTTAATAATAGGTTAAATAAAGAAAGCCACTTCATAGATCCTATTCAAGTAACTCAATATAAATATAGGCATAGCGATGGTAAATTTAAAGACCTAATAACAGTTCGCATAGATGCTAGTTTTTCTAAGCGAGTTCCACTTGCAATTAGAAGCCTTGATATGGATATGAAAATAAGGTCAAGGGCATTTACGGGAGCTAGTCTAGATGAGGATAGCGACAAGGATTGTTTTAATAAAAAGGAGGATTCCAAGGAAGTATATATATTTCCAGAATCAGGTAGAAAGTACCACAATAAATCTTGTCAATGTCTTAATCCAGCCTGTGAAAAGGTGTATATTACGCCAGCAATAAAATCGCGTTTTAAGCAGTGTGATATATGCAAGAAGAAGGGATATAAGGGAAATCAAGCAGTCTTTTGCTTTTTCAATAGCGGTGAGGTCTATCATCGTGGTGATTGTCCAAGCGTAGATAAATACTACGAGAAGATACAAAAGCGAGAGGCAATTAGCAGGGGGTACTCAGCCTGCTCAATATGTGGAGGATAATGTGAAAAATAATATTTTGATAAAGCCGATTACAGAGATAGATTATTATAGGGCTTTGATTTTATCGTCAGGCATACATAGACTTTTTCTGCCAATGAAATTTCAGTTTATTAGAGATGATAGTAAAGTTAAAGTCAAGGAGTATTTTGTAAATATTGATGGATATGCAAACCTAAAAGAATGTCTAAGGGATTCTTCGCTAGAGGCATGGGATATAGCGGATATGATGATACAGCTAACTGAGGGCATAAATGAATCGATGTATAGATATGTATTTCCGTATGAATATAGAATCAGCCTAGATTATATCTACTATAGCAAAAGTCAAAAGAAGTTTAAACTTATGTTCATACCAAGCACTGAGCATCTAGATGACATGAATAGCCTAAATAAGATAGTCCTAGAGAGTTTAAATGCTTTGTTAGACGAGTTTAAACAGTTCATAGGTATAGTGGCTGATACAGAAATAAAATCTCTAAAAAACTTAATTTGTAAGTCTGATACAGTAGATGATTTTACGGCTAAGATAAACGCACATAAAAGAAATATATGGAGGAGCGAGCAGGGTAAAATAAGTCGCACTATTGCTTTATAGCATGATTTCGTGTACGATTAAGCTATGATTCCAATTTCAACAAAGATGAGACCGCAGAATTTAGACGAATTCATGGGTCAGCAGCACTTTTTGTACAAAGGATCGTTGCTATACAATTCAATAAAGAACAAAACCTTCAGTTCAGCAATATTTCACGGACCTTCAGGTACGGGCAAGACTACTCTTGCCAGATTAATTGCTGCAGAGCTCGATAGTGATTTTCATGAGATAAATGCAAGTACGACTGGAACCAAGGAGCTAAAGGAGATACTAGACAGAGCACGCCTTAGATTCTATGGTTTAGAGGCAAAATCAAGCTATATCTATATTGATGAGTTTCATCGCTGGAATAAGCTTCAGCAGGATTCGCTCCTAAAGGCATTAGAAGAAGGTGTAATTAAGTTCATTGCAAGTACAACCGAAAATCCGTATTTTGCAATAAACAACGCGATATTGAGCAGGGTTAGAAATATTTATGAGTTCAAGCGTCTTGATAAAGAGGTAATCAAAACGCTTCTTTTGCGTGCTGCAAATGATAAGGAGCGAGGATTAGGAAATCTTGATGTTAAATACGATGACAAGGCCATAGATGTTTTGGCAGAACTATCAAATGGAGATGCAAGAGTTGCACTTGATACACTTGGCTTCGTCTTTGAAAATCATCAAGACGGTAAAACTGTAACTGCAGAGGATATATCTGAAGCAATGCAGAGAAAAATAGGTTTTTACAACCGTGGAGACGATAAGTATGATCTGCTTTCCGCACTTCAAAAATCGATAAGGGGAAGTGACCCTGATGCGGCAATATATTACTTTGCTAGACTTGTAGATGGGGGTGCAGATGTACAGATGATTGGTAGAAGGCTCCTTGTCATAGCTAGTGAAGATATAGGTATGGCATATCCTTCAGCTATAAGTATAACTCATGCATGTGTAAGTGCTGCGCTTATGGTAGGATTTCCTGAAGCTGCTATAAACTTAGCAGAAGCTGTAATAATGCTAGCTTCATCTCCTAAATCAAACCGCTCTGTAATGGCATATTATAAAGCTATGAGCGATATTAAGCACAAGGAGACAGATATGGTTCCTGACCATCTTAGAGACTCACATTACAAGGGTGCAAGAGATAAGGGCCTAGGCAAGGATTACAAGTATCCACATGATTTTGGCGGATATGTAAAGCAGCAGTACTTGCCTGATAATCTTCATGCAGAAGGGGTAAGATATTATGAGCCATCTGAAAATGGTTCAGAAGCAAATTTCAAAAGGTTTTTAGAAGAGTTAAGAAAAAAATATGGAGATAATTAGAGCAGATAATTCCGGATTTTGTTTCGGAGTAAAGAAAGCCCTGGAGACTACACAGGAACAGATAAAAGAAAGCAAGGCTAGCAGTAGCAAGGGAAGTCTATTCACTTGTGGACCTTTGATTCATAACAAAATTGTTACAAGTCAGCTTGAGAATGATGGCGTTCGCATTATCAAAACGCCAGATGAGGCAAAAGAGGGCGATACAATAATCGTAAGGTCTCATGGTGAGCCAAAGGCTTTCTATGACAGAATGGACAAGCTTAACCTAAACTATGTGGATACTACTTGTCCCTTTGTTTCAAAGATACACACCATAGTAAATGGTGCTTGTAAAGAAGGTAAAAAGATAATCATCATAGGGGATGCAAATCATCAGGAGGTTATTGCAACCAATGGATGGTGCGATAACTCTGCATATATTATTAACAGCCCTGACGAGGTCGAAAAAGTAGAAAGTGGAGAGTATCTTGTGGTCTGCCAAACGACTATAAGAAAAGAGCTTTTTGAGTCAATAATCGATGCGCTAGAAGCAAAGGGCTGTAAGCTAGAGATAAAAAATACCATCTGCAATGCTACAAGTCTCAGACAGGATGCATGCCAGAGACTAGCCAAGGAAGTCGATGCGATGATTATTATTGGTGACAAGCAGAGCTCGAATACGAAGAAATTATATGAAATTGCAAAAAAACATTGCAATAATTCGTTTTTTGCCGAAAATATTAGTGATTTACCATTGAAAGAAATTCAAAAATATAATAAAATAGGAGTTGCGGCAGGTGCTTCAACACCTGAAAGCGTAATTAAGGAGGTTATTGCCAACATGAGCGAAACAGAAAAAACCACAATGGCGGATTTCATGGATGAAATTGATGCATCTTTGAGACTCCCACATAACGGCGAAATTGTAGACGGAAAGGTACATCAGGTTTCTGATAGAGAAGTGATTGTAAACCTAGGCTGCAAGAAAGACGGAATTCTTCCCGTAGAAGAAGTCACACTTGAGGAAGGAGAAAAACTGACTGATCTATTTCAGCCGGGCGACGAGATCCAGGCAAAGGTCGTAAAGACTGATGACGGTGACGGAAGCATCCTACTGTCCAAGAAGAAATTAGAAATTAGCAAGCATTGGGCAGAGATCAACGAAGCTCATGAGAATAAGACGGTAATAACAGTTAAGGTGCTAAGAGCCGTAAACGGCGGCGTAATCGCAGCATACAAGGAAGTTACAGGATTTATTCCTATGTCTCAGCTCTCAGATAGATATGTTGAGAATGCAGATGAATTCATCGGACAGACACTTGATGTTCTTGTAACAAGAGTTGATGCTAAGAGAAACAGAGCACTATTCTCACACAAGGCTATTCTTCTTGCTGAGAAGCAGAAGCTAATCTCAGGTATCTGGGATAGCATCAGCGTAGGTGACATCGTTGAGGGTACAGTAATGAGATTCACTGACTACGGTGCATTCGTAGACATCGGCGGAATCGACGGACTACTCCATATCTCAGAGATTTCATGGGGTAAGCTAAAGCACCCACAGGAAGTACTTGAGACAGGACAGACTGTTCAGGTTAAGGTACTTTCAATGAACCAGGAGAAGGGTAAGATTTCACTTGGACTAAAGCAGATCACACCAGAGCCATGGAGCGTTATCAACGATAAGTACCAGGTAGGTGAGATTGTAAGCGGTAAGGTAGTTCAGATCAAGGAATACGGCGCATTCGTTGAGCTAGAGCCTGGTCTAGACGGACTTGTTCACATTTCAGAAGTTGCTCACAAGAGAGTTTCTGACATTGCTGAAGAACTTCAGCTTGGACAGCTTGTTGATACAAAGATTCTTGATATCGATGTAGATAGAAAGCGTATCAGCCTAAGCATTAAGGCAGCTGCTCCAGCTCCAGAAGTAGTAGAAGAGGAAGTTGAAGCTACTGAAGAAGCTTAATCGCAGATGAATTTATAATCGCAGGAAGCTATGCTTTCTGCGGTTTTTTATATATTTGATGAGGTAAGATATGAAGATAGAGAGAATTGTTCAGGGATGCCTTGAGAGCAATTGCTACATTATTTACCATAATGAGGGCGGTGAATGCTATATCATAGATCCAGGATACAATGCAGCAAAAATCATAAAGCATATAGAAAGTAAGAATTTAAAGCCAAAGGGAATACTTTTGACACATATGCACCATGATCATGTTGGAGCAGTCCATGGAATAAAGGCAAAATTTGATGTACCTACTTATATGCATGCACAGGATGCACAGGAATATAAAGGTCACATCGATAGATTATTGTATGGTGGAGAAGAGCTGGATTTGGAAGGTGAGACTATCAAAATTCTTCATACTCCAGGACATAGCCATGGCTCAGTATGCATAATGTGTGAGGAAAGTAAAGCGTGCTTCACAGGTGATACTATTTTTGATATCGACCTTGGACGTACAGATTTAAACTGCGGAAGCCAGAAAGAAATGGAAGACAGCATAAGAAATGTAATCAGCAAGTGGGATAATTCCATCACAATTTACCCAGGTCATGATGTTAGTGCAACAATGAAGCAGGTAAGAAAATATAACACAGAATATCTGGCTATAATGCAAGGGGCTAGCGATGGAAATTAAGATGATAGGTCTTGACCTTGATGGCACGGCACTAAATGATAGCGGTGAGTTTTCAAAGAGAACAAGGCAGGCTTTTAAAAGAGCACATGAACATGGCATACATGTTGTGATTGCAACAGGTAGAGCTGAGTTTTCACTGCCCAAAAATATAGCAGAAATTGAAGGCCTAGAATATGTAATTACATCAAATGGAGCTAGAGTCCTAAGGCTGAGCGATGGATCTGTAGTGTATAAAAATTTCATTAAGCCCGCAAAAGTTCGTGAGGTTATAGAAGTTCTAAAATCACAAAATGCTAGGGCTGAAATGTTTACAAACGGCAAGGCATATATAAGCAGAAGTGAATACGATGCTATTGTTTCCGGTGATATTATGACAAGAAGCAGGAGATATGTTATTGCTACGAGAAAACCGATAGATGACATATTTACACATATGATTGACTGGGAGGATCACATAGAAAATATCAGTGTGAACTATCCAAATGATGAGGCTAAGCGTGCTTGTGAAAAGAAGCTAGCTGAGATTGAAGGAATTACAGTTACATCATCATTTCCACTAAATAATGAAATCGGTGGTGCTACTACGAGCAAGGCGGATGCGTTAGAATTCCTGCTTCAGAGCTTTGGGCTTCACAAAGATAATCTCATGGTATGTGGAGATAGCAGAAACGACATAGCAATGATAGAATATGCAGGTCTAGGCATAGCTATGGAAAATGCAGATGACTGTGTAAAGGATGCTGCAGATATTACAACTCTATCAAATGAGGAAGATGGCGTAGCCTATGCAATAGAGAAATATGCATTAAAATCTATATAATTAACAACTAAAGTACATAAATAAGGCTTCTTTGCTTAAACAAGGCGAGGAAGTTTTTTATTTGCAAGGACTTAGAACAATTTAATATCAAATATTAAAAAAATATGTATAATAATTTTCGGATTATATCTAGCATACGGATTTCATAGTGGTATAATATACATAGTTACTTATAAATTTAAACAGCCTTATTTTTGCTATATCTATAGAAAGATAGGATGAATTCAGATATAAGTAATTAATATATAACAGTTTTAAGGAGGCCTATATGAATAAATACCTTGATAATCCTATCCCGGTAATCGCAGATCCAGGGAATTGCGAAAGAAGGGCTTTTATCGACTCTCCCCTAGTTGATATAGAGCCAAACGATAAGCTTTTGATAGAAATGCAGTATCCAATTCTAGGATTCGAAAATGCTGAAAAGCGTTGTATGGCAAGGAAGGAAGTTGTAGAAATGCTGTATAGAGCAGCAGAGAATCTTCCTTCAGGGTATAAATTTGTAATCTGGGATGCATGGAGACCATTTGCCCTACAAAAGGAACTTTTCATTTCTTATAGTAGTAAAATAATAAAAGAATTCCATTTAGAAAATTTGACCTCTGAGGAACAGGAACACGAAATCGCAAAATTTATAGCTGATCCAATTCCAAATGAAGAGCTTCCGCCAGCTCACACGACAGGTGGAGCGATTGATTTGACAATCATGGGACCTGATGGTAAGTATCTAGATTTTGGAACTGACTTTGATGCATTTACTGAAAAAACGAGAGCAGCCTACTACGAGACCATAGATGTTGAGGGTGATTCTAAAGCAAAGGAAATACGCAATAATCGAAGGTTTTTATACAATTTGATGATGGACGCTGGCTTTGGAAATCTACCATCTGAATGGTGGCACTACGAATACGGAGATAAAAATTGGGCTGATATCCAAGGAAAATCTGCATTATATAAAGGGATTTTTAAATATTAACTGCATTGTTAATTTAAAAAAGAAGATGTATAATTATTTTAACTATTCATTCTAGCATCAGAAAGGAGACCTGATTATGTTAAGTTCATTCTTCAAGAGTGCTCTAGGTAGAGATACTCTTGTGGCAGCAGATGATACGTGGACACTATTATTTATCCTTGTTGCATCAGTTGCTACAGCAATTTTTTTAGAGCAGAAGTACGCTTGGGCTTCTAAAATTTCAGGAGCAATCATTGCACTTATTATGGCACTTGTGCTATCAAATCTAGGAGTTATTCCTATTCATAGTACTCTGTACGATGATATCATCTGGGGCTATGCAGTTCCAATAGGAATTCCGCTATTACTTCTTCAGTGCAATATGAAGAAAATCTGGAAAGAAACCGGCCGAATGATGGTCGTATTTCTAATAGGTGCTGTGGGAACATGCGTAGGTGCCTTGCTAGCTTACACACTTTTGCATAATTACATTCCAGAGGCATCTGGAGTTGCGGCTATGATGACCGGCTCATACATAGGCGGAGGCGTTAACTTTGCAGCGCTTGCAACTCAGTTTAAGGTTACAGGACAGACAATAGGAGCAGTAACCGTTGCAGACAATTTACTGATGGCATTGTATTTCTTTGCATTAATCATGTTTGCAGGACTTAATTTCTTCCGTAAACACTTTGCTCATCCACACATCGATGAGGTTGAACAAAATGGACTAGACGACTCAAAAACACAGGCAGCAGCTTATTGGAGCCGCAAGGATATCTCGCTCAAAGACATCGCATTTAATATTGCATATGCAGTTACAATTGTATTCCTATCAAATCTAATTTCACATGCTATTGCAGGTGCAATTCCAACAGATAATGCAGTTCTAAAGATGTGCAATATATTCTTTGGATCACAGTATGTTTGGATTACAACACTTTCAATGATAGTTGCTACCTACGGTGAAAAGAAGGTTGAAAAGATGAACGGTGCACAGGAAATCGGTACATATTTCATCTACATGTTCCTCTTTGTAATCGGTGTTCCAGCATCAATCGTAGAGATTATTACAAATACACCAGCGCTGCTGCTATTTACAGCGATAATGGTGCTTGTAAATATGATATTCTGCTTTGTTGGCGGTAAGCTTCTCAAGTTTAATTTAGAAGACTGCATCCTCGCATCAAATGCAAATATTGGAGGACCAACAACAGCGGCTGGAATGGCTATTTCACAGGGATGGAGCAAGCTTGTAGGACCTGTAATGCTCATAGGTACATTCGGTTATGTTATCGGCACATATCTTGGTGTTATCATTGGAGGAATCCTCGGAGCATCCTAGATTTACAAGAATTAAATTAGGCAAACCTGGGCTTGATGAAGCTCAGGTTTTTTGATGCTCAAAATCAAAATCCTGTATGGGAAAATTTGACATTTACACCGCACGATGATAAATTGGAAATATATTACATTTTTGATGGAGGAGCATTGTATAAGCAAAAGTTTGGGAAACTAGGTGAGGATCTTGCCTACACCTATTTAGAGAATAAGCAGTTTGAGGTTTTAGCACGAAATTATAGGAAAAAATACGGGGAGATAGATCTTGTTGCACTTCACAAGGGAACGCTTCATTTTATCGAGGTGAAAACTCGTTCAACGGACAGATTTGGAAAGCCAGCAGAAGCTGTAAATAGCGAGAAGATGTCTAAGATGCTAAGACTTGCGCAGGTATTTATCAAAGAGAATAAGTGCGAGTTTTACAGATACTCTTTTGATGTAATTGAAGTGAAGCTAAACCATATAGAGGGGGTACTTTGATGATGAAAGCCTATGGAATGATAGTGCACGGACTTAAGGCTATAAAGATAGAGGTAGAGAGTAGTATTTCTAGAGGCATACCTCACTGCAATGTAATTGGTTATGGAAATACCATCGTTAAGGAAGCTATTCTCAGAGTTAGATCAGCCATAGAAAGCTCAGGTCTAGAATATCCAATGTCAAGAATAACCATAAATCTTGCTCCGGCGGATATACCTAAGAGGGGAAGTCAGCTAGAGCTTGCTATGGCTATTTCACTTCTTGCAGCAAGTGGTCAGGTATTTGATGGGGAATTAGAGAACACATGCTTTGTTGGTGAGTTATCTTTGGATGGTAAGATTAATCCATGCAAAGGTATTTTAGCAATTCTCCTTGAGGCAAAAGAGAAGAAGTTCAAGAACGTGATAATTCCAAAGGCTAATGTGCATGAAGCAGAGCTCGTTGATGGCATAAATATCTACACGTTTGGAAAGTTAGCCGACGTAGTAAATTTCGTGAACAAAAAGCAAATACCTGACAAAATCAAACACAAAAGTAGTTTTTTAAGTGGCAATAATTTCAGTAAAGATTTCAGTGACATAAAAGGACAGGAAGCAGCCAAGAGAGCTATTCTAATTGCGGTAGCTGGAGGTCATCCTATTTTGATGGTTGGTAGCCCAGGTGTAGGAAAGAGCATGCTAGCCGAGCGAGTTCCTGGTATAATGCCACCTTTAGAACATGACGAAATTATAGAGTCAGGTGTAATTCGCTCTGTTTCAAGAGAATCATTAAATGAGGAGTTTACAAGTACTCCGCCTTTTAGAAGACCATCGGTAAATATAAGTATTCCAAGTCTTTTAGGTTCTGGATATCCACCAAGACCGGGAGAGATTACTATGGCACATAAAGGTGTTCTTTTTTTTGAAGAGATAAATGAAATGAACAGGCTTGCTGTTGATGCTCTTAGAGTTCCACTAGATAGAAAGAGTGTCTGCTTAAACAAACGAGGAGAGGTTTTTAATTATCCAGCCGATTTTCTTTTGATATCTTGCGCTAATCCATGTAAATGTGGTTATCTTCATAGTCCCAAAAAAGAGTGCACCTGTACTGCTAGCGAAATCGCAGCATATAAGGCAAGACTTTCAGGCCCAATAAGCGATAGAATAGATATCCATATTTTTGTGACCGAGCCTGATTTTGACGAATTTACATCTAGTGAGGGTCTAAGTAGTGCAGATATGAGAAGTATGGTGTTAAAGGTTAGAAAACTTCAATCAGAGCGTTATACAAGGGAGGAATTCAAGCTGAATTCTAGTATTTATGATAATAAAATTGCTAAATACTGTAGCTTTGATAGAGAGGGCGAGGCATTTATAGAGAAAGCATATAAGGCGCTAAATCTAAGCCCAAGAAGTATGGTGAAAATCAGAAAGATTTCAAGAACTGTAGCAGATTTAGACGAAAGCAAGGAAATTAAACTTAAACATATATCTGAAGCAATACAATTCAGACAGAGGTGATAGATGACTAATGTGATAGAAGAAAAAAATGAAAATTATCCAATCAAGATTAAGGAATGTCTTTCGGATTACAAGCCCCTTTATTATAGAGGGAATTTATCGCTTTTAGATAAACCTTCCATTGCTATTGTTGGAAGTAGAAAGGCTTCATCATATGGAAAGAGCTGTGCAAGAGCTTTAGCAAAGTGTGCGGTAGAGTATGACGCCGTAGTAGTTAGTGGTCTTGCTTTAGGCATAGATTCTGAAGCTCATAGTGCATGTCTAGAAAATGGAGGAGAGACAATTGCTGTACTTGCTAATGGAGTTGATGTCTTCTATCCAAAGAGAAATCAAGCACTGCAAAAAAGAATTGAAGAAACAGGACTTCTTCTTAGTGAATATGAGGATGGAACAAGAGCACAAAGATATACATTTCCCGTAAGAAATAGAATAATAAGTGCAATATCTGATGCAATCGTCATTGTTGAAGCAGGATCGCGCAGTGGTTCACTTATCACAGCTGAGTGTGCGCAGGAGCAAGGTAAGGAGGTCTACTCAATACCTGGTAATATAACAAGCCCAGGAAGTCTTGGTACAAATAAGCTTATCAGAGATGGTGCAGTTCCACTTATAAATTTTGATGAATTATTTGAAGACCTTGGACTAAGTAAAACAAACAAGAAAATAAATCAAATTTTTCTAAGTAAAACAGAATCAAGGGTACTTGAGGTAGTCAAAAGCGGTTCAGAACTCTCAATTGAACAAATCCGTCACATAATTGACATAGATTTAGCAGAAATTAATGCTATAATTACGATTCTTGAGATGAAAGGGCTTATTTTTTGTGAAATGGGAAAAGTAAGCATTGCAAATTTATAGAAATAACTATACAATAGGAATTTGTAAACATAGTTTATTGCGATAATTGTAATATATTTAGAAAAGATAGGGATAGTTTTAGGAGAGTTAAATGGCAGCTGTCAAATCAGGAAAGAGCAAAGCGAAATCACCGAGTTCAAAGAGCAACAAGACTCTAGTAATCGTGGAATCTCCGTCCAAGGCGAAGACAATAGGAAAATATTTAGGCAGCAGGTATAACGTAATTGCTTCCGTTGGACATGTAAGAGATTTGCCAAAGAGCAAGCTTGGAATAGATATAGATGATAACTTTGAGCCTCAGTACATTTCTATAAGAGGAAAGGGTGACCTCATCAAGAGTCTTAAGAAAGAGGCTTCTAAGGCGAGCAAGGTTTATCTTGCAACTGACCCTGATAGAGAGGGAGAAGCTATATCTTGGCATTTAGCATTCCTTTTGGATTTAGATCCAGAGGAAGCTTGCAGGATAGAATTTAATGAGATCACAAAAGACACTATAAAAGAAGCAATTAAACACCCACGTAAGATAAACATGGGTCTTGTTGATGCGCAGCAGGCGAGACGCGTTCTAGATAGACTTGTGGGATATCAGATTAGCCCGCTTCTTTGGAGGAAGGTAAGAAAGGGACTTTCCGCCGGAAGAGTTCAGTCTGCAGCCCTTAAGATAATCTGTGATAGAGAACGCGAAATAGAGAAATTTGAGCCAAAGGAATTCTGGAACATTACAGCTGAGTTCAAGAAGGGCAAGAAGTTTCAGGCAAAGCTTGCAGAGGCAAACGGCAAGAAAATCATTGTCGAAAACAAAGCGCAAAACGACAATATAATAAATGAACTTAATTCAGGTGAGTTTGTTGTATCTGATGTAAAGGAAAAGATAAGAATGCAAAAGCCTTATCCTCCTTTTACAACAAGTAGCTTACAGCAGGATGCAGGAAACAAATTGAATTTCAATGCAAAAAAAACCATGATGATAGCACAGCAGCTATATGAGGGTGTAGATGTAAAAGGTAGAGGAACTACCGGTCTTATCACTTACCTCAGAACAGACTCTGTGCGTGTTTCTGATGCAGCAAAACAGGCAGCAAAGGAGCTAATAGTATCAAAGTTTGGTGCTGAATACAGTGCAAACAATGTTTTCTCAAATAAGAAGAAAGACATACAGGATGCACATGAAGCTATCAGACCAGCAATCATAGAGCTTGAACCAGAACTCATCAAAGATTCACTTACAGCAGACCAGTTTAAGCTATACAAGCTAATCTGGAACAGATTCATGGCAAGCCAGATGTCACAGTCAAAGTCAAACAGCATGCAGGTAAGCATTGCAAACGGAATCTACGGATTCAAGGCTAATGGCTCTGAACTTCTCTTTGATGGTTTCAGAAGACTATATAATACTGCAGACGATGAAGGAGCAAAGCTTCTTCCAAGTCTAGAAAAGGATGAAAAGCTTAAGGCAGAAAGTCTAAAGGGAGAGCAGTCATTTACTCAGCCACCTGCAAGATATACTGAAGCTAGCCTTGTAAAAGAACTAGAAGATAAGGATATTGGACGTCCAAGTACATATGCCCCTATAGTAAGCACTTTGACGGAGCGTAAGTATGTAGGAAGAGAAAAGAAGGCTCTTAAGCCAACTGAACTAGGATTCCTCGTAAACGATTTGATGGAGGAATATTTCAAGGACATCGTCGATGCGGGCTTCACTGCTAATATGGAAAATCGTCTAGATGATGTTGAAGTTGGCAGTCAGAAGTGGAAGGACCTTATTTCTGAATTCTATGGTCCATTCAAAAAAGAACTTGATATTGCAGATAGTGCAATTGAAAAGATAGTAGTAGAAGATGTCCCAACGGGTGAACTATGCGAGCTTTGCGGAAAGCCTATGGTTATAAAGGCGGGAAGATTCGGAGACTTTATCGCTTGTAGCGGATATCCAGAATGTAAGAACACCAAGCCAATTATTAAGACAATTGGTGTAAAGTGTCCAAATTGTGGTAAAGATATAGTAGCGCGTAAAAGTAAAAGAGGAAGGCTCTTCTACGGATGCAGCGGATACCCAGAGTGTAAAACTGTGTTTTGGAACAAACCAACAAATAAAAGATGTCCTGAATGCAATAGCATATTATTAGAAAAAAAGACAAAGAATAAAAATTTTGTTTGTTCAAACGAAAAGTGTGGGTATACAGAATAGTAACATTAGGAGGTTATTGACATGGTCGAATTCCACGCAACAACAATTTGCGCAGTAAGAAGAGGTCCAGATGACATAGCCATCGGTGGAGATGGACAGGTTACTATGGGTCAGACAGCGATAATGAAGAACGGTGCTAAGAAGGTAAAGAAAATATATAACAACCAGGTTTTAACAGGATTTGCAGGTTCTGTTGCCGATGCTTTTTCACTAACTGAGAAGTTTGAAAAGAAGCTAGAGGAGCATAGTGGAAACCTAAAAAGAGCAGCTGTAGACCTCGCTCAGATGTGGCGTTCTGACAGAGGTATGCGTAATCTTGAGGCTCTTATGATTGTCGTTGATAAGGATGACATGTTAGTAATTTCCGGCACAGGTGAAGTTATTGCACCTGATCAAGATTTTGTAGCTATCGGATCTGGTGGCAATTTTGCGTATTCAGCAGCAAATGCTTTGTTCAATCACACAGATATGAGCGCAGCAGAGGTTGTTGAGGAATCGCTGAAGATTGCTTCTTCGATTTGTGTATACACTAATGACAATATTAGTGTTGAGAGACTTTAGGAGGTTATTATGGCAAACAAATTTCAACAAATGACTCCGAAGGAAATCGTTGCAGAACTCGATAAGTATATAATCGGTCAGGATAGAGCAAAGCGCTCTGTAGCGATTGCACTTAGAAATAGATATAGAAGAAATCTTCTTTCCGAAGAAATGAGAGAAGAAATTACACCTAAGAACATTTTGATGATAGGACCTACAGGCTGTGGTAAGACAGAGATAGCAAGAAGACTTGCTAAGCTCATGGATGCCCCTTTTGTAAAAGTAGAGGCAACAAAGTTCACCGAAGTGGGATATGTAGGAAGAGATGTCGATTCAATGGTAAGGGATCTCGTAGAGAGCTCTATCAGAATTACTAAGCAGTCAAGGCTTAAGGAAAAGTACGACATTGCAGATAAAATTGCCGAGGATAAGATAGTTGAGGCTATGGTTCCTGGTAAGAAAAAGAAGGAAGCACCAAAGCAACCTCAGAATCCTTTTGAGATGCTAATGAATACAGCATACGGACAGAAGAAGGAAGAGGAACCTGAACAGGAAGCTACTACAGATGTAGCAATGGCTAGAGAGCAGGTGAGGCAGCAGCTAAGGCAGGGACTTCTCGAAGATCAGTATGTCGATATAGAAGTAATTGATGCTCCAAAGGGAAATCAGCTCGACATGAGCAACGAAGGCATGAGCATTGCAATCGGAAATATCTTTGGGGATATGATGCCTAATAAGACGAGAACAAAGCACGTACGTGTCAGCGAAGCACGCAAGATTCTCAGAGAGCAGGAAGCTCAGAACCTGCTTGATATGGAACAGGTTACAGATGACGCTATTGAAAATGCTGAGCAAAACGGAATAATATTTATCGATGAAATCGATAAGATAGCTTCTGGAGCTGAGTTTACAAGTGGAGCATCTGTTTCAAGAGAAGGTGTTCAAAGAGATATACTTCCAATTGTAGAAGGAAGCGTAGTAAATACAAAGTACGGACCTGTTAAGACGGATCACATTTTGTTCATAGGGGCAGGTGCCTTCCATGTATCAAAGCCAACTGATCTAATTCCAGAACTACAGGGACGTTTCCCAATCAGAGTAGAGTTAGAGAACTTGACCACAGAAATCTTCAGAAAAATTCTAACTGTACCAGAAAATGCTATCATTAAACAAAATCAAGAATTAATGGCAACTGAGAAAATAAAATTGGAATTTTCAGAAGATGCTATTGACGAAATCGCCGAAATGTCGTATCTTATGAATGAACAGGCAGAAAATATTGGTGCCAGACGACTATATACAGTAATGGAGAAGCTTTTAGAGGACATTTCATTCGATATTCCAGAAACTAACGGTGAGCCAATTGTGATAGATAAGAATTATGTCATAAGTAAGTTTAATGATACAGTTCATAAAGATGATATTGATAAATATATATTATAAATATTATAATGTAATAGAATTTTGAATGAAAAGGAAAAGGTGGATTCAAAAATGAAGGGTAATTTATTATCAAAGGTCAGAAGACTTAACAATGTACTATCAGAGAGTACATCAGGATTTGTATCTTTTGATGAACTATGCAATATACTGTACGACATGCTAAATGCAAATGTATATATCCTGAACAAGAGAGGTAAGGTGTTAGCAGCAAAATTTGACGACGGTGAAGAAGCACCACTAGTAAAGGTAGAGGGAGGACACTTCGAGCTACCTAAGGAGTTCAACGACAAGTTCCTTGAGCGCAAAGAGGCTTGTGAGAATCTAACAAACGATGCTATCAAGAACATCTATGGAGAAGGATACTCACTATCATCTAAGTATCACACAATCGTACCTGTAATCTTTGGTGGTAAGAGAGTTGCTACACTTCTCTATGTAAGAGCAAGTGAGGCATTTACAGACGAAGATTTAGCTATCTGCGAATATGGTGCAACAGTAGTTGGTATTGAGGTAACAAGAGGAATCGCACTTGAAGAAGAGGAAGACAACAGACTAAAGGCTGCAGTAAGCGTAGCACTTGAGACATTGTCATACTCCGAGCTTGAGGCTGTTATTAAGATTTTTGAGGAACTCAATGGAAACGAAGGACTTCTCGTTGCAAGCAAGATTGCTGACATGTCAGGAATCACACGTTCAGTAATTGTAAACGCTCTTCGTAAGCTAGAGAGTGCTGGTGTTATTGAGTCAAGATCTCTCGGAATGAAGGGAACAAGAATCAAGATCACAAACGAGTTCTTGAGAGAAGAAATCGAGAAGGTAGAAATTTAATTTACTAGATATTTCAAGGACCGCAGGTTTTAATCTGCGGTCTTTCTACTATAAGGAACTTATTGTAAATGGAAGCAGAGTATAAAACCATCAAAGACGCAGCAAAGGCTGAGCTAAATATAGAAAAATCAAAGTTTATTTCGCACATTTCCCATGCAAACAATAGGGAAGAAGCAGAAGCCTTTATTCAAATGATAAAAGCAGAGTATAAGGACGCAACGCACAATGTATCTTCCTTTGTTATAGGTCCGAAAATGGAACTCAAATGGGCAACTGACGACGGAGAACCTCAAGGAACAGCCGGAATGCCGATTCTAAAGGTTTTAGAGGAGCAAGGTATAACTAATACGGTTGTTGTGGTTACCCGCTATTTTGGTGGAAAAAAACTTGGTACTGGTGGACTCGTAAGAGCATACACTGATAGCACGCTTGAGGCAATCAAAGCTTCAGGGCTCTGTGAGGTATATAAGATTTCTAGCATCAAAGCTAGGATTGACTATTCATCATATAGCAAGCTAATAAAACTAAGTCTTCCATTTTATATGGAGATTGTATCATCTGAATTTCAAGACGCAGTGGTAGTAGAAATAGACTTTGATCCAGAAAGACTAGAAGAGTTGAAAGAAGCAATAGATAACCTGAGCAGGGGACAAGCTTCAATCAAAATATGTGAGGACAAACTCAAAGCGATTCCAATTGAGGGGTAAAATAATAGGCTTAGAACATTAAGTTGAATATATTATGAATAAAATTCGATTAATGTCGTTTTTATTATTGACAAGCATAATAAAATATGGTAAATTCATATAGCTGAGTTATCCAAGGAAATATCCGAATTAGCACTCAAGAGAAAAAGTTCTTGACAATGTCAAGACGACACTCTATAATATGTAAGTGCGTCGGACAACGATGGAAGCAATTGAGGGCGTTTAGCTCAGCTGGGAGAGCACCTGCCTTACAAGCAGGGGGTCATAGGTTCGAGCCCTATAACGCCCACCATTATTGCGGCCTGGTAGTTCAGTTGGTTAGAATGCCAGCCTGTCACGCTGGAGGTCGACGGTTCGAGCCCGTTCCAGGTCGCCATCGATTTTTAAGACATAACAACAATAAATATATAATATGCTGGCGTGGCTCAACGGTAGAGCAGCTGATTTGTAATCAGCAGGTTGGGGGTTCGATTCCCTCCGCCAGCTCCATTTTAAGAAACTATACAAGTCAATAATATGGTATCCAGGTGAATATTGGCGCTGGGATATGCTTAATTTGAATGAGGTCGTCGAGGGATTCCCGAGTGGCCAAAGGGGGCGGACTGTAAATCCGTTAGCTGAGCTTTCGATGGTTCGAATCCATCTCCCTCGACCAATTTTACAAATATATATGCGGAAGTGGCTCAGGGGTAGAGCATCGCCTTGCCAAGGCGAGGGTCGCGAGTTCGAATCTCGTCTTCCGCTCCAATTTATGCGGATGTAGTTCAATGGTAGAACCTCAGCCTTCCAAGCTGATGGCGTGAGTTCGATTCTCATCATCCGCTCCATTTTTTTCAGATAAGCGTGGGTCCATAGCTCAGTTGGATAGAGCAACGGCCTTCTAAGCCGTGTGTCTGGGGTTCGAATCCCTATGGACTCACCATTGTTATTTGGTGAACGATGGGGTATCGCCAAGTGGTAAGGCAACGGACTTTGACTCCGTCATTCGTAGGTTCGAGTCCTGCTACCCCAGCCAGTAGAGATGACCCATTAGCTCAGTCGGCAGAGCACTTGACTTTTAATCAAGGTGTCCGGAGTTCGAATCTCCGATGGGTCACCATTTGATTATTTAATAACTAAAAGAATCCACATTTATGGAGAGGTGTCCGAGTGGTTTAAGGAGCTGGTCTTGAAAACCAGTGATTCCGAAAGGGACCGTGGGTTCGAATCCCACCCTTTCCGCCATTTAGAGTAATGGGGAGAAGTACTCAAGTAGGCTTAAGAGGACGGTTTGCTAAACCGTTAGGGTCTTGTTTAGGGGCCGCATGGGTTCGAATCCCATCTTCTCCGCCAATGTAGGGGTATAGCTCAGCTGGTAGAGCAATGGTCTCCAAAACCATGTGTCGTGGGTTCAAGTCCTACTGCCCCTGCCACATAATTAACATCATCGGGGTGTAGCGCAGTTTGGTAGCGCAACTGGTTTGGGACCAGTGGGTCGCGGGTTCAAATCCTGCCACCCCGACCAAGTAAAGATCTGCCAGGCAGGTCTTTTTTTTATTGCAAGCATCAGATTATAGCTGTTTGTTTAGAGGTTTTACCAGCATTTTCAATTTATATAGTGTATTTAAAGTTGGAGATACTATATAGCTGGAATACCGAAAATTTCATCAGAAAAAAAGTATTATTAAATGATTTTTTTACTTGTTTTTCATTGACAAATAGCCGTTTTAATGAGAAAATGTTTCCAGTCGTTAATTTACGTAGTAAAAGATATATGAAGTTAGGGAGGTTTCGTTTATGAATAAGGCGGATCTAGTTGCGGTAATCGCAGAGAAGACAGGTTTTACTAAGAAGGATGCTGAAGCAACAATCAATGCATTTGTTAGCACAGTAGAAGAGGCTCTTATCAAGGGGGAGAAAGTTCAGCTAATCGGATTTGGTACTTTTGAAGCTAGAGACAGAAAAGCTAGAAAAGGTAGAAACCCAAGGAATCCTGGTGAAGTTATTAAGATTCCTGCATCAAAGGCGCCTGTATTTAAGGCCGGCAAGGCACTTAAGGCAGCTGTAAATAAATAGGTTTTGTTTTAGAATTTTACGGGCATTTCCTTGCGGGGGAATGTCCGTTTTTTATTGCATGAAATAAGGTGAGGTATGAGAATAGATAAATTCTTGAAAAATTCAAGGATTATAAAGCGAAGAACTTTGGCTAAAGAGGCCTGTGAAAAGCAGAGGATATTGCTGAATGACAGGATAGCAAAGCCCGGAACCGAGGTGAATGTTGGAGATATCATAACGCTTAGATTCGCTGCCGGTGAAAAGCGCATAAAGGTACTAGATGTGAGTGAACATGTATCGAAGGCATCGAGTCTAGATATTTATGAAGAGCTATAAACAGGCATGAGCTGTAAGCGCCTTTGATGTATGCATATATAATAATAAAGCGCCGAATTTTAAATATAAAAGTCGGCTGTGGTTTTTTGCAGGTGGCTTTAATTAATTGTTTATTAAATGGCAGTATGGAATAAATGTCTTACAGTTGTAATCAACGGCTTATGAAAAATGCTGCTGATATATACTGTTGTTTATTTTAAGCAATAACTTTTTAGTTACGGCATACAGCACTATGGATTGCAAAGGTATGAGGATGGCCAGCTTTATAAGCCTTGAAGTTATGAACGGAATGAATGGTGGCTTGTTCATAAAGAAAAAATATAGCCACGTTGAATTGAGTAAAAGGTCTATCACAAGACTCAGCGCAGCGGATAACATGATGGAACGCTTTATTGATACGGGTTTATCGTGCAAAAATTTACCGCATATATATCCGCCGCAGATTGCGGAAATCGTAAACCCTACAAAGAAGGTGCCGTGAGGTAAGATCAGCGCTCCCATGATATCGCTGATCCCCGATGCAAGAGCAGATTTATTAGCTCCAAAGATCATGCCCATAGCTGCTGCTGATATAAATCCGAAGTCGAATTGCATACCGGCTATGGGGATTGCCAGCACATCGGCAAACAAGATGTTAAGGACTATGAGAATTGCGAGTCCTACAATTTCTCGGGTAGACATTGCAGTTTTCATTTTACTTCCTTTCCTCTTTTATATATTTAAAAAACATGATAACATAATCAAAAGCAATTTTTCAAAGGAGCAGTATATGAAGGTGGGCTTTCTCACGCTTGGATGCAAGGTAAATCAATACGAAACAAGGGCTGTAGCGGAGAAATTTTCAAGCAGGGGCTATGAGGTTACAAGCAGCACAAAAGACGTTGATATAGCCATAATAAACAGTTGCAGCGTTACAAGCATGGCGGAGAAGAAAGTAAGACAAGCTATCAGAAAGATGAGGCGTGAAAATCCGGATTCCATAATCGCAGTGATGGGCTGTTATCCTCAAAGGAACGGCGGAATCGCACTGAAAAGCTTAGGATGCAATGTAATCATAGGAAATGAATCAAAACTTGGCATAGTGGAAAAGGTTGAGAAATTTTTAAAAGAAAAATCGGCGATTATAGATGTGACCGACATAAATAGATGTGAAGCGTTTGAAAATATACAGGCTACCTGTGATATAGACGGCAGAAAGAGGGCATATATTAAAATCCAGGATGGCTGCGACAGGTATTGCACCTATTGCATAATTGCGCACGTAAGGGGGCAGGTGAGAAGCAAAAAGGTAGAGGATATATATGAAGAAGCTAAGAAGCTTGTAGAAGACGGTTACAGAGAAATAGTGCTTACAGGTATAAACACCGCACTTTACGGTGAGGATTTACATCAAGGTATAGGAAAATCCATGGTGGATGTGATCAACAAAATATCCACCATCCCGGGAGATTTTAGAATCCGTATAGGGTCTCTGGAACCGACGGTTGTAAATAAGGAATATATAAATTTAATAAAAAACCTCCCAAAGCTCTGCCGGCATGCGCATCTCTCAGTGCAAAGCGGCAGCAATGATGTGCTCGCTGCAATGGGGAGAAATTATACGAGGGAAGAGTATATAGATATTGTAGATATGCTAAGGGATGCTCACGGCAACTATGGAATAAGCACGGATATTATAGTTGGTTTTCCTGGCGAGAGCGAAAAAGATTTTGAGCAGAGTCTCATGTTGGTAGAGAAGATTCCTTTTACGAAGGTGCATATTTTCAGGTATTCTGAAAGGGCGGGAACGCCTGCGGCAGGTTTTAAGAATATGATAAAAGAAGAAGTCAAGACGAGGAGAATGAAGGAGCTCGCTACTATTGCAAAGGACAGTATGAGAAGATTTCATGAATTAAATATAGGAGACAGGAGAGGCGTGATATTTGAAACGAAAGAGGAAGGCGCATACACAGGTTATACGGATAACTATATAAAGGTGAAGTATAAACCGTTCTTAGGTGCAGGAAAAAGAGTTGAGAACTCTCTTGAAAAAGGTGATATAATTGACGTAGAACTTTTAAAAGACTGCATGGACTATATGACTTGTAATCCGGAGCAAATTAAGCCTGCGAAGATAGAGGCGATGAGATAACAGGCTATAGAATGACTGCAAGGCAGAGTGTATCGGATTGTAAAGAAATAAACTAAGTGTAATATGATAAATAAATCTTGACTGTATGATAGGGAAGGCTTAGTTTGTTAAAATTATAAAGGAGGTATGTTGAAAGCCGGTAATATAAAAGATTGTTTGTATAGGTTCGGTTTACGCATTTTCAGAGTTTGGAGGAACAGGATGGGTGATTGTATATTTTGTAAAATAATAAAAGGCGAACTACCATCGGAAAAGGTCTATGAAGATGATATGATAATGTGTTTTAAAGATCTTGAGCCACAGGCTCCGGTGCATGTGCTCATAATACCGAAAAAGCATATAGCTTCTATGGATGAACTCAAGGATGAAGATGCGCAAATAATAGCGCATATGAACCTGAAGGTTAAGGAAATAGCGAGCGCGCTGGGACTTTCTAACGGATATAGAGTGGTTATAAATTGTGGAGAGGACGGGCTTCAGACAGTGCCGCACCTCCACATGCATCTACTGGGAAAACGTTTTATGAAATGGCCTCCGGGCTAGAAAAAAAGAAAACAAAGAGATACGCACGGAGGGTAGTGGACGTTTGCGAGCGATAAGCCTTGGAATTCAGGGGTTTTATTTGCATAAAAGTGGTAATTTTGATATTTTTAAAAAGAATTTGAAAAAAGTAGCTTGACGGCTACTTTTTCTTCAATTATAATGAGAAGGCTTGATCGTAGCGAAGAAGTGAGATGTTGCGTGCTACTGCGAGAACTCTCATGGAGAAAGGTGTCTGCTGGACGGAGGCCGCTTGAAGAATGCAAAGCGTTTTGTCGTTGCGAAAACATAGTAATACACACGGTAGAGCGTAAAGGCGATGAAGCTTACAATGATAGGAATTCAAGGATTACAGTAGCAAGAAAGTGAGAGGAAAGAATGTCAGAAGTTAAAAAGATCAGAATCAAACTAAAGGGTTATGATCATGCCGTTTTGGATAAATCGGCGGAAAAGATTGTAAATGCAGCCAAGGATACGGGAGCGGAGGTCGCAGGACCTATACCTCTACCTACAGAAAAGGAAGTCGTTACGATAATAAGAGCTGTGCATAAGTATAAGGACAGCAGAGAACAGTTTGAGCAGAGGACGCACAAGAGACTGATAGATATCAGCAGTGCATCTTCAAAGACTGCAGATGCGCTTACAAAGCTGGAGCTTCCGGCAGGTGTAAATATAGAGTTGAAGTTAAGTTAGACCCAAAGATTAGAATGATTGCAACTTGCAATCCGCTGTAAAGGAGGAAGGGACTATGAAGAAAATTTTCGGCAAGAAAGCAGGCATGACACAAATTTTTACAGAAGACGGTGTTTCCATACCCGTAACGGTAATAGAAGCATATCCTGCAAAGGTGGTACAGATTAAAACTCAAGCTACAGATGGATATGATGCCGTTAAGGTGGCGTACATAGAAACAAAGGAACACAGGATAAACAAGCCTAAAAAAGGTGAGCTCGACAAGGCAAAAGCCGGCGCTATGAGGAAGATGGCGGAATTCACACCTGAAAACGGCGTTGAATATAAGGTCGGCGATGTAATCACCGTGAGCGAACTTTCTGAAGGCAACAAAGTGGATGTTACGGGAACCAGCAAGGGTAAAGGTACGGCAGGTAACATTAAAAGACATGGACATAGAAGAGGCCCTATGTCGCACGGTTCTAAGCATAAGAGACTTGCAGGTGCGCTGGCGGGAGCTGCGTATCCGGGAAGAGTGTTCAAAGGGAACAAAGGCCCCGGACATATGGGAGATGAACAGGTTACGGTTCAGAACCTCGACCTTGTAAAACTCATAGAGGACAGGAATGTGTTGCTTGTAAAGGGAGCAGTGCCCGGCAAAAAGGGTGGAGAAGTGATGGTTACATATTCAAAAAAAAGCGAATATGTACTCAGCGGTAAGGCGGCAGAAGACGCTATAGCGGCGAGAGAAGCGGCAAGACAAAAGCAGGAAGAAGACAAGAAAATTGCAGACAAGGCACCTAAGAAAGCGCAGCCTGCCAAAGTCGATGAGAATAAAGAAGCTGAATCTCAAGAAAAGACCGGCGATAATGCTAACGAAGAAAAACCGGCTGCAGAACAGGAAGCGGCAACAGAAGAAACTACAAAAGAAGAACCTGCAAAGGTAGAGGCTCAGGATAAAGAAGAAGCAGTTACAGACGATAAGGATAACTAGAAGGGAGAATGGTGTAAGATGTCTGAAGTAAATATGATGACAATTGAGGGCAAGGACGCCGGCAAGCTAAAGCTAAGCGATGCGGTGTTTGGAATTACCCCGAATGAAAATGCTGTAAGGGAAGTTATTAAAAACTTTCTTGCAAATAATAGGCAGGGCACACAATCTGCCAAGACCCGAGGAGATGTACGTGGAGGCGGAAGAAAGCCGTTTAGACAAAAGGGAACGGGCAGAGCTCGTCAAGGAAGCACGACGGATCCTACAAAGGTAGGAGGCGGTGTAGCGTTTGCACCTAAGCCAAGGTCATACAGCTATACGCTACCTAAGAAGGTTAAGAAGCTCGCTATGATTTCCGCACTTTCTTCCAAGGCGCAGAATAAAGAATTGATAGTCCTTGACAAGCTTGAGATAGCAGATTACAGAACTAAGGATGTTGTGGAGATGTTAAAAAATGTGAAGGCTGCAAAGAAGGCGCTTATAGTGACGGCGGACAAGGATGAAAAAGTTGTGAAATCGGCGGCAAACATTCCGAATGTAGAGACTACCAATGTTTCACGCATGAACGTATATGAGATTGTAAACCATACGAATTTCATCGCAACTAAGGCGGCAATAGAAAAGATCGAGGAGGTGTATGCATAATGAATTCATATGATGTAATAAGAAAACCTGTGATATCTGAAATGAGCATGGATCAGGCGGCAGAAAAGAAATATACCTTTATTGTAGATAAAAACGCTACAAAGGATCAGATCAAAAAATCCATATCCGATATTTTTGAAGTGGATATTAAAAGCGTAAACGTAATGAACAGGAAGGGTAAGCTAAAGCGTCAAGGCGCAAAGGCGGGAAGAAGACCCGACACGAAAAAGGCTATCGTAACGCTTACAGAAGATAGCAAAGCAATTGAGTTTTTCGAGGCTATGTAGAAAAGGAGGAAGATGTAGATGGGTATTAAGAAATATAAACCGATTACTCCGGGACAAAGAGGAATGACGGTATCTACCTTTGAAGAAGTGACGAAAACAAAGCCTGAAAAATCACTTACTAAGTCAATGTCAAAACATGCGGGTAGAAATTCACATGGCAAGATAACGGTGAGACACCGTGGTGGCGGTCATAAGAAAAAATATAGAATTATTGATTTTAAGAGAAACAAGGACGGAATAGAGGGCAAGATAGCAGCGATAGAGTATGATCCTAACAGAACTGCAAATATTGCGTTGGTTCATTACAAGGATGGCGAAAAGCGCTACATCATAGCCCCTAGAAATCTTGAAGTCGGTGATGTAATCATGTCGGGCGTAGATGCCGACATAAAAATAGGAAATACGCTACCTATAAAGAACATCCCTGTGGGTACCGTGATACATAATATCGAAATGAAAAAGGGCAAGGGCGGACAGCTTGTGAGAACTGCAGGCGGTGGCGCTCAGTTAATGGCTAAGGAAGGCGATTATGCTCAGTTGAGACTGCCTTCATCTGAAATGAGAAAAGTCAGAATAGAATGTAGAGCTACTATCGGCGAGGTAGGCAATACGGACCATGGCAACATCAACATAGGAAAGGCCGGTAAAAAGAGGCATATGGGAAGAAGGCCTGTAGTAAGAGGTTCCGCTATGAATCCTAACGACCATCCACACGGCGGTGGTGAAGGAAAGACAGGCATAGGTAGACCTAGCCCTGTTTCACCTTGGGGTAAGCCGGCGCTCGGAATGAAGACACGCAAGAAAAAGCATTCGGATAAGTACATAGTAACAAGAAGAAAATAAGGGGGTAAATAGTGAGCAGATCGATTAAAAAGGGGCCTTTTGTAGATAAGAAGCTTCTTGCGAAGATAAATGCTATGAACGAGGCTAACGACAAAAAGGTCGTAATAACATGGTCAAGGCCATCCACGATATTTCCGCAGATGGTAGGACATACAATAGCGGTACATGACGGAAGAAGACACATACCGGTATACATAACTGAAGATATGGTAGGACACAAGCTGGGAGAATTTGCCCCGACCAGAACATATAGAGGGCATGATGCGGATAAAAAGTCCGGTGCAACAGTAAAGGGTGTAGATATAAAGGCGGTAGCCAAGGCTGAGAAGACGGAAAAAGCACCTGAAGCGAGTGAAGCGGAGTAAAGGAGATAAAAAATGGAAGCAAGAGCAATTGCAAAATACGTTAGAATGTCTCCAATCAAGTTAAAACCGGTAGCGAACTTGATAAGAGGCAAGCAGCTTGAAGAGGCAAAGACCATACTTAAATTCACCAGTGGTAAGGGTGCGGAAATTTTTGAATCTGTACTCACTTCAGCAGCGGCAAATGCAGAAGAGAAGAATCTCAATGCCGATGAGCTATACGTTTCAGATGTGTATGCAAACCAAGGGCCTACTATGAAGCGTTGGAGACCGGGCCCTCAGGGAAGAGCGTTCAGAATTTTAAAACGAACCAGTCACGTCGGAATAGTGTTAAAAGAAAAAGAGTCTAAGTAGGAGGTAGGCAATGGGTCAAAAGGTAAGTCCACACGGATTAAGAGTAGGAATCAACAAGGAATGGGGCTCAAAGTGGTATGCTGACAAGAAAAGTTTTGCTGACTTTCTAGCAGAGGATAAGGCCATAAGAGAGCATGTGAAGACAAAGCTTTACGGAGCGGGAGTTTCCAAGATATTAATTGAAAGACCTGCAGAAGACAAGGTAAAGGTGATCATAGCTGTTGGACGTTCAGGGATGGTTATAGGAAAAGGTGGTGACGGTCATGAAGCTATCAAAAAGAGTCTTGCAAAGCTTACCGGCAAAGAAGTTGCGGTAGACATAAGACAGGTAGGAAGAACGGAGCTTGATGCGCAGCTTACAGCCGAGAGAATTGCAGAGGATCTTGAGAAGAGAGTGTCTTATAGAAGAGCTATGAAGCAGGCGATGGGAAGAGCCATGAAGGCAGGAGCTAAAGGAATAAAGCTTTTGGTTTCAGGGCGATTAGGCGGTGCTGAAATAGCAAGAGATGAAAAGTATAGCGAAGGCAATGTGCCGCTTCATACTTTAAGGTCGGATATAGACTATGGATTTGCAGAAGCGGATACAACATATGGAAAGCTCGGCGTTAAGATTTGGATAAATCATGGTGAAATTCTCGATAAGGGGCTACAAGATCTTATAAGAGAAGAGAAGAAGGACGGCAGAAAGCCTACAGGTAAGAGAAGAAACGATAGAAGAAGGCAGAGAAACAGAAGAGAGGACGACAGCAAGAAAAATAAGCCTTTATACATGAGGAAGCGTCCAAAGACTGTCAAACCTGAGCCTGCAGAACCTGAAAAAGGAAATGAAGCAGCGGTAGAGGCAGCACCGGCACCTACAGAGGTAAGCGAAGCCCCTAATACAAGTGCAGAAAACAATACGAGTGAAGAGTAAAATATAGGGAAAGGAGAATAGCATCATGTTAATGCCAAAGCGAGTAAAGCGCAGAAGGGTGCATAGAGGTAGGATGAAAGGCCTAGCTACCAAGGGAAACAAAGTTACCTACGGTGAATACGGGCTTGTATCTCAAGAACCTGCTTGGATCACTTCAAATCAGATAGAAGCTGCCAGAATAGCGATGACAAGATATATGAAAAGAGGCGGTGATGTATATATAAAGATATTTCCTCACAAGCCGGTTACTAAAAAGCCTGCAGAGGTTAGGATGGGATCCGGTAAGGGTTCGCCTGAATACTGGGTTGCAGTGGTAAAGCCGGGAAGGGTGATGTTTGAAATAGCAGGTGTTACCGAAGCGCAAGCGAGAGAAGCCATGAGGCTTGCATCACATAAATTACCGGTAAAGTGTAAATTTGTAAAAAAAGGTGAAGAAGGCGGTGAAGCATAATGGAACTAAAGGAAATGAGGGATTTGGACAAGGAACAATTGCTAGGAAAGCTAGAAACTTCAAAACAAGATCTATTTAATCTAAGGTTTCAGCATGTTACAGGTCAACTTGAAAATCCGATAGCGATGAGAGAGAAAAGAAGAGAAATCGCTAGAATAAAAACAGTTATCAACGAAAAAGAAAACGATAAGTAGGAAAGGAGGGTAAATTTATGGAAACTACAAGAAATGCGAGAAAAACAAGAGTGGGAATGGTAACAAGCAATGCGATGGATAAAACCATTACAGTATCGCTGGAAAATTTCGTAAGGCACTCTCTTTATGGAAAAGCTGTAAAGCGTAGCAAGAAGGTAAAGGCTCATGATGCTGAAAACACTTGCAACGTAGGTGATAAGGTAAGGATAATGGAAACCAGGCCGCTATCTAAGGATAAGAGGTGGAGATTGGTAGAAATTATAGAGAAGGTTAAATAAGGAGGGCTGCGATGATACAAACTGAAACCAGATTACAGGTTGCTGATAATTCCGGGGCTAAAGAACTCCTATGTTTTAAGATTCTCGGAGGTACTAAAAGAAAGTACGCACACATCGGAGATGTAGTTGTTTGTTCCGTAAAGGAAGCTTCTACAGGAGGTGTGGTAAAAAAAGGTGATGTTGTAAGAGCTGTAATAGTGAGAACTACAGCAAAGCAGAGAAGAAAAGACGGAAGCTATTTAAGATTCGATGAGAATGCGGCTGTTGTCATAAAAGAAGATATGACACCTGCAGGAACACGTATTTTCGGCCCTGTTGCTAGAGAGCTCAGAGACAAAAACTTTATGAAAATTGTTTCCCTGGCGCCGGAAGTATTGTAAGGAGGAGACTTTTATGAGGATAAAGAAAGACGACACCGTGATGGTAATCGCCGGTGCAGATAAGGGCAAAAAGGGGAAGGTGCTCAGAACTTACCCTAAGGACGACAGAGTGGTGGTAGAAGGCGTAAACGTAAGAACAAAGCACAAGAAACAGACACCTACTCAAAGAGCCGAGATAGAGCATATCGAATGTCCAATTCACGTTTCCAACGTAATGTATTATGACCAGGATGAAAAAGAGGCTACAAGAATCGGATATGGATATGAAAACGAACAGAAAGTAAGAAAGTCAAAGAAAACAGGTAGGATAGTAGATTAGAGAGGAGAAGGTTGTGGCTAATACAAGATTGGAACAAGCGTACAAAAATGAAATTTTCAAGGCGCTTATGGAAAAATTCGGCTACAAGAACCCTATGCAGGTGCCAAAGCTTGAGAAGATCACTCTAAACATAGGATTGGGCGAAGCTAAAGAGAATTCAAAGCTTATGGATACCGCTATAGAGGAACTTAAGCTTATTACGGGACAAAAGCCGGTAGTAACTAAAGCGAAAAAGTCCATCGCAAACTTTAAGGTAAGAGAAGGAATGGCTGTAGGGCTTAAGGTAACTTTAAGAGGCGATAACATGTATGTGTTCGCCGATAAGTTTTTCAACATTGCGCTTCCAAGAGTGAGAGACTTCAAGGGTGTAAATAAGAACTCATTTGACGGCAGAGGCAATTACTCTATGGGCATAAAAGAACAGTTAATTTTCCCTGAAATAGTTTACGATGATGTAGATCTTGTGAAGGGTATGAATATTGTATTTACAACGACCGCAAAAACGGATGAAGAAGCACTTGAACTTCTGAAACTTTTGGGGTTACCGTTTGAGAAATAGTAGGAGGAATCAATGGCTAAAACTTCTCTAAAAGTAAAACAAAAAAGGAAACCTAAGTTTTCAACAAGGGCATATACGAGGTGCAGAGTGTGCGGAAGACCGCATTCGGTGCTAAAGAAGTATGGCATTTGTAGAATTTGTTTCAGAGAACTTGCATACAAGGGCGAAATCCCCGGCGTAAAAAAAGCAAGCTGGTAAAATTAGAAAGGAGAGACCAAAATGACAATGACAGATCCAATAGCGGATATGCTTACAAGAATTCGAAATGCAAATCTTGCAGGTCATGATGAGGTAGTGGTCCCTAGTTCTAAGATAAAGGAATCTATTGCGGATATTCTCAAGGAAGAAGGATATATCAGTGGATTTGAAAAAATCGAAGATAACAAACAGGGAATGTTAAAAATATCTATGAAGTACGGCGAAGACAGAGCCAAGGTAATCAACGGGATCAAGAAGATCTCAAAGCCGGGGCTTAAGGTATACGCCAAGGCGGATCAGATCCCTAGAGTTCTTGGAGGGCTTGGAATTGCTGTGATTTCCACATCAAAGGGTGTAATCAGCGATGTGCAGGCAAGAAAAGAACATATCGGTGGCGAAGTAATTTGTTACGTTTGGTAGGAGGTAGAGATGTCCAGAATAGGAAACAAGATAATTAAAATCCCACAAGGCGTACAAATTAGCGTAGAGGATGCAAAGGTGACAGTTAAGGGGCCTAAGGGTGAATTGAAGCAGGATATATTCGAAAAGCTTGATGTAAATCAAAAGGACGATGAGCTTATCATCGTAAGACATTCAGACGACAAGGATACTAAGGCGCAGCACGGGCTTGCAAGAGCTCTCATAGCAAACATGGTAGAAGGCGTTTCCAAGGGGTTTGAAAAGAAACTTGAAATACAGGGCGTCGGATATAAGGCTGCAAAGCAGGGAAAGACGCTCGTGTTAAACCTCGGGTTTTCAAATCCTGTAAAGATGGAAGACCCTGAAGGTATTGCTACCGAGGTTCCGGGTGAGCGTGAAATCGTTGTAAAAGGAATCGATAAAACTTTGGTCGGGCAGCATGCCGCTAATATCAGAAGCCACAGAAAACCTGAACCTTACAAGGGTAAGGGCATAAGGTATGAAGGCGAATATGTACGTAGAAAAGAAGGTAAAGCAGGAGCTACAGAATAAGGAAGGAGACGGTAATGGCAAACGATAGCAGAAACAAGAGAAGACTGAAAAGACATTTGAGAATAAGAAAAGACTTATCAGGTACTCCTGAAAAGCCTAGGCTTTGTGTGTTTAGAAGTAATAAAAATATATCAGCTCAGATAATAGATGATATAAGTAAGGTAACGCTTTGTTCAGCATCGACCCTAGATAAAGATTTAGCAGGATCCATAAAGTACGGAGGCAATAAAGAAGCGGCAAAATCTGTAGGTCTTGCGATCGGCAAGAAGGCTATAGAAAAAGGAATTAAGGATGTTGCTTTTGATAGGAGCGGATATATTTACTTCGGTAGGGTGAAAGAGCTTGCTGAAGGTGCACGTGAAGCAGGACTTAATTTCTAGGGAGGTAAAAAATGGCAAAGTTTGATACATCAAAAATGCAACTTGAAGAAAAGATGGTTACGATAAGAAGAGTGGCAAAGACGGTTAAGGGCGGCAGAAATGTAAGATTCAGCGTAACCATGGTAGTAGGTGATGGAGAAGGTCATGTGGGGGTAGGCACCGGCAAGGCTTTGGAAATCCCTGAAGCTGCAAGGAAGGCAACGGAAGATGCTAAGAAGAATTTGATCAAGGTAGCTACCAAGGGCACTACCATTCCGCATAGAATATATGGAGTGCATGGTGCCAGCAAGGTATTGATAATGCCTGCAAAAGAAGGTACGGGAGTAATAGCGGGTTCATCTGCAAGGCTTGTACTGGAAGCTGCAGGGCTTAAGGACGTAAGGGCAAAATCCATAGGATCTGCTAACGCAAATAACCTTGCATATGCTACTTTAACAGGCTTGCGAGAGCTGTTCACGGCAGATAAGGTAGCTAAGCTACGTGGTAAAACGAAGGAAGAGATTGTAGGTTAGGAGATACATGATGGCGGATATTAAAATTACACTTACCAAGAGTACCATCGGTGCATCACCGAAGCAGAAAAAGGTGGTACAGGGTCTAGGACTTAAAAAGATGCATCAATCGGTAATTATGAAAGATAGTCCTTCCACAAGGGGAGCTATTAATAAAGTTTCACATCTTCTTACCGTTACAGAAGCATAGGAGGGAGCAATGAAATTACACGAACTTAGAGCTCCGCAGGGAGCTAGCCGTAAGGCGAAGAGAAAAGGAAGAGGACAGGCTACCGGGCTCGGTACTACTGCGGGTAGAGGAATGAACGGTCAGAATTCCAGAAGCGGTGGTGGAGTGAAGCTTGGATTTGAAGGTGGACAGATGCCACTTTATAGGAGATTGCCAAAACGCGGATTTACTAACAGGTTTGCTAAGAAATATAGCGTTATAAACGTGAGTGATCTTGAAAGATTCGATAACGGCACGGAGGTAAGCCTTGAAGAGCTTTGCAACGCAGGAATCATAAAGCAGCCGGAAGCAAGGCTTAAGGTGCTTGGCGATGGAGAGCTTTCAAAGAAGCTTACGGTAAAGGCTGCGAAATTCAGCAAGATGGCAGCTGAAAAGATAGAAGGAGCCGGAGGAAAGGCAGAGGTGATCTAAAGTGGAAATGTTTAGAACACTGGCAAAGGCATGGAAAAAGCAAGATATAAGGCATAAGATGATATTTACACTACTCATGATGATAGTGTATAGGTTGGGTGCAAACATTCCGGTTCCCGGAATAAACAGAGAAGTGCTCAGCAAGTTGTTCGATGGAGGCGGAGGAATTTTTGAGCTTTTCAACCTCTTTTCAGGAGGAGCGTTTTCGCAGATGACCATATTTGCGTTAAGTATTACGCCTTACATAACAGCGTCTATAATATTGCAGCTTTTGACCATAGCCATACCGAAGCTCGAAACGCTTGCAAAGGAAGGCGGAGAAGGGCAAAAGAAGATTGCGCAGTACACGAGATATCTTACCGTGGTGCTATCTTTAGTACAGGCTATCGGTATTACATACGGAATAGTAAAACCGTCGTTAAACGATACCGGAAAGCTCTCCATAGCGTTGGTTGTAGTGGTGCTTACAGCCGGCACGGCTTTCTTGATGTGGCTGGGTGAGCAGATAAATCAGTATGGAATAGGAAACGGAATTTCATTACTTATTTTTGCCGGTATAATAGCCAGAATGCCTACCCTGCTACAGGGTTCGATGGTAAAATATGAGGCTGGAGAAGTGGATGCAGTTTCAATAGCGTTATTCGTACTCTTTGCGGTTGTGATAATAGTAGGAATAATAATGATACAAGAGGGGCAGAGGCGTGTGCCCGTGCAATATGCAAAGAGGGTTGTAGGCCGTAAGATGTATGGAGGACAGTCATCACATATACCTATGAAGGTAAACCAGGCAGGTGTAATCCCTGTAATATTCTCGATGGCATTCTTGCAGACACCTCTTACATTCATGCATTTTTGGCCGAATTCAGCCTTCGGGCAGTGGGCTGCGAAGTGGATGTCTCCAAGCGGATCACCCGGCGTATGGGTATATGCTATAGCTGATGTACTGCTTATACTGTTCTTCACATATTTTTATACGGCAGTTTCGTTCAATCCGCTCGAGATTGCGCAGAACATGAAGGCGAATGGCGGTTTTGTACCCGGGATTCGTCCGGGAAAGACTACGGTGGAATATCTCAATAGAGTTATGACGAGGATTACGTTCGTAGGTGCGGTATTCTTGGCGGCCATATCCATACTTCCTACTATATTGAGTCAGTCTATGGGGCTGTCGATACACTTTGGCGGTACATCGCTACTTATAGCGGTGGGTGTTGCGCTGGATACCATGAAACAGATAGAAAATCAGATGCTTATGCGTGATTATCAAGGATTTTTAAGGTAAGGAGTTAAACGGCTATGAATTTAATTTTGTTAGGACCCCCGGGAGCCGGTAAGGGTACGCAGGCAACGAGGATCGTAGAAAAATATAAGGTGCCTCATATTTCAACGGGTGATATCTTTAGAGAGAATATCAAAAACAATACGCCGCTAGGACAAAAGGCTCAGGAGTATATGAACAAGGGTGAACTCGTACCGGATCAGTTGGTGGTGGATATTGCGCTTGATAGGCTCGGTAAAGATGACTGCAAGAACGGTTTCCTGCTTGACGGTTTTCCAAGGACTGTATTTCAGGCTGATGCGCTGGATAAATTCTTAAAGGATCAAGGTAAGGGAATAGACCTTGTAATTAATATCGAAGTGGAAGACAAGATGCTTATAGAGAGGCTCGATGCAAGAAGGGTGTGCCCGACATGCGCAGCTACTTACAATGTGATAGGAATGCCTCCTAAAAAAGAAGGCATTTGTGATAAGTGCAATGATACTTTGATTCAGAGAAAAGACGATAAGAAGGAAACTGTAGGTAACAGAATCAAGGTATATCATGAGCAGACATCACCGTTAATCGATTACTATAAAGAGAAGGGGCTTATAAAGGATTTTGACGGAATGATAGGAGCAGATGCGTTATTCGATGAAATAGTTAAGGCTATATAGAATGATCAATATTAAGTCGGCTAAGGAAATCGAGAAAATAAAGACGGCGTGTAAACATACGGGCACCATATTAAATGAGCTTGGTGATTTTATAAAGCCCGGAATGACCACAGAGGATGTGGATGAGTATATTGACAAGAGAATAGCAGATGCCGGCATGACCCCCACCTTTAAAGGGTATGGAGGGTTTCCCGCAGCGGCTTGTATATCTGTAAACGAAGTGGTGATACATGGCATACCCGGTAACAGGGTAATAAACGAAGGCGACATTGTATCTGTGGATATGGGTTCCACATTTCAAGGGTATGTGAGCGATGCGGCAAGAACCTATGCTGTCGGAAGGGTGAGTAAAGAAGCGGAGAGGCTCATAGAAGCGGCTCGAGAAGGCTTTTTTGCGGCACTTGAGTACTGTAGAGCGGGATCTAAGGTATCCGACATATCGCATGCAGTGCAAAAAAAAATCGAAGAATACGGATACGGCATCGTAAGGGATTATACAGGACATGGAATGGGGCGTGTACTTCATGAAGATCCTCAAATTCCAAATTACGGAAAGCCCGGAAGAGGTGCTACACTTAGAAGTGGCATGACGATAGCTATAGAGCCGATGATAACAGAAGGCAGCGAACTTGTGAAGACGCTCGATGACGGATGGACGGTAGTTACTATAGATGGTAAAAACGCTGCTCATTATGAAAATTCCGTACTTATAACGGATGATGAGCCGGTAATAATGACTTTGGTATAACGAAAGGAAGAAAATGGCAAAGAAAGATGTTATAGAAGCTGAAGGAAAAGTGAAGGAAGCCTTGCCCAATGCGATGTTTCTAGTGGAGCTTGAGACGGGGCATGAGGTACTTGCGCACGTTTCCGGAAAGATAAGAGTGAATTTCATCAGGATATTGCCCGGCGACAAGGTGAAGGTTGAGATTTCACCATATGATTTAACAAAGGGAAGAATTACTTGGAGAGAGAAATAGGAGGTAGATATGAAGATCAGAGCATCAGTAAAGCCAATCTGCGATAAGTGCAAGGTTGTTAGGCGAAAAGGCAGAGTAATGGTTATTTGTGAAAATCCTAGGCATAAACAGGCCCAAGGTTAAGAGTTTGTGATTTGCGGATGTTCCGTAGATATATTTAGTGAAACCCGTTTATATTACGCCGATGTTGCGTGACGGAAGATGGGAAGGAGGACAGAATTATGGCTAGATTGGCCGGAGTAGACTTGCCAAGCGACAAGAGAATCGAGATAGGGCTTACCTACGTATACGGTATAGGTAACACAAAGTCCAAGGAGATTCTTGCAAAGGCAAAGGTGGATCCAGACACGAGAGTTAAAGATCTCACAGAGGATGAAGTAGGTGAAATCAGAAAGGTGATCGAAAACGAGCACATGGTAGAGGGTGATCTCAGAAGAGAAAACTCAATGAATATCAAGCGTCTTATGGAAATCGGTTGCTATAGAGGGATCAGGCACAGAAAGGGACTTCCCGTGCGTGGTCAAAAAACAAAAACAAACGCCAGAACTAGAAAAGGACCTAAGAAAACCGTAGGTCGTTCGAAGAAATAGTAAGGAGGGTTCTAATGGCAAGTAATGTAAAGAAGAAAAAGAAAGAAAAAAGACATATTGAGCGAGGACATGCACATATACAATCTTCCTTTAACAATACCTTAGTAACGCTCACAGATACCAATGGTAATGCTATTTCTTGGTCATCTGCAGGTTCTCTAGGGTTTAAGGGATCCAGAAAATCAACACCGTATGCAGCTCAGATGGCTGCGGAAACTGCGGCAAAGGCGGCAGCGGATCAGGGATTGAGATTTGTAGAGGTATTCGTAAAGGGACCGGGTGCAGGAAGAGAAGCGGCCATAAGGGCACTTCAGACGGCAGGCCTTGAAATTACCATGATTAAGGATATTACGCCGATTCCGCATAATGGATGTAGACCACCGAAGAGAAGAAGAGTATAGTACATATAGGAGGTAATAATATGGCAGTAGATAGAAGTCCGGTGCTAAAAAGATGTAGATCTTTAGATTTAGATCCTGTGCATATCGGTACTATGAAAAAATCAAAGCGTATGAAACAAGGATATGGCAAGAAAATGAGCGAGTATGCTCTTCAGCTTAGGGAAAAGCAGAGAGCTAAGTTCATCTACGGTATCTTGGAAAAACAGTTCAGGAATACATATAACAAGGCGGCCAGGAAGAAGGGTATCACAGGTGAGAATTTCTTGGTTATGCTTGAAATGAGGCTTGACAGCATCGTTTACAGGATGGGATTTGCTACTACAAGAAGGGAAGCCAGACAGCTTGTTACTCACGGGCATTTTCTTGTAAATGGTAAGAAGCTTAATATTCCGTCTGCAGAGCTTAAGGTAGGAGATGTCATTAAAGTAAAGAATAAGAGTGTATCTTCTCCAAAGTTTGAAGAGATAAGGCAGATGAGAGTAGGTATTCCCGAGTGGCTTGAGGTAAGTAAGGATAAGCTTGAAGGTAAGGTAGTGTCTATACCTACCAGAGAGCAGATAGATACTCCTATCGAAGAGCATCTAATTGTTGAGTTTTACTCAAAATAGTGTTTGATGAGATATACTCAAGGTATCTTACTATTGTAAACAACGAGGTGATAGATGATTAATATTGAAAAACCGACAATTAAAATGTTGCATGATAATGAAAAGGCGAGTGAAGGCAGATTTGTGATAGAGCCTCTCGAGAGAGGTTACGGTACTACTTTAGGGAACAGTCTGAGAAGGGTACTTTTGAGCACCTTGCCGGGAGCAGCCGTTACTTCCATAAGGATAGATGGAATTTTGCATGAATTTTCAACAATCCCGGGAGTTACCGAGGACGTTACCGAAATCATCCTCAATATCAAAAGGCTTGCTATAAGAGCTTGGAGCGAGGAGCCTATAGTAGCTACCATAAAGGCCAGTGGCCCTTGCGAGATAACAGCTGCCGATATAGACTGCGGTTCTGAGGTTAAAATATTTAACGAGGATCATCATATAGCGACGCTCGATAAGGATGCGGAGCTTGATATGGAGCTCGTTATAGATAGGGGCAGAGGATATTCTTCTGCAGAACAGAATAAGGGTAAGGACGACCCGATTTCCACAATAGCTATAGATTCCATTTTTTCTCCGGTAGAAAAGGCGAATTTCATAGTGAGCGATACCCGTGTGGGGCAGGTTACGGATTTTGATAAGTTAGAGCTCGAGGTTAGAACTGATGGTTCTATTTCCGCGAATGATGCCGTAGCAGTGGCTGCGAGGATAATGCAGGAGCATTTAGCATTGTTTGTAGAACTCAGCGAAGAAGCCACCGAATATTCCATAATGCTGGAACACGAAGATATCGAGCAAACAAGGGTGCTTGAGAAGAATATAGAGGATTTGGAGCTTACCGTAAGGTCGTTGAATGCGCTTACGCAGGCAGGTATAGATACGGTATCGGATCTTGTATCCATGACAGAGGGTGAGCTTAATAGCGTTAAAAATTTAGGGAAGAAATCATTATCCGAGATTAAGGATAAGATAAGAGAATTAGGTTTATCTCTTAGCGATACAGGCGAGGAATAAGGAGGAAAACATGGTAGGACATAAGAAGCTCGGCATGGATTCTGCGCATAGAAAGGCAGTACTAAGAAATCAAGTTACTGATCTTTTTAGAGACGGTAGAATTCAGACGACCAAGGATAAAGCCAAGGAAACCGGCAGAGCAGCTGAGAAGATGATCACGTTTGCAAAGAAGGGTGATTTGGCGGCAAAGCGCAAGATTTTTGCGTACATATATGATGAAGATGTTGCAAACAAGCTCATTGAAGAGATCGGTCCCAAATACAGCGACAGACAAGGCGGATACACAAGGATTCTAAAGTTAGGACCTCGTGTCGGCGATAATGCGGAGCTGGCTATTTTAGAGCTGGTATAGTCAAGGTCTGCAATCGTACTTTGCATAAGGCTCCTTACTGAAGACATTTTCGTAGAATTAAGCCCAAGGTTTAAATTTACGGAGATCGATTCAGTAGGGAGCTTTTTTATTACTCAATAATCTTATCTGATATTTACCAAAGTACTTTGGAGAAAATAAGATACTTTAATTCGAAGTTTTTATCATCCGATATCGTTACAGAATTCAAAGGTCGAAGTTCTGATAAGAAAATCGCTGTTACAAGAAATGGGCTTAAGCCCGCTTTTGTTGTGTCTGACAAAAAAGTACCTGCAAAACAAAATACTCGGGGAGGTGACATGAAAACACTATAAAATTTAGCTTTGAGTAAAATAAATGCATAATCATGTTTTCACATCGGATTCATATGGTATAATACCAAAGCTTATTGCAATTAACAAATGATATCTTGTTGCAATTGACGAATGCTAGCTAGTTGTAATTAACGAATGCTAGCTTGTTTTAATTAACAAAAGGTACTTGATTACAATTAGCAAACTGTAGTTTATCTTAATTAATATGTAGTAATTGATAAATGTAGTGAAAGTTAGAAGGAGTAGAGATGAAAGGTTTTAACTCAAACAAGAAGAATGTAAGTGCTGCAAGCATAGCATCTAAAGCATGTGCGTGGATACTCAGTATCATGCTCGTGGTAACAGGCATGGCGCCGAGCTTTGCAGCGAATGCTAAGACGGGGAAGGGTAGCGCAATTGCTTCTGTAAAATCAGTATCAAATATTAAGAAACCTTCAAAGACAAAGAAAGATGTTAAGGATGAGGAAACATCTAAAACAAAAGTTGAGAAGAAGCCTGATACTGCTAAAAAGTATGTAGGTGCTTCTTCTAAAAAGCAAAAAATTCCTAAAGATAACGAAGATAAGAACGGTAAGCAAAACAGGATAAAGAATAAGCGCGGTCAGACGTTTAATTTAAATTCTTCAGGAAATGTGTATGCAGAATTTGACGATGAAGAGAATCTCACTGTTTCAGCTAAAAATGCTTCAGATGATATGAATATAGAAAGAGAGATGTGGTGGCATATGGCAGAGAATCTTGGGGCTGGAATTGGAGAGAACGGCTGGAATAAAACCAGAGTAAAAAACATTAGATTTAACACAATCGGTATATATCTACCGAAGCATTCTGAGTGTTTATTCAAAGAGGTTAAAGGCGAAATTAGTGGCTGCGAAAAGCTAAATACATCGAAAGTAGAGGATATGAGCTATATGTTTAGAGAAGCAACGTCAGCAAATCCTGATGTGTCAAAGTGGAATGTGTCAAATGTAAATGATTTGCAAGGCATGTTCTATGCAGCAACGTCAGCAAACCCTAATGTGTCAAAGTGGAATGTGTTGAAAGCAACTGATATGAGATGGATGTTTAGAGATGCAAGATTAGCAAAACCTGATGTGTCAAAGTGGAATGTATCAAATGTAACGGATATGAGAGAGATATTTAGAAGCTCAGGAATTGTAAAATTGGATCTTAGTAAATGGAAGTTGAATTGGGTAATGCTAAACTACTACTATGGCAAAAGTGAAGAAATGTTTAAAGGCTGTAGTAGTTTAGAAACCTTAAAAACTTCTGCGGGGTTGAGAACATATGTCAGCGTAGGAGACAATCACAGCTTTAAGATAATTAAATTGAAGAAAGGGATTCCTGCAAGTGTTGAAAAAGAGAGTCAGAACTTCAATGAAAAGTATGAAATTAACGCAAGCGGTGACCAAGAAGTCATATATCACATCTACCGCAAGGACAATTTTGTGGGTGTTACTTTCGATAAAAACGACGGAGATACAGAAAGCTGGGTTAACCACGAGATTGTAGAAAAAGGCAAGGCGTTTAGTGCAGGTGGCGGAATCATGCCTGCCGAAAATCCTACATATGCAGGATATGTATTCCTTGGCTGGGCAAAGAACAATAGTGCTACATCACCTGACTTTGATGAAAATACTGTCGCAGAGCAAGACATGAAAGTGTACTCTGTATGGGGAAAATCAAAGGTAAACGTTACGTTTGAAGCAAACGGCGGAAGCGGAGAGATGCCTGCAGTACAGGTAGAACAGGGCAGCGATTACGTGCTTCCTGCATGCGGATTTACAGCACCGGATGGTAAGGAATTTGAAAAATGGTCTGTAATTGCAGGAGGAGCAGCCCCTGTAAATAAGCTGCCGGGTGAAACGGTAGTGGCCAATACAGACATTATGATCAAAGCTATATGGAAAGATAAAAAGACAGACTTTCCTTTAAATGCAACCGGAAATGTAAATGCGAAATTAGACAGTGATAAAAATTTAATTATTACGGCAACGGACGTTTCGAAAGATATGAAAATAGATCGTGAGAAATGGAAGGGGATGGTAAAGTCACTAGGCGGTGAAACCGGAGGTAATGATATCAATTGGGAAAATGCAGATGTTAAAGATATTAATTTTCAAACAGATGATATATATTTACCGAATGACAGCAGTAAATTCTTCTCTCATTTTAAAGAAAGAATTAATGGCAGCGATAAATTAAAAACAGATGATGTGGTTGATATGTCAGGGATGTTTAGAGGTGCAAAGAGAGTAACGCCGGATGTATCAAAATGGAATACATCGAATGTAGTAAACATGAAAGATATGTTCAATGGAGCAAAATATTCAATCCCTGATGGAGATGATTGGGATGTATCAAAAGTAACTGATATGCAGAATGTGTTTAAAAACACAAACATCAAACGAGTAAACATCAGCAAATGGAAATTAAATCCGGATATTTTAAGCAACCCGGGTAAAAGCACGGGTATGTTTAGTGACTGCGATAAGCTTGAGTATTTAAAAACACCTGCAGGACTGAGAACTACCATAGGAGGTACGAATAAAGACTTTAAAATAGTCAAACTCAAAAAAGGAAGTCCTGCTGAAATAGAGAAGGAGAACCATGACTTTAAGGATGAATATGAAATAAATAAAGATGGTGATAACGAGGCAATGTATCATATTTATGAGAAAAGCAAATATGCGGGTGTTATCTTTGATAAAAATGGCGGAGATACTGACAGCTGGGTGAACCATGCCATCGTGCTTAAGGGATGGTATTTCATCTCAAGCGGTGGTAAATTGCCGGAGATAAAACCGGAGCTTGCAAATAGAGTATTCATGGGTTGGGCACAGACTGCAGATGCTCTTATGCCGGATTTTGATATTGGCACCAGAGTGGAAAAAGACATGAAGGTATATGCCGTATGGAGAAAAACGGAAATTGACTTGAATGCATCAGGTAACGTTAAAATAAAAATGGACGCCGAACAAAATGTCAATATAGTTGCGGATGATACTTCTGCTGACATGAAGATAGATCGCACAAAATGGAAAGAGGCATTAAAGATATTGGGCGGTAAAGTTGATGGCTTCGATGGCAACAGATTGTCTTGGAGGTGGGCAAATATAAAAGATATCAACTTCCAAACAAAAGGCATAGCTTTGCCGCAAGACAGCAGTTCATTGCTCAAGGAAGTTCAAACAAATATTAACGGTTGCGAGAAGCTGGATACGTCTAACGTAACCGACATGAGTGACATGTTTTACGATGTAAAGCAGGCGGATCCGAATACATCGACTTGGGATACATCCAATGTAGTGAATATGTTCGGTATGTTTAGGGCAGCAACAAAAGCAAATCCTGATGTATCGAACTGGATTACATCAAAGGTAACGGATACAAGATTTATGTTTGGCCAAGCAACGTCGGCTACTCCTAATGTGTCAAACTGGGATGTATCAAGCGTTATCCACATGGGTGGCATGTTTTATAAGGCAACATCGGCAAATCCTGATGTATCCAGATGGAATGTTTCCAATGTAATAAATATGTATTATATGTTCGAAGGAGCAACATCAGCAAATCTTGACGTGTCAAACTGGGATGTTTCTAATGTAAAAAACATGAAGGGAATGTTACAAGAAAGTGCAGTTAAAAAGCTTAACTTAAGTAGCTGGAAGCTTAATCAGGATCTGTTAAATGACAATAGCAAAATGCAAGATATTTTTAAAGGCTGCACAAACGTAGAATATCTAAAAACTCCTAAAGGGCTAAAAACGGATATAAGCGGTGTAAACACTGATTTTAAGATAGTAAGGCTGAAAAAAGATAGTGCTCCTTCTATTGAACAGGAAAGTCAGAATCTTAAAGATAAATATGAAATAAATAAAGACGGAGACAGCAGTGCTATTTATCATATTTATGATAAAAATAAATATGCGGGCGTTATTTTTGATAAGAACGGCGGTGATAAAGAAGCTTGGATGAATCATGAAATAACTGAAAAGGGCAAGTCGATTAAGGAGAGTAACGGCGCTTTACCTACAGAGAATCCTAACAAGAATGATCATAAATTTTTAGGATGGTCTACCGATAAAGATGCGGGTAAGCCTAATTTTGACGAAGAGACTGTTGTAAATAGCGATGTTATCGCATATGCAGTATTGCATAAAGATACTGCTTTCGATTTAAACGCTTCAGGCAATGTAAAGGCTAAAATAGATAGCGATGGAAATATGACTATCAGTGCAGAAAATCCAACCGGCGATATTAATATAGATTCCGCAAAGTGGGCAGAAATGGTAAATGCGTTAGGTGGTCAAAATTTTGCGTGGAGCGAATCATTTAAGGGAAATATGATAATCGATAGCAATGTATATTTACCGCAGGATTGCTCATATATGTTCTACAATTTCAAGGGGAAATTGATAGGAGCTGATAAATTTAATACTTCAAAGGTAACCCTGATGACAGCTATGTTCTATCTTGCATCATCTGTAAATCCGGATGTATTAACTTGGGATACATCGAATGTAACGGATATGACCATTATGTTTAAAAATGCAGCGGCAGCAAATCCGGATGTATCTAACTGGAACACATCTAAATTATCCGGAGCGGAGCAAATGTTCGTATACAGCGCAATTAAAAAGGCAGACCTCAGCAAATGGGATGTAAGCGCACTTAATAACTCCGACAGCATGTTCTTCGGATGCGAAGGTTTAGAATATCTTAAAACTCCTAAGGGTTTTAAGACGTCTGTAGAAAAGATCAATAAGGACTTCAAGGTTGTAAAGCTCAAAAAAGGCAGTGAAGCTACGGTAGAGCATGAGTCTAAAAATTTAAATTCAGAGTTTACCATTAATGCCGAAGGCGATAAGGAAGCTGCATATAACATCTATAGCAAGGATACGTATGTAGGCGTGCTGTTTGATAAAAATGATGCAGATACATCGGCATTCAGAAACCATGAGATTACCGAGAAAGGCAAGAGCCTGAAGGATTCTAAGATTGGATTACCTGAAGTAAATCCCGGGAGGGCAGGGCACAAGTTCCTGGGTTGGTCTAAGAGTAAAACCGCTACTGCGCCTGACTTTGATGAAAGTACTGTCGTAGATAGCGATATCACTGCATATGCAGTGTGGAAGAAGGATACTCCTCCGGCACCGACGAAGGTAACAGTGACACTTGACGGCAACGGCGGAGTGCTTGCAGGTGGAGCTTCTGCTACGATAGCTGTAGATAAGGGAAGTACGGTAAAAGAGCAGCTCGAAGCTGCAGTGGCAAATAATATATTTACAAAGGCCGGATACAGACTTATAGGGTTTTCAAAGAGCAAGTTCGCAGCGACAGCGGATTACGACTTAGACAGCTCCGTATACTCAGATACAACGCTATATGCTGTGTATGAAGAAACGCACGAGGTTACAACTGTAACCATAAAGTACACTGAAGTGGGTATGCAAGATGATGAAGTGATAGAAAACGTTCCTCTCGGTAAGGCGATCGGCGATAAACTGGGCGGACACGAAAGAGCGCTTGACGGACATAGCTTCTTGGGATATTCAAAGGTCAAGGGTGCGACTAAACCTGACTTCTTTAAAAACAGCATCGTAACCGATAATTTAGTGCTATACCCTGTATACAAGGAGATAGGAAGCGCTGAAAAGGTAAAGGTAGCCTTTAAGCTTAATGACGGAACGGATGGGAGCCTTAAGACGGTAGAGGTTAACAGGTATGAATCGCTTGGTGATAAAATGCCTACGAGGGATAAGGTGCCTGCTAGAGAAGGATATATATTTACAGGTTGGGCCAAGAGCAAGGCGGCAAGGTATCCTGATTTCTTCAGAGGTACAGCTGTTAAGGGTGACATGACGGTATATGCTGTCTGGAAGAGCTTATACGCTGAAAAGCTTGGTCAGCCTGAGCTTAGGGTATTAGCTAAGGCGAAGGGGTATGAGCTTACGATAGTGCCGCCGAAAGAAAATCTACATACAGGCTTTGAGATATTCAGAAGTGAAAAGAAGGACTTTAAGCCGGGCAAGGATAATAAGATAGCGATCATAGATAGGAACACCTTGAAGTATTTAGACGATAAGGCTGACAATAGTAAGGCGTACTACTATGCGGTGAGAGCTATAGATGAAGACGGAAGCTACAACGGTACAAAGGTTACATTTATAGGTAAGTTATCGGATTCAGTTCTTGCGGTGCCGCTTCCAAAGGAGAGAGGTGTTACGGCTACGGTAGCAGGTAAGGGCGCTGTGGATCTAGAGTTTAACAAGACTATAGCAGCGGCTAAATACAAGGTTACGGTAACAGCGCCTTACGATAAGAAGTTTAAGGAGCAGGTGAAAGAGATAGAGGCTGGCAAGCTTGTGGCAGTCAACGGAAACAAGGTTAAGGCAAATGTAAAAGGACTTCCAATGGGTAAATTTTTGGCATTTAAGCTTGAGGCATTAGAAGCTGATAATGACAAGCTGGTTGAATACGGTAACAGCTTCGCATTCATGCTTGGAGCAGTTGAGAAGCTTACTGCAAAAATGAATAAGAAGAGTCGAGTGCTTCACATCAAGTTCAATGCTATGAAGGGTGTAAGCGGCTATGAAGCTAAGATAGTCATAGGCGGTAAGGTTAAGACCATAAAGCTTAAGAAGGGCAAGAAGAAGCTTAGAGGCTTTATAGTTGGAAGCATCAAGCTACCTAAGAAGAAGGGCAACTACACGTTTACGATAAGGGCGTTTAAGAAGATAGGTAAGCTCAAGTACTTTGGACAGGCGATAACGAAGGTGGTTAGATAGCAAAGGCGTGTTGCTTGCGCCGGCAAGCACAACCATGCAATCTAAAGATTTCAAGAAAGCTCCCTCACGGGAGCTTTTTACATTCCGCAGCGTACACTGCGGTGAATTTGGATTGCATTTTTGTTTGGGGTTTTGCGGTGTACAATTTTATGTATTTTTGGTTATGAGACGGGTGGTTTTGCTGTATAATTAGAAATGTAGTGAGAAGGGTAAGGAGGTATCCAATGAATAGGTATCCGAGGCTTGTAATCAATGCAGAAGCGATAGAGCATAATACAAGGCTTGTGCAGCAGTTGTGCAGGGACAACGGTATCATGCTTTCCGTAGTTACGAAGGGGTTCAGTTCGATGCCGAAGCTCGTATCGAGCATTTCTAAAATTAATCCGATATTTTCAGATTCGAGGATAGAGACGATAAAACAAATGCGTGAGGCGGGAATAAACGGGCACATTACCCTTATAAGAAGCCCTATGATGAGTGAGGCGGAAGATGTCATAAACAACTGTAATATGAGCTTCCATGTGGATAAAGCTGTACTTAAGCATTTTGATGAAGTCGCAGGGAGGCTTTCAAAAAAGCACGACGTGCTACTTATGTGCGACGTTGGAGACCTTAGAGAAGGCCCGTTTTATGATGAAGAAGTAATAGAACTTGCAGAATATATAGAAAATGACCTCTCTAATTTGTACCTTGCGGGGCTCGGTACGGAATTTGCCTGCTACGGTTCCATAAGACCTACCCCTAAAAACTTAGGTGTGCTCAGCGACAGGGCGACTGCTATAGAAGAAAAAATCGGAAGAAAGCTAAAATATATCTCGGGAGGCGGTACCAGTTCGCTCGCACTTGTAGTGCAGGGTAAAATGCCTGAAAAGATAAACCACCTGAGAGTGGGTGAAGGTATAAACATAGGCAGGGAAATGGGTGAAATTTGGAACGCACCCCTCGAGGGCATAAGGCATGATGTATTTACGCTTGAAGCCGAGGTTACGGAGACCAGAAAGAAGCCGACATACCCTATAGGCGAATTCGCCGTGGATGCATTCGGGCAGGAGCCTGAATATGTGGACAGGGGCGATAGGACGAGAGCCATAGTAGCTTTGGGCAAAAAGGATGTGTTCGATCCACACCAGCTCATCCCTACCGTTGAAGGCATAGATTTCCTTGGTGGCAGCAGCGATATTACGATTATAGACATTGAAGATTGTAAGGAGGAAATAAAAGCCGGAGATATATTAAAATTTGGACTTCGCTATCCTACGATGTTATTTTCAAGCGTTACGGATGTATACAAGGTATATGAATAGGCAGGAAGAACGGTAGATGGCGGAAATATCTTGGGATGCAATAAGTACATTTATAGGTGAGAGATTTACGATAGTATTGCTGTGCCTTAATTTTGTTGTGGCGCTTACTATAATTTTTCTGGAGCGGCGAAATCCTTCAGCAACGCTTGCATGGATAATGATACTCATATTGCTTCCCGTATTTGGTATAATCATCTATATTTTTTTAGGGCAAAATTTCACAAAGGCAAAGATGTTTCGCATGAGCAAAAGCGAGCAAATGGTCACGACAAACAGTCTGCTCAACCAAAAAAAAGCTATGGATGAGGGGACTTTTGATTATGCGAGCAAAGAAGGTGCAAAGTGGAAAGACCTCGTGATGTTTAACCATAACTATGCTGCAGCCTATTATACAAAGGATAACGAAGTAGAGATATTTTCAGACGGCAGGGAGTTTTTTAAAAAATATGTAGATGACATCAGGAAGGCTAAGAAGAGCATTAAGGTACAGTATTTCATAGTCAAAAGCGATTTCTTCGGCAAGTATATACTTAATGAACTCGTAGAGAAGGCAAAGGAAGGCGTAGAAGTACGATTTTTGATGGATGCACTCGGAAGCCGTACAATGACCGCAGGAAGACTTAAGGAATTTGAAGAAGCAGGTGGGAAGTATGCACTCTTTTTCCCTCCGAGATTTAAATATTTGACGCTTAAATTAAATTACAGAAATCATAGAAAGGTAACCATAATAGATGAAAAAATAGGCTATACGGGCGGATTTAACGTAGCTAAGGAATACATAGGAAAGAAGAAAAAGTTCGGTTACTGGCGAGATACGCACCTAAGAATAGAGGGTGATGCCGTAAATGATCTTAACATCAGATTTTTACTGGATTGGAGGTTCGCTTCGCATGAGAAGGTGGATATAGAACCAGTAAAGTTATTTAAGCCCGATAAAGTGCATAAAAATGAAATGGGCAGGGGCGCAGCCATGCAGGTGGTATCGAGCGGACCGGATACTGCGAAGCAGGAAATCAAGGCGGCTTTCATGAAGATAATCGCCAATGCAAAAAAATACATCTACATTCAAACACCATATTTCGTACTTGATGAAAGCCTTAAGGATGCTCTTACTATCGCAGCTCACAGTGGGGTGGATGTCAAGGTCATGATACCTGAAATTTCAGATCACATGTTTGTAAAGTCCGCAAACAGGGCATATGCAGGAGATATACTTGAAGCTTCGGGCTCTGTATATGTGTATCGAAAGGGATTTTTGCATGCCAAGATGCTCGTTGCGGACGATGAAGTAGTAACTTTTGGCTCATCAAATTTCGATAAGAGAAGTTTTAAGCTTAATTTCGAGACAAATGTGGTAGTATATGATGAAAACGTAGCAAAGCGTGCACGTGGATTGTTTGAAAAAGACGAGAAAGCTTCAGAGAAAATCGATTATGAAACGTTTAAAGAAAGACCGAACTATTACAAAATGAAGGAAAGCATAACGATATTAATATCCGATTTACTGTAACTTCTAAAATTGTATGAAAAGGAGAAAAAATTGAGAAAGAATATTGGGCTTTGGGTATTCATCGCATTTGCATTATATCTTACGTTTGCAAACTTAAGCGGAGTAGGGCTTTTAGAGTGGATATTGCAGAGGCTGTACATGATCCCCGGAATAGTTATAGGGCTCTCGCTTCATGAGTTCGGGCATGCGTTCGTTGCAGATAGGCTGGGCGATCCCACACCGAGGAGAGCCGGAAGGGTGACTACAAATCCTTTAGCACATACGGATCCTAGAGGGATGCTGCTTCTTCTCTTTGCAGGTTTCGGCTGGGGTATACCCGTGGGTATAAACTCAATGTATTTTAAAAACAGAAAGCGGGGAGAAATCATGGTGGGCTTTGCAGGCGTTACCATGAATCTCATCATTGCTATAGTTACAGCCTTCGTCATGGCGGTGCTTACCAAGGTGACTCCGGAATTCAATTTATCCTTGCTGTATCAAGGTAGCGGGCTCTTTTACATAATATTCCAAGTGCTATATAGGGTGATGTTTATCAATGTGGTATTGATGGTCTTTAACCTGCTTCCTATCCCTCCACTTGACGGATTTGGGATAATCACGGCAATATTTAATCTTGAAAGGTGGCAATATTTTGAAGAATTCTATCGCTCGGGACTATTTATCATTTTGATCCTTATTATAACGGGCATGCTTGATAGGATATTGATGCCACTCATCACGTTGATACTTACGCCTTTGATCCACATTATGCAAATCTTTTCATAGTCTATGAGATTGAACAAATTCTCATTTGTTGATTTAGCTGATTTTATGTCCCTTGGTGAGTGACTCGTAGAGTGAAAGGTTAAGAGTTTTCCGTTAACTTAGCTACATTTTTATTTTTTAATAATGGAAGCTTCGGCATCTTCATATGCAAATAATGTAAATCTCAAAAAAATGACGAATATTGTCGATTATAAAAATGCCACCAATAACGGTGGTATTATTTTTTTGTAGGAGGAAGCATGTTTGACTTAAGACTGGTAGAAGACGGCAGTAATAGAAATGTAGTCTTTGGATTGGGGCTTACTAAGGTTCCCGATATGGATCTTGTATGTGGGCTTAAAAGGGGAATTAGAGGGCTTCTCAAGGTGCAAGCGGAAGACATAGATGAAGGCGTTATAGTTTATTCCATAGCCCATAGAATTCAGCTGTCTCAGATGCTGAGCGCAGGTGTTAGCGAGAAAACGTTTATGTTGTGCTTTTCCGGTATCCTGCGTACCATGAGAAGGCTCGAAATTTTAGGACTTGATCTCTCGAATCTGGTGATAGATCCGAAGTTTATATTTTTTGATGTGAAGGAAAGACAGTATGAAATGATAATGCTTCCTATAAAGAATTCACATATGGATAGGAGTATAGGCAGCAAGTTGCTATTGCTCATAGGCAGCGCTAAGTTCATAGGTTCGGTAGACAGGATAGCGAAGGTTGCAAAGGCTATAAGCGCAGAGGAAACGGATGTATCCAAGATGCTCATAACGCTTAGAAATTCAGGAGACGGCAGACCTATTAAAACGCATGTAGATGAAGTCAAACCTGCTGATGACGGCGCAGAAGTTAAAGTGGACTTTGAACCGAATATAATAATAGAATTTAAGGAGGAGGGATGAGCGATAAGTATAGAGCCGCAATCGCAGTTTGCAGCAGTGTGCTTTGCAGCCTGCTCTGCTTTGAATTTTCAGGGATTACGTATGGAGGGAATTCCTACAACATAGCGGATGCTGTGAACATGGCTATGAAGGAGGATGAGTTTTTTCAAGAAGGTGCAAAAAAGGTGGGCATCGTCATGATATCCATACTTGCCGGTTTAGGTATCGTGCTGCTGCTTTCAGGTTCAGTCTATAATTTTTTAAGAAAGAGGTATGAGAATGTAATAGCAAGCACCTATTTATTTGAACTCTTCAGCATGGTATCCGGAATTCTCATAATATCAAATGTGTTTTCAAAATACAGAGGATATTCGTTCCATGCTTCAAATGTCATGTATTTAGTGATGTTGCTTTCCGTCGTTACGAGTTTCATCATAAAGGCGGATGTAGGAAAACCATGTAAAAAAGCAGAAAATATAAATGAAGTAGAGCCCTTACCCGCTACGATGAATGAAGACTCGGTTTTAAATGAGCATGTGACAGAGGCAGAGGAAAACACTGTAAAAATATGCATAAATTGCTTTTCAACATACGATGGTAAACTACCCGGTTGTCCCCACTGTAAATGAAACGATTAATTATCTTTTTTAAGAAAGCTCGGCATCAACAATATGAGTATCGGGAAGAGCTCCAGCCTTCCAAGAAGCATTAGAAGCGAAAGGAATAGCTTGAAGCTCCCTGAAAGACATGAATAGTCTCCCGTCATAAAACGTTTCGAAAATGATATACCTGAGTTTGATAACATGCTTATCGATGTTGAGAATGCTTCTCCTACGTATAGCCCGGAAAATGACAGCACTATGCCTCCAAGTATGAATATTCCTATAAATGCGAGTATGAAGGCGCTTACAGCAGATACTATCGGTGCTTCTACAGGTTTTCCGCCTATGGTGAGGGGTACCACCAACCTCGGGTGAGCTCTTTTTAGAAAACCTCTATATATCATTTTTACATAAATGAGTATACGAATTATCTTTATAGAGCCCCCTGTAGATATTGAACAGGAGCCTATAAACGCCAATGCCGTAAGCAGGAGTTTAGCGGTGGCGGGCCATGTGGAATAGTTATAGAACGGAATCCCCGTTGTGGAGATGGTGCTCGTAACCTGTACAAAACTTGCCTTGATGCAGCGAAATGGCGAATCGAAGGTGTCAAATCCGTAGAGAATTACGGCGATTATCAGTGTAAATGCGACTATGAACTTTATGTACCATAGAAGTTCTATGTTTGCAAAGAACTTTTTGAGTTTTCCTTTTATTAAAAAGTAGTAAAGCAGGAAATTTACAGAGCCTATTATGGTAAACACGGATATTACGATGTCCACATACCAATGGCCGAGGTGGTAAAGCCCGAAGGATTTATTGAAAAGCCCTCCCGTGCTTATACTTGTAAGCGAATTTACAAATGCTTCAAATGCTCGCATTTTAGGGAAGAGCATCAGCAGCAAAAATTCAGCGGCTGTAAATACTGCGTAGGTAGCGTAGATTATTCTTGCGGTATCGCTCATTTTACTCGTGAGCTTTATGAGCCTCGGCCCCGCAGCCTCAAGCCTTGCAAGTGTCTGTGAATTTCTATCTATGGATAGGAATGCTATAAGGAGGAGCATGAGCCCAAGACCGCCCACATAGTTTAAAAGTGCTTTATAAAGTATTATGGATTCCGGAAAGTGACTTGCACTCGATGCGGTGCTGCTTGTAGTCGTAAGTCCCGATACGGACTCAAATATTGCGCTTGCAGGTGTAGGGCTGAAGTTTGATAGCAGGAAGGGAAGCGCAGTGAGCAGTGAGGCTGCTATCCAGCCAAGGGTTAGTAGCGTGTATGCATCGCTCGGTCTTAAGGTGATGTCCTTGTTCTTTTTAAATCCGTAGCTTGTAAATATTCCTATCAATATGCTGCATACGCTTGTCAGGAAGAAGGCCTTATATATGGCGGGATCATGGTCGTGATAAGCCTTTGCCATCGGTAGCAGCATTATTACCCCGAGTATCAATATTAAAAGTCCCATTATGGACATCGAGTATTTAAGTTTTTTTCTTCTGCTCATTTTTATACCTATACTACACTTTTTTATCTCGCCAGAGTTTTGGCAACATCAACATTATTATTGTAAATAATTCAAGTCTTCCTATTATCATGAGGAGTGACATCGTAAATTTAGAAAGCATATTGAAGTCGGCCAGCTTGAAACCTGCATTTTCAAAAAACGACGGGCCTATATTTCCTATACATGTCATGGATAATGTAACCGCTGAAAAGCTGCTGTGATTTTCAAGCGATATCACAAGAGATCCTATAAACGCTATGAGTACATATAAAAATATGAAGCTGAGTATCAGCGATACGGATGTGGAGCTCACGTTTTTTTTATCTATGCGGATAGGCTTTACGGCTTCAGGATGTAACCTCGTTTCTATACCTCGCTTTATGAGCCTGAGTACCACTGCCACCCGTATTATCTTTATACCGCCTGCCGTACTCGTTGAGGATCCGCCAATGAAAAAGAGTGTAAATAACAGAGCCTTACTCGCTACCGGCCAGATGTTGAAATTCGCATTTGAAAATCCCGTGGTGGTGAGGAAGGATACCGTTTGGAACGTACCGTTTACCGCTGCGTTTAAAGGAGTTTCATGTGTCTTTAAAAAGAGTATCATACCTACCGCAAAAGAAACCAAAAGGGTGATGGAGAGGTAGGTTTTAAATTCCGTAGATGACATGAAAGTTTTGATGCCGTCCTTGATTGAGAAGAAGAAGAGGTTGAAGTTCGTACCCGCAAGAAACATGAAGAATATGATTATAGTGCTTACGAGAGGACTCCCGAAATGCCCGATGCTGTCGTTATAACATGAGAAACCGCCCGTTCCCAATGTGCTGAAACTATGTATTACGCTGTCGTAAAGACTGAGCCCTGATAGCATCAGTAGAATAATTTCAAGTACCGTAAACAGACTATATGTAACGTAGAGTATCTTGGCAGTATCCGATACCTTAGGAGATACCTTCTCAAAGCTCGGCCCCGGAGCTTCGGCGGATGCTACGCTTTGTCCCGTAAACTTAAGAGACGGCAGTATGGCCACTGCAAATACCAGAATTCCCATGCCACCTATCCAGTGAAGAAATGCTCTCCACATGTTCATGGACTTTGGGATTGCTTCTACATCATTGAGTATCGTGATTCCCGTGGTACTGAGTCCTGAACAGGATTCAAAAAATGCATCTATAGGCGATGGTATGGCACCTGTTATGACGAAGGCCGCGCAGGATATTATAGCGGATATTATCCAAGACAGGGTTACGATAAAAAATGCCGTTCTCTTTGATATTGCAGTATACTTTTCTTTTATCAAAAAAAACAGCAGTAGGCTTATAAGGCAAAGACCTATGGTGAATGGAAGCAGTTTGGATACTACGAAAAATTCCTTGTAATAAAAGGCGGTGAGGATAGGTAAAATAAGGCATAGGGACATCATAAGACTGATGGTCGCGCAGAGCTTTATAATTTTGCCGGTTCTAATGAATTTCACTAAATATCTCCAAATTCCACCTGCCCCGCAAAGCATTGCAAATTTAGCTGTATTCATGCGATGAAGAGCTTGTTTTCGGCTTTAAATAAGAATATAGGTAGTATTGTAGCACTTTAGTTTTGATTTATGAAGGATATATGTGTATGTTAAAATAGATTGGGTGCAAATATATACTGTAAAGAGGAGAAAAATGTTAGAAACACATAAAAATATAGAAGAAAGTGAAATATTGGGCAGCCTTAACGATATGCAAAAGCAGGGGGCGGTTACCACCGAAGGCCCGTTATTGGTCTTGGCAGGTGCAGGAAGCGGCAAAACGAAAATGATGACACATAGGATGGCATACCTGATATTGGAAAAGAACGTTGATCCTCAGAATATTTTAGCTGTAACATTTACAAACAAGGCGGCAAACGAGATGAAGCAGCGTGCGGAATTCCTGATACACAGCAGAGGACGCTCTCTTAAAGGCTTGTGGATAAAGACGTTCCATGCGACCTGCCTTGCAATATTAAAAAATCACGCAGGGGCACTTGGCTATGGTGAAAACTTTCTCATATATACTGCAAGCGATCAGAAGGCGGCAGTAAAAAGAGCTATTAAAGAATGCGAAATATCACCAAAAGAATACCCTGTAAAGATGTTTACTTCCTTTATATCCAAGTGTAAATCTCAGAAAATTGTTCCGGATGAAGTCTTTGATTATTTTGACGACAGTTTTAAAACTCAGATTTCGCAGCAGGTGTATGAGGCGTATCAAAAGGTGCTTAAAGCTAATAACGCCATGGATTTTGATGATCTTTTACTCAATACTGTAACCCTGTTCTCAAAGTATCCCGATATATTGAAGATATATGCGGAAAGATTTAAATACATAATGGTGGATGAATATCAGGACACGAGCTCCCTTCAGTTCGAGCTTATTAATAAACTCGCTCACGTTCATAAGAACATCTGTGTAGTCGGTGATGATGACCAGTGTATCTACGAGTGGAGGGGCGCAACCATTGAAAACATCCTGTCGTTTGAAAAGGTGTATAAAGGCACGAAGATCATTAAGCTTGAGAGGAATTATCGTTCTACAAAAAACATTCTGGACGCGGCACACGCCGTGATTTCAAACAACAGCAAACGGAAGGAGAAAAAGCTCTGGACAGGAAGCGTAGAAGGTGAAAAGATAAGCATAGAAGTCTACGAAAATGCTCATGCGGAAGCGGAATTTATAGTAGATAAGATAAGACAGGCCGTAGCGGAAGAGGGTAAAACATATAAGGACATAGCTATACTGTACAGAAATAACAGCCAGTCGAGGTTGTTTGAAGAGGCACTTAAGAGATGGGACGTGCCGTATAGAATACTCAGCGGCATCAGATTTTATGAACGAAGCGAGATAGTGGATATGCTTGCTTATCTAAGGGTTACTGAAAACCCATCCGATGACATTGCGTTCCTAAGGTGCATAAATGAGCCTGCCAGAGGGCTTGGAAAGAAGGCTTTGGAAAAAGTAGCGAGTTTTGCAAGGGAAAGAGGAATATCGCTTTTTGCGGGGCTTCTCATGGACGAGTGCTTAGCCGAGTTATCTGCTGCCGCTCGAAGGGGTGCAGAAGAGTTTATTAAAATGATAAAACATGCGCAGGATATGTTGCTCGATGAAAATGCAAGAATCAGCAACGTTCTTAAGTACATAATAGAAACTTCAGGATATGAAAGAAAGCTAAAGCTTGCAGATATGCTCGAAAGTGATGCGAAGCTTGAAAACATATATGAGCTCGTAGCCTCTGTAGCTGATAGAGAAGGTAGTAGTGCGGGCGATGATGAAAAGCTCACTTTATCTGCATTTTTAGAAGAAATTGCGCTGATTTCAGATGTAGACAACCACGATGAAACGGCTGATGCAGTTGTTCTAATGACGCTCCACAGCTCAAAGGGGCTTGAATTTAATGTCGTGTTTATACCGGGAATGGAAGAAGGCATATTTCCCTCAGGGCAGGGAGATGATAACCCGGGAAAGATAGAAGAGGAGAGAAGGCTGTGCTATGTAGGATTTACAAGGGCGAAGGAAGAGCTTTTTCTATCGGCTGCGAAGTGGCGAAGGCATTATTACGAAGACATGTATATGCAGCCTTCGAGGTTCCTGGATGAGGTGCCGGAAGAGCTTGTGAAGACAAATGTAGTGGAGGCTTCGAGCAGGGACAGATATACCGATGGATATGCGGGTGATCCCATAGCTTCGCCGTTTAAGAAGATTAAGCCTGTAAATACGGTGAAGGAAAAAATGCTTACCGCAAAACCCGTCAGCGAAAAAGAGTTTTCCGACGGCGATACCGTAGAGCACGATAAATTCGGGCGAGGACTCATAATAGCGCAAACCGAGAAGGTATGGGTCATAGCCTTTGATGACGGTGGAATCAAGAAGCTTGCAAAGGGCATTGCAGATATAAGGAAGGTATAGGTAGATGGTGAATATTACCAGAATGAATGAGCTTATAGATATTCTTTCGAAGGCAAACAAGGCATATTATAGCGATGCGAATGAAATAATGAGCAACAGGGAGTACGATGAGCTGTATGACGAGTTGCAGGCTTTGGAAGAAGAATCCGGTATAGTACTTGCTGCGAGCCCCACCGTAAACGTGGGTTATGAGGTATCGAGCTCCCTTGAAAAAATGGCACATGAGAAAAAAATGTTGAGCCTCAATAAAACAAAGAGCGTAGATGAGCTTGTAGAATGGCTCGGCGAACAGGAAGGCTTGCTGAGCCCGAAATTGGACGGACTTACAGTGGTGATAACATATGATGAAGGAAGTCTTAAGCTTGCCGTTACGAGGGGAGACGGCGTGGTAGGCGAGGTTATAACGAAAAATACAAAGACATTCATAGGTATTCCTCTTAAGATCCCATATGCAGGAAGGCTCGTCGTCAGGGGGGAGGCCTATATCACGTATGGAGATTTTAACAAACTGAACGAAGAGATAGATGATGCTGCAAAGTATAAAAATCCACGCAACCTATGCAGCGGGAGCGTGAGGAACTTAGATCCGAGCATAACGAAGGAAAGGCGTGTACGGTTTAAGGTTTTTTCGATGCTGGGCGGCATTGAGCATGGCTTCAATAAAAAAAGAGAGTGCATGAAATGGCTTGGGGATATCGGATTTGATGTAGTGCATACGGAAATAGTTACAAGGGAAAACTTAAAGGATACGATGAACAGCCTCACGGAAGAGCTTCAAAATGGCGATATTCCGGTAGACGGGTTGGTTCTTACATATGATGACATAAGGACCTGTAACCTGCTCGGTGAGACGGCGAAATACCCTAAGGATTCCATAGCCTTCAAATGGAGCGATGAACTATATGATACGGAGCTTACAGGCGTCGAATGGAATACTTCGAGAACCGGGCTTGTGAATCCCGTTGCGGTGTTTTCACCTGTTGAAATAAGCGGAACCACGGTAAAGAGGGCGGCGCTTCACAACTTGGATATTTTAGACGGTCTTGCCCTCGGGAAAGATGATAAGATACGTGTGTATAAGGCGAACATGATAATTCCTCAAGTCTATGAAAATATCACACGTTCAGGAAACATAGAATATCCTAAGGTATGCCCCGTATGCGGCTGCGGTCTTAAGCTTGAAAATGAAGGGGCAAGGGTGCTAAGGTGCGTAAATGATGATTGCCCTGCTAAGAACGCTAAGAGAATAGTTCACTTCGCAGGTAAAAGCGGCATAAATATAAAAGGCATAAGCGAAAAGACCATTGAAAAACTCATAGCTGCAGGTATTATAAGAAATGAAGTTGATCTTCTGGACATAGAAAATTATAAAGATGAAATCTTAAAGCTTGACGGGTTTAAAGAAAAATCATTTGAGAATCTAAAAAAAGCCATAGATGGTGCCAAGACCATGACATTGCAAAGGTTTATATCCGCTATGGCATTTACGGGGATAGGCTATACGAATGCAGGAAAGATTGCAGCGGCGCTTGGGTTTGATGTTATGAAGCTTTTCGAGCTTACACCCGAGAAGATAAACAATATAGAAGGACTCGGCGAAGTATTGACAGAAAGCTTTATGGCAGAGCTTTCAGATGAAAATATGAAAAGGCGCATGCGGGAAATCATAAAAAGGTGCAAATTCAAAGAAATCACTCGCACCCGAAACGATGAGGTAGGCGGTAAAAAATTCGTGATTACGGGGAACGTAAATATTTTTAAAAATCGTGACGATTTAAAACAAAAGATTGAGATATCAGGCGGTCAAGTGGTATCATCTGTAAGCAGTAACACGGATTTTCTCATAAATAATGATAGGGAATCGACATCTTCAAAGAATAAAAAGGCTAAGGAACTTGGGATTGCGATAATTTCAGAAAAAGATATAGCTGAAATGTTAGGTGAGTAGCCTCGGATAGAATGCAGGGAGGAAGCAGGGTGGATATTTTAAAGGTAGGAAAGCTCGATAGCGATATTTTAGAAAAAATCGTATTCGGCAATATTAGGTATAAGAGTGCTGATGTTATAAAGAGGGCGGGTCTTGGTGAAGACTGCGCTGTAATGGACTTCGGTGATTATGACTGCGTGGTATCGACAGACCCGATTACAGCCACCCCGAATGAAATAGGAAAGCTTGCAGTGTATATATCCTGCAACGATATTGCAAGCAACGGGATAGAGCCGTTCGCACTTACGATGAGCGTATTACTTCCTGAGGGGACCACCGAAGAAGAGGTGGAGCTCATAATGAAGCAAGCGGGAGAAGCTGCGATGGATCTTGAGGTGGAAATAGTAGGAGGACATACGGAAATCACTACGGCGGTTGTAAGACCTGTCATAGTATCCACCGTTTTCGGTAAATCGCTTAAGGGCGAATCTCAGACCTGCGATCTTATGGTGGCGGGAGATCTCATATGTGTAACGAAGGATCTTGCACTCGAGGGGACGGCTATAGTAGTGAGTGATCATGAAGATACCATGAGTGAAGTTTTGAGTGAAGATGAAATAAAGAAAGCAAAGTCTTTCATGGATATGATCAGCGTGGTAAAGGATGGTGTGCTTGCAGGTTCTATCGGCACGCATGGGATGCATGATGTAACGGAGGGCGGAATTTTAGGTGCTGTCTGGGAGATGTGCATGAACTCAAAGCTGGGTGCTGTGATTTATGAGGATGAAATACCTCTGAATGATATTACAAAAAAAGTGATGAAATATTTGGATGTAGATCCGCTTAAGATGATTTCAAGCGGCTCCATGGTGATGGCGATTTCTAAGGATAAGAAGCGTGCCATGGAGGAGGCATTTAAGGATGCAGGGATAGGTTTTAGCGTTATAGGTGAAATTGTAGATGAAAAAGAAGGAATAGTGTTAAAATCAGGCGAGAGTTCATCACCTGTATTGCCGCCACAAAGCGATGAGATCTATAGCGCCTTGTCGAAGCTTGAAAATATGAAAAAATTATAATCAACAAAATGGTAAGAGCCTAAGTTCTTGGCAAATATTTTCTAAAACGTAGGTACATAAAATTATGCTAAAAAGTATCCTCTTGTCTTGCTATAACTAGAGGTGGACGCATTGTTGGTGGCAAAGTCAGGAAGTGCTAAAAAATTATGTCAAACAGGCATATATAACACCAAAATAATAAAGAAGAACAATCAAAATCCTTGGGATTAAAGGGATTCGTTGTTTTTGGCTATTTTAAAACTGATAAAGTTGAAAATTTTTAGGTAAAATGTATTGAATAAAGTTGATTTATCAATGTTTTGAATAAAATGTGCTATAATTAAATAAAAAGCGCATAACTTTTTTACGAGGCTGAATTTTTTGTAATGTAGCTCATAGAAAGGAGATTGTCATGATGAAACAGTTAGAAGAAAAAATGGTGGAGCTCAATGCAAAGCTTCCCGCTCTTCCTGAAGGTGGAAAGGATTTCATTGCCAAGGTCTTATGGATTCTCGCTATTGTCTCTATTGTTCTTAAGAGTATGGCTATTATTTCTCTCCTCGGTATTGGTGCCGTGGGTGGCTTGGTTACGATGGCTGCAGGCTTTACGGATATGACGATAAAGTTTGTATTGGTTCTTCTTACCGGTGTTGCCGGTATGGGGGTTACCGTAATTTTGCAGATTATTTCCGTAAAACCACTAAAAGACAGGAAATATCGCGGTTGGACCATCACCTTCCTGGTTGTTTGGTTGCAATTCATATTTTCATTTCTTTACGGTGTTTTTAGCAGCCCGGCAGAAGTTGTCAATTCCTTAGTTTGGATGGTAGTTTCTCTATACCTGTTGATGCAAGTTAGAGATCTTTTTGCAAAGAACTAAAGAAACCAAGGGCAGTGTGATTTCTTTCACAGAAACAATTCAATGTATTTCATACATTATCGTTAAAAGCAAGGAATTCCCTTGCTTTTAATTTTTTGAAAAAAATAATTACCTGCTCCGTGAAGCAGAGGTGTAGGTAAATAAAATTATGTTAAAAAAGCCCCCTTTCGTTGATATGACTAAAGGGGCTCGTTTTATTAGTGGCAAAGTCGGGGGAGTAAGAGCATTTTGCCGGTGACAATGTCGGGGAAATTTATAGTGTTTTGCCGGAGCTTGAAAGCAGACAAAATAAGGAAAGTGGGATATTAATGTGTGCTATAATTTATGGTAATAAATTATAGTTGCTTCTAAAGGAGAATTTTTAATGGATGGCGTTGGCAGAAATACGATAAATACGGCAAAAGAACTTTATGATAAGGCAGATGCGCTGGTGGACGGTGAAAAGATTGTGATGCAAGGTTGGGTAAGGAGCGTAAGGGATTCCAGCAAGCTTGCTTTTATGGAGATCAGCGACGGAAGTCATTTTAAACCGGTTCAGGCGGTGCTTGAAGCCGATATGAAGGGCTTCGATGAAGCAAAAAAACTTCCCATAGCTACAGCCGTAGAAGTGACGGGGAGCCTCGTGCTCACACCTGATTCCAAGCAGCCGTTCGAGCTTAAGGCTGATCAGGTTAAAGTGCTCGCAGGAGCAGACCTCATGTATCCGCTACAGAAGAAAAGACACAGCATGGAATTCTTAAGAGATATTGCATACCTGAGACCGAGAGCAAATACATTTCAGGCTGTGTTCAGGTTGAGATCCGTAATAGCTCATGCGCTTCATTGCTTTTTTCAGGATAGAAATTTTGTTTATTCGCACACCCCTATAATTACGGCAAACGATTGCGAGGGAGCAGGCGAACTCTTCAGGGTCACTACTTTGGAGTCGAATGAAGAGGATTTTAGCAAGGACTTTTTTGCAGAAAAGACAGGCCTTACGGTAAGCGGGCAGCTTGAGGCTGAGGCTATGGCGCTTGCATTCAGGAACGTATATACCTTCGGCCCCACATTCAGGGCGGAAAATTCAAATACCCCAAGGCATGCATCCGAATTTTGGATGATAGAGCCTGAAATTGCATTCGCTGATCTCAGCGATGATATGGACTTGGCTGAAGATATGATAAAGCACGTCATCAATGTGGCATTTGAAAAGGCGCCGTTTGAGATGAAATTCTTCGACAGCTTCATTGAAAAGGGTATAATTAAAAGACTTGAAGCTGTGATGAATGCAGACTTTAAGAGGATGACGTATACGGAAGCCATAGATGTTTTAAAGAAGGCTAAGAAGCCGTTTGAATATCCTGTAGAGTGGGGACTTGATCTTCAGACGGAACACGAGAGATATTTGTCGGAAGAAGTTATACGAGGGCCTGTATTTGTGACGGACTACCCTAGCCAAATAAAGGCGTTTTACATGAGAGAAAACGACGATGGCAAAACCGTAGCAGCCTGCGATCTTTTGGTGCCGGGTGTCGGCGAGATAATAGGAGGCAGCCAGAGAGAAGAGAGACTTGATATTCTGGATAGGCGAATGCAGGATGCAGGAATAAATCCGGAAGAACTGTCTTGGTATAGAGAGCTTAGAAAATATGGCGGTGTGAAGCATGCGGGATTCGGACTCGGATTTGATAGGATAATTATGTATCTCACAGGAATGAAAAACATCAGGGATGTAATACCGTTCCCACGTACGCCTAGAAGCGCATTATTCTAATGAACGGCATAATTTACTTAAGGAGGAATTTATGAGCGAGCAAAAATTTTATATTTCAACCCCAATATACTATCCCAGTGCAGACTTGCACATAGGACATACCTACTGTACTGTAATGGCTGATGCAATGGCTAGGTACAAGCGTTTGCAGGGGTTTGATGTAATGTTTTTGACAGGAACGGATGAGCATGGACAAAAACTTCAGTCGGTGGCGGAGGCTGCAGGCAAAAAGCCGCTTGAGTACATTGATCCTATAGTTGATAACATTCTGGATCTATGGGAAAAGATGGAAATAAGCTATGATGACTTTATAAGAACTACAGAGCCGAGACATAAAGAAAGAGTAAAGAAAATATTCATGGAGCTCTATGAAAATGGCGATATATACAAGGGCGAGTACGAAGGAATGTACTGCAAGCCCTGCGAAGCGTATTGGACTGATTCTCAGCTTGAAGATGGATGTTGTCCGGATTGCGGAAGGCCTGTAGAGAGCGCAAAGGAAGAGGCGTACTTTTTCAAGCTGTCAAACTATGCGGACAGGCTTTTAAGTCTCTATGAGAACAACCCTGAGATGTTGCAGCCCGAGTCACGCAGGAATGAAATGATTTCCTTCATAAAGCAGGGGCTTGATGATCTTTGCATCTCAAGATCGTCGTTCGATTGGGGCATAAAGGTGCCGATAGATGAATCGCACGTCATATACGTATGGCTTGATGCGCTAACAAACTACATAACGGCGTTGGGTTATCCCGATGACAGAAAGCTCTACGATAGATATTGGCCTTGTGATGTGCACCTCGTAGGAAAGGATATTATAAGGTTTCATAGCATTATTTGGCCGAGCATTCTCATGTCACTCGGATTACCGCTTCCAAAGAAGATACTGGGGCACGGATGGGTTCTCGTAGGTGGCGGGAAGATGAGCAAGTCCAAGGGAAATGTTGTAGATCCGAGGGTGCTCATAGAAAGGTATGGAACCGATGCTCTCAAATATTTTTTGCTTAGAGAATATACCTTTGGAAACGACGGGCCTTATGAGGATGAAACCTTGATAAAGCGCATAAACAGCGATCTTGCGAATGATCTCGGGAACCTTCTTTCACGTACGGTATCGATGATAGAAAAGTATAAAAACGCCAAGATACCGAGTGTGCCTACTGAAAAGCTTTCAGAAAACTATGAAGCGGCAACTTCTGAATTGCTGAACCTTGCAAAAGGGACGGCGACCAAGGTGGAAGAAGCCATGGACGAATTTGCGTTTAATAAAGCACTCGAAGCGATATGGACTCTTATATCGAGGGCCAACAAGTATATAGATCAAACACAGCCGTGGAATCTTGCAAAGGATAATGCTATGGAGCTTGACGGCGTGCTTCACAACTTGGCGGAAGTACTCAGGATGGTGAGTATATTGATATACCCATTCATGCACACGAGTTCTGAAGAGATAAGAAAACAGCTTGGGATATGGTATGCGGATGTAAAGTGGGAAGAGGCAAAGCAGATCCATATGCTCGGCGGTGAAGAAGTAAAAAAAGGAAAGAATTTATTTGAGAGGCTGGATGTAGAGAAAGAATTAGCGGAGCTTTATAAATCGAACGGCAAAGAAGGCACGGATGAAGCTTCAAACGATTCCGGTTCTTCTAAAATCACAATTGAGGATTTTGACAAGGTAGAGCTTACGGTGGGGGAAATCATAGAAGCCGTGAAACACCCTAAGGCGGATAAACTGTTGATATTTAAGGTTAAGCTCGGAGATGAAGTGAGGCAAATCATTTCAGGCGTTGCTGAATGCTTTAAACCGGATGAGATGATAGGTAAGAGGGTAATCGTGGTTTCAAACCTTGCGCCTGTTACACTCAGAGGCGAAAAATCGAACGGAATGATATTGTTTGCAGGGGAAAACGGAGATTACAAGTTGGTTACTACGGATGCGGATTCAGGAAAGGTAGTGAAGTAAAGGTGTTATTTGATTCACATGCACATTTTAATATAGATAAAAAAGCTGAGGCGGATTTAGAAAAGCTTGCCGCCGGCATTGAAGACAGCGAGCTTTCATATGTTATGAACATAGGTGTAGATCTCGAGACGTCTTTCCTTGCCTGCGAGCAGACAAAACGCTATCCTTGGTGTTATGCCACCGTAGGAGTACATCCCCAAGATGTACATAAGATGGATGATGAAGAGCTGTATGCCTTAAAAACACTCGCTATGGAAGATAAGGTAAAGGCCATAGGAGAAATCGGGCTTGATTATTTTCATATGGGAGCTACTGAAGATAAGGAAGAGCAAAAAGAATGGTTTAGAAAGCAGATAAGGCTTGCGAATGAAATATCCATGCCGATAGCGATACACTGCAGAGAAGCGGATGGTGATTGCTTGGAAATTTTAAAGCAGGAAGGTGCATTCAGCAAGGAGAGGATAGCTAAGTTCCCGGCAAGAGAGTCTGTGAACGGAATCGGAGAGAAGGATGCCCGGGTGCTTTTGCATTGTTATAGCGGTAGCAGCGAACTTGCAGAAGAATACGTAAAGCTTGGAGCTACGATATCAATTGCGGGGCCTGTAACATTTAAAAACGCTAAGAAGCAGGTAAAAACCGTAGAGAGGATTCCCATAGAATTTCTGCTTGCGGAGACGGATTCGCCGTTTCTTACACCGGAGCCCCATAGAGGCGAGAGGAATACCCCTTTGAATGTTAAATTCGTAGTTGCGAAATTCGCAGAGATCAAGGGAATAACCTACGAAGAAGCCGCATCCATTACCTGCAGGAATGCCAAGAGATTCTACGGAATAGAGGATTGATATAATGGGCGATTTTTTGCAGTCGGTTTCTGAATTCATAGCAAAAAATGAGCTTATAGATACGCAGGATAAGGTGGTTGTAGGATTTTCAGGAGGACCCGATTCTGTAGCGCTTCTTTATTGCCTTAATGAACTCGGTTATGACTGCATTGCGGTACATATAGATCATAGTCTCAGAGGGTGTGAATCCGATGGAGATGCGGAGTTTGCACAAACCTTTTGCAATGACAGAGGTATACCTTTTAAGATGTTTAAATTCGATTGCAAGCGTTATGCAAAAGAAGAAGCTCTTGGAGTGGAAGAAGCGGCAAGGAATAAGAGATATGAAGTATTTGATGCGGTGGCAGATGGGTTCATAGCGCAAGGTAAGAATGTGTGTATAGCAGTAGCTCAAAATCAAAACGACCAGGTGGAGACGCTCATCATGAGGCTCATTAGAGGCAACGGTATAGAAGGGTTATGCGGGATAGATGTAAAGAGAAAGAGCCGTACGGGAGCATCAATTGTGAGGCCTATCTTGAATAAGTCAAGAGAAGATATAATGGCATTTTTAGAGGAGGAAAATATTCCGTATAGGCTTGACAGCAGCAACTCTGAGCCCGATTATTTCAGAAACAGGGTGAGGTTGGCTCTGGAGAGGATAGATGAGAGCAAACCGTTTGGAGATGAAATAGACAGCAAGTTCATAGAAAAATCAATATTGAGGCTGTGTGAAAATGCGCAGGCGGACGCATTGTTTTTAAAAGAGCTAACGGATGCAGCATATGAAAAAGCTGCTATTGAAGATTCAAACGCTTCGTGTAGCACAGTGAAAGGTGAAATAGTACTATCTTCAAAAGAAGTATCCGGATTTGATAAACCTATAAGGTACAGGGTTATAAAGAAAGCTTTTGAAGATATAGGGCTCAAGGCTGATATTGAAAAAGTGCATCTATTGGCTGCTGATAGGATGATATTGAAGGGCGTTGGGAATAAGGTATGTGAATTTCCAAACGGTTATAGAATGAAGATGAATAGAGGGCTGCTTAGATTCATAGCGCCTGAGGAGAGCTTTAAATGAAGTATGCTAAAGTCGTTGTGGATATTAAGGCAGACTTTGCGGATAAGCTCTATACATACCTTGTGGGTGATTTAAAGCTTGAGGTAGGTACTGCCGTAAAAGTGCCGTTCGGATCCAAGAATACACTTAAGAAGGCTGTGGTGTTTGAGCTTACGGACAGCAGAGGGAGTGAGATAGAAGGAGATATTGATTTAAAAAGCATAGACTCCGTGATGGATGATCTAAGCTTTCCGGAGGAACTTGTAAGGCTTGCTAAGTGGGTGAGAAACAGGTATTTTACAAGCTATGCAGATGTGGTGGGCGTTATATCGCCAAAAGGCGACAGGCCGAAGCGAGCATTAAAGCCTACGCATAACCTTGAAAGCAAGGATGGCAAAAAGGTTATGCTAACGTCCACCCAACAAGCCTTAGCAAATGAAATAAAAAAGGAAGTAGAGGCCTCAAGTTCTGAGATATTTCTACTCAAAGGTGTGGCGGGTAGCGGCAAAACGGAGATATACATAAATGCAGTAGAGCAAGCTGTCGCATCGTCTAAGAGCGGGATAGTACTGCTCCCTGAGATAGCTCTTACAAAGCAGATTACAGCAAGGTTTAGAGAGCATTTCGGGGATGAAAAAATAGCTATAATACACAGCGGATTAACCAGAGCACAAAGGTTTAATGAATTTTTAAGGATACGGGATAACGATGCCATGGTGGTGATAGGCGCACGGTCTGCCGTGTTTGCTCCCGTGCGTAATCTCGGCATAATAATCATAGATGAAGAACAGGATTCATCATACAAGGCGACCAATTCCCCAAGATATGATGCCGTAGAAGTGGGCATAATGCGAAGCCGGTTTGAATCCGCTCCTATAGTTTTGGGTAGCGCAACGCCTGCAATTTCAGACTATTACAGGGCCAAGGAAGGTAAGATGCGTCTTTTAAGCCTTGACGAAAGATATAACGGGGGGAGTTTTCCCGATATTGAGATCGTAAATATGGCAGATGAGATGCGAAGGGGAAATTTTTCACCTCTGAGTACTCTTCTCAGGAAAGAGATGCGAGCTACAATCGATAAAGGTAAGCAGGTGTTGTTATTTTTAAACAGAAGGGGCTATGCGCCTATAATCATGTGCGAGAGCTGTAAGGAAATCTTAAAATGCGAAAAATGCGGGATACCGCTCGTATATCATAGAGAAGACGGCAGGGCGTTATGTCATTATTGCGGTAGTAGCGAAACTGCGTTTTCAAAATGTAAAAAATGCGGTTCCAAGCAGATTCAGTATAGGGGGCTTGGAATAGAGCAGCTTACAGAGCTTGTGCAGGGTGAATTCAAGGATGCCAAGGTTGCGAGGCTTGATTCAGATGTAGCGGTAAAGGCCGGGAAGCTTGAAGAAGTGCTTGAGCAATTTTCTGACGGCAAAATAGATGTGCTCATAGGCACTCAAATAATTTCAAAGGGACTGGATTTTGAAAATGTGACCCTCGCCGGTATAATCGAGGCGGATGCAGGACTTCAGATACCGGATTTCCGGGCGGATGAAAGGGTGTTTCAGCTTATAGTTCAGACGGCAGGCAGGGCAGGCAGGAGAGACGACAGGGGGAAGGTAGTTTTGCAAACTCTATCAAAGGATGCAGATGTAGTTAATATGGCGGCGAAACAGGATTACGAAGGGTTTTACAGTAGCGAAATAGCGTTTAGAAAAAAAATGGGTTATCCGCCGTTCGGGTCTATAATCAAACTGGAGTTTTCATCGAATAAGAAGGAAGGCGCATTGGACTTTGCGAACAGTTTTAAAAATAGTATAATTAGGACACTTGAGGGTATATCTAAGATAGATGTTTTAGGACCTGTGCCTTCGTTTATTCAAAAGAGTGACGACATGTATAGATACAGGCTTATACTCAAGATGCCGAGGGAGGTAAGGGAGAAATATTCACATCTTATCAGATGGCAGATAGATGTTTTTAAAAACAGAAAGAATAAAGCATCCAAAAAGGAGAGAATACTCGTAGATGCAGAGCCGTATGATTTAGGCTGAGGGAGGTATTATGGCGTTGAGGCAGGTTAGAAAAAAAGGCGATGAACTGCTCAGGAAAAAGGCAAGGCCTGTAGGTGAGGTCACAGACAGGATAAAGTTGCTTTTGCAGGATATGGAAGAAACCATGCATAAGGAAGGTGGCGTCGGTATTGCAGCGCCGCAGGTTGGGATCCTTAAAAGGATGTTTATAATGGAGCCTGTCCAAGGCAGTCCTGAGTATGTAATAGATCCTGAAATAATTAAAGCGAGCGGCGAGCAGGAATGTGAAGAAGGCTGCTTGAGTGTTCCCGGTGTAGTAGGGACAGTCATTCGCCCTGAAAAAATCGAAGTGAAATATATGGGGCTTGACGGTAAGATGCGAAGGCGCTTGCTCACAGAGTTTGAGGCTATAGTGTTTTCTCATGAATTCGACCACCTCGAAGGGGTGCTGTTTATCGATAAGGCAAGTAATATAAGAAAGGCCGGCGAGGAATGAAGGTAGTATTCATGGGGAGTCCCGATTTTGCGGTGCCGTCTTTGGATGCGCTCCATAAAGCCGGCGTTGATATCCCGTTTTGCATCACACAAAAGGATGCCGTAAGCCGCAATAAGAGGATACCTACGGCTATTAAAAGGTGCGCTTCGGATCTAGGGATCGAGGTGTATGAGCCTGATATTATCAATAAGGATAGGGGTTTAATAGAAAAAATGAAGTTGGAATCACCGGATTTTTTGGTGGTTGCGGCGTTCGGGCAGATAATATCAAAGGAGATTTTGGAGATTCCCAAGATAGCTGCGGTAAATGTGCATGCATCTCTCCTACCTAAATACAGAGGTGCGGCGCCCATACAAAGGGCGGTGCTTGAGGGCGCAGAAGAGACAGGTGTCACCATAATGAAGATGGCAGAGGGTTTAGATAGCGGTGATATGATATCGTTTTATACTACAAAGGTGGGTGAAAAGACGAGCAGTGAGCTCTTTGAAGAGCTTGCAAAAGAGGGAGCGAAGCTGCTGCTTGAAACGCTTTGCGATATTTTAAAGAACGGGCTTAAGGCAAAACCTCAAAATGAAGCGGATGCGAGCTACGCCGCAAAGGTTTCAAAGGAAGAAGGCAGGATAGACTTTAATAACAGCGCCATTGTGGAAGCACGGAGAGTGTGCGCTTTTTCAAGGGTGCCGGGCGCATTTGCCTTTTTAAATGGCGATAGGATAAAGGTTGTTAGGGCAAGGGCTGTAGACGCTAAGAGCAATGCTCCAGGTGAGGTTCTTCGCATTACACAAGGCGATGATTGTGAGATAGTGGTAGGCTGCGCCGAAGGCGCTCTTGCTATTAGCAAGCTTCAAAGAAGCGGAAAGAAGGAGATGAGCGCAGCGGATTTTCTCAAAGGTGTGCATCTGACCCCGGGCGACATTTTCACAAGCTATCCGTTTTCCGGCTAACGAGAAAAATTAATTATGTAACTTATAGTTGTGTATATTGGGCAGCAGCACATTTATCATTTTGCAAATGTTCATTTGTTTGCATGTAATTTGTTATTGTGATATAATCCTTTGCGTTCGTTAATATGTGACATGAAACATTGTACCCGGCGCAGTAACTGCATTTTTTTATGCTACAGGACTTTTAGATAATAAGGTTCCAAGTAGCAAAATGTGGGCTTAGGTTTACAATTAGGATTATCAGGTACTATATACGAAGGTTGAAAGTTGCATATAGTGTGAATAAAACGGTAGTTAAAATAAGGAGATACTGGAATGGATTGGAAGGATATAGCAAAACGACTTATACGTGTGGGATTTTTCGCTGTAACGTGGTTAACCATAATGAAGGTTTCGTTTATCATTGAATTAGGATATGTATTGTTACTTTTATTTTTAGCGGAGATATGCATTGATTATAAAAGTAAACTTTCAAGAAATATCGGTATTGGAGTAATTATCATAGTAGCCATATTGTTTACAATATTCGTGGCTCGTCCATTTAGGTAAATATTGTTCGTAAAATTCAGATAAGATATTTCGAAAAAAACTTAAGATTCACAATATTTGATAAAAGTCCCCGTAATAGGGACTTTTTGTTTTTTGCCAAATCAGGTAATAAAATCTCGCCAAATTAACCAATAAAATTGCGCCAAATTAGGTAATGATATTGCGCCAAATCATACAATAGCGTATAATGGTGTAGAATGAAGGGGGAAATATGGTTAAGCAATATAAGTCAAGGGTTGTAGATAATCTGCTGAAAAGAAAATTGGAAGGGATAGGAGCAGTGCTGATTGAAGGGCCTAAATTATGTGGCAAAACAACTACAGCGGAACAGTTTTCAAAGAGCATTTTATACGTTGCAAATCCTCAGGAAAGGCAGCAAAATTTAAAAATGGCAGAGATTGATCCCTCGGTACTACTAAAGGGCGAAGTACCCAGGCTCTTAGATGAATGGCAAATAGCGCCTATGCTATGGGATGCCGTTCGCTTTGAGGTGGATCACAGAGGTGTGCCGGGGCAATTTATTTTGACAGGTTCGACGTTGCCTGCAGAGAAGGATAAGATTTTTCATACAGGAACCGGCAGGATTGCCAGACTTAAGATGCGTACCATGGCACTATATGAGTCGGGAGAGTCTAATGGCGATATAAGCCTTAAACAATTATTCGAAGGAGAGAAAAATTTATCCGGAGTAAACGAGCTCACATTGGAAGAAATCGCATATCTGGTATGTAGAGGAGGCTGGCCGACCGCCTGTTTGCAGGAAGGCGATATAGCCCTTGATAGGGCTTTTGATTATTATGATGCAATAGTCAATGAGGACATAACGAGAGCCGACGGAGTGAATCGAAGTTCTGAAAGAGCAAAACTTCTTATGCGTTCTTATGCAAGGAGCCAGGGTACACAAACTTCGACAGATGCAATTCGAAATGATATGGTAGCAAATGATACAAATTCAATAGATACAAAAACGGTACAGTCATATATTGACGCCTTGAAACAAATTTTTGTTATCGAAGATATGCCTGCATGGAATCCTAATTTAAGGTCAAAAACAGCAATCAGGACATCCAACACAAGATATTATATGGATCCTTCAATAGGTACAGCGGCTTTAGGAATCGGGCCGCAGGATTTGATTGACGATCTTGAGACATTTGGACTAATGTTTGAAACGCTATGCATGAGAGATTTAAGAGTCTATGCGGATGCCTTGGACGGCACGGTCTATCATTACAGGGATAAGAGCGGTCTTGAATGTGATGCTGTTATACATTTGCGTAACGGTTCCTATGGTTTAATTGAGATTAAGCTCGGTGGAGAAACCGCCATAGAATATGGAAGTGATACATTGAAGAAACTCAGAGATAAAATTGATACGGAAAAGATGAAAAAACCGGAGTTTTTAATGGTAATGACAGGCACCGGACAGTATGCATATCAACGAGAAGATGGAATATACGTTGTTCCCGTTGGGACGTTGAAAGATTAGCCCGCAAAAACAAACAAAGCCGTTAAGGGGGTATAAATTACAAAAAAGCAAAAATATACCCCCTTAAATAGGTATTCTTGTTCCCAAAGACCGTTTTCTATGATAATCCTGAAGATAAAAGGACGTATGTGAAGAGTGTTATCAGAGAGATATTTGAGAAGGATATAAAGCGAAGAGTAAGATTATGGATAACTATCCTAAATACATTCTTACCAGAAATGATATTATTCAAAAGCGAAACGGGATTATCCACAAAAACATTCCTGAGTTTATGGCAAACGGTGAAGTGTTTTGGCTTATGCTTTGAATAATTAACATTGTCGCGTGAATTTATTACAATATGCCGTTAATTGGGGCTTGGAGGATTAAAAAGCGGGTTTTTGCTTGACTTGGACATATTTTAGTGGTACCTTCTATACATACTGATAAACGTTACTTAGAGCGGTTTTCCGCTCTTTCTTTTTGGAGGATAACATGAAAAAGGAGATTGAGAATGCAGTGGAAGAGGCCTGCAAAGCCAAACTTTCTGAGTTTTCTCTTGAAATCTACAGCGTAGAGTATAAGCGTGAAGGTAAAGATTGGATTTTGAGAGTGTATATAGATAGGAAGTTTTGTGAAGATGCTGCAGGCATAGGTTATGATAAGCAAGCGGGAATGAATACTGATGCAAGATGTCAGAAAGCTCAAGGAATAAAAGCAGATTCAAAGTGTGAGAAGCCTATAGGAATCGACGAATGCACTGCAATCAGCGAAGCCTTATCCGAATATTTGGATAAAAATGATATAATAGATAATAATTATTATCTGGAGGTTTCTACGCCCGGAATAGATAGAGAGCTTAAGAAGGATATAGATTTCATAAGATTTAAGGGAAGGTCGGTAGAGATAAGCCTATATAAGCGCATTGACGGGCAAAAGGAATACAGAGGAACGCTCATAGAAAAAAACGATGAAGGCATAGCGGTAGAGGTAGACGGAAGCACGAAGGTGTTTTCGAATAACGACGTGGCAAAAGTCAATCTTGCAATAGAGTTTTAATAAAGGTTATTGAAGTCGGAGGTAAAGATGAACAAGGAGATTATTGAGGCATTAGGACAGATAGAAAAGGAAACGGGCATAGCAAAGGATGAACTCATAGATATGATGAAGGAATCGGTGTTACATGCTTTTCATAAAAACTACGGAGAGGACAGTAGAGCAGAGGTGCAGATAGATGAAGATACGGGAGGCACCTATGTAATCGTAAGCAAGGATATAGTGCTTGAAGTAGAAAATCCGGAGACGGAAGTTTCTCTTGATGAGATGAAGGCGATAGATGAAAGGTATGAAGAAGGCGGGGTAGTACAGTACACCGTAGATGCATCAAAGTTCGGTAGAATCGCAGCCCAGACAGCCAAGCAGGTATTTTTGCAGAAGATAAAGGAAAGAGAAAAGCAAAAAATATTCTCGGAATTCAAAGGAAGAGAAGGTGAGATAATCACAGGCAAGGTGAGTAGAGTAACCATGAGAGCTATTCACGTTGCCCTAAATACCACTACGGCGATAATACCGCTGGCAGAGCAAATCCAAGGAGAGACCTACGAAGTTGGAGACAGGATCAAAGCATGCATTAAGACGGTTGAAGATAGGCAAAGAGGCCCGCAGATAGTGCTTTCGAGAAGGTCGCCACAGTTTGTGGAGGAATTATTTAAAAGAGAGGTGCCTGAAATAGAAAACGGCACGGTAAAGATAATGGGCATCGCACGAGAAGCCGGAAACCGTACGAAGATAGCCGTGTATAGCGACAATGAGGAATTGGATGCGGTAGGAGCTTGCATAGGAGTGCGAGGCACGAGAATAGGAGCCATTTTAGACGATTTGGGTTATGAAAAGGTAGATGTAGTGCTCTGGAATGAGGATCCTGTCAAATTTGTAAAGGAAGCTATAAAACCTGCATTCCCGGATAGGATAATACTGCTTGAAGAAGACAAGGTGATAGTGATAGTGGCAGATGATGAGTTGTCGCTTGCTATCGGTAGAAAAGGGCAAAACGTAAGGCTTGCATCAAAACTATGTAAGATGAGCATAGATGTAAAGACCAAGGATGGCCTTAAAGAAATGATAGATAACGGCGAAATTACAGGGATTGACTTTGAAGAGGAAGAAGAGCTTACCTATATCGATGAATAGAGGTAAAATGTAGTAAGGAATTGATATGGCACAAAGAAGCTGCGCAGGATGTAAGAAAAAAGGTGAAAAGAGCGAATTCATAAGGCTTTGCATGAAGGGTGACAAGCTCATAATAGATGAAAAACACAGCGAAGATGGAAGAGGCGCATATTTATGTAACGACATATCCTGTATGGAAAAGGCGATAGCAAAACGAGCTATTCAAAGGACATTACGCAGTAAAATTAGTCCTTCTGACCTTGAGGAGATCAAAAGTTATTTAGGAGGTAAGTAAATGAAGATTAAAGTAAAGGAACTGATAGAAAAATACGATATACCCAGAAAGGAAACGCTGGAAATCCTATCAGAACTCGGCATTGAAGTGAAAACCGTGAGTAGCTCCATATCTTCTTCCGATGCTGAACGTTTCGCAGAAAAAGTAAAGGGAAGTAAGAATCCCAAGAAAGGTTCTGAAAAAAAAGAAAAAAAGCCTAAAAAGGCAGCTGCAAAGGAGCCGAAGAGGGCAAATTCCATAATCGGAAATGAAAACAAACCTGTGGGTACACTTGAGATGACCGTAATGCAGTTTGACGCGAATCTCACGAAAGAACCTCCTAAGGAAAAGAAGAAAAGTTCCGACGATGAAGCTAAGAGAACTGTGGATGCCGGTAAAATTGAGACAAAAAAGGAAGATATTAAAGCTAAAGCTTCGAAGACGGAGGCTAAACCTCAGCCTGCAAAGGAAGATACCAAGAGTAAAGCAAAGAAAGAACCTGAGGTGGAAGTTACAAAAGCTGATACTAAGGAAAAGGAGAGCAAGGCAGCGGCAAAGCCGAAACCTGAGGTGAAAAAAGATGATAACTTACGTGCTACAGATGAGAAAAAGCCTAAAAAGGCACCTAAAGAAGATAGGGCATCACACAGCGAAAAGCGTGAGTCTTCACATGATGCGACCGTCCCTACCAGGCAGAGCAAGTTTTCGGATAAAAAACGCACAAAGAAGCGAGGTGGCAAGCGACGTGATGAGAGGTTCAGCAAATTTGACAGGGCTGAGAGCATAAGAGGTCAGATAGATCTTGAAAAGCGAAAGAAGAAGAAGAAAATAAAGAAGCAGGTACCTAAGGCTGAAGAACAGGAAGAGGAGCAGGAAGAGCTTTTACCTGTGGGCACGAAGAAGGTAAACGTACCTATTACGGTAGCGGGGCTTTCAGAGCAGATAGACTATCCCGCATCTAAAATTATCATGGCTCTAATGAAGATCGGGATACTTGCTAACCTTAACCAAACCCTGGATGAAGAGACGGTACTCGTGCTTTCAGATGAAATAGGTATAAACATAGTGATAGGAAATGTAGAAAAAGAAGTGGAGGATGAGGGACTCGAATCCTTTGAAGACAAGGAAGAAGACCTCATCAGCAGACCTCCTATCGTAACCGTCATGGGTCACGTAGACCACGGTAAAACATCTCTTCTAGATGCCATAAGAAGGACGAACGTAATTGAATCCGAGTCCGGAGGTATTACGCAGCATATCGGTGCATCCGAGGTAGAGGTAAACGGTGAAAAGATAGTATTTTTGGATACTCCGGGCCATGAAGCGTTTACAGCGATGAGGGCAAGAGGTGCGCACGTTACGGATATCGCCGTGCTCGTAGTAGCTGCAGATGACAGTGTGAAGCCTCAGACCATAGAATCGATAAACCATGCTAAGGCAGCTAAGGTGCCAATCATAGTAGCTATAAATAAGATGGATAAACCGGGAGCGGATCCCGATAAGGTAAAAGCGGATCTCATGAACCATGGCTTGGTACCTGAGGATTTTGGAGGAGATATAATCTGCGTTCAGGTTTCAGCTAAAAAAGGCGAAGGAATAAAGGATCTTCTGGAAATGATTTTATTGCAGGCGGAAGTCTTGGAATTAAGAGCAAACCCTGACAGACTTGCGCTCGGTAATGTAATTGAAGCGAAGCTCGATAAGAGTAAGGGTGCTATAGCAACGCTGCTCGTTATGAACGGTACTTTAAAGGTAGGAATGAGCGTAGTAGCAGGTACCGCTTCGGGTAAGATAAGATCTATGGTGAGTGCAAACGGAAAGAAGTTGCATAAGGCTGTGCCTGGTATGGCGGTTGAAGTACTTGGATTTACAGATGTGCCGCATGCAGGTGATGAGTTCAATGCGCTTAAAAACGATAAGAAGGCAAAGGAAATTGCAGAAAATCGTAAAGAAAAGCTTAGGGGCGAACTCATGGCCACGAAGTCCACAAGTTCACTTGAAGAGTTCTTCGGTAAACTGCAGGCGGGAGATACAAAGCAGTTGAATCTCATAGTCAAGGCTGATGTACAGGGATCTGTAGGCGCTGTTGTTACGTCTGTAGAAAAGCTGTCGAATGAAGATGTTACCGTAAAGGTAATCCATAGAGGCGTAGGAGCTGTGAGCGAATCTGACCTCATGCTTGCTGAAACATCGGGAGCGATAATAATAGGATTTAACGTAAGACCGTCGCAGTCCGTGCTTAAAACGGCAGACAGTAAGGGCATAGAAATAAGGACGTATAGGGTAATTTACGATATCATCGATGATATAGAAAACGCCATGAAGGGTATGCTCGAGCCTGTTACGGTAGAAAAAGTACTTGGAACAGCAGTTATACGTGAGATCTTCAATCTTTCGAATGCGGGAACCATCGGTGGAGCCTATGTTACGGACGGTAAGATAGTGAGAAATGAAAGTATAAGGCTTGTAAGAGACGGTATCGTTGTGCATGAAGGAAAACTGGCTTCACTTAAGAGATTCAAAGACGATGCACGTGAAGTTTCAGCAGGCTTCGAATGCGGTATAGGTTTAGAAGACTATAACGATATAAAACCTGATGATGAAATAGAATGTTACACGACGGAGAATAAGGAATCAGAATAAAAATGGTAAGGGGAAAGCGTAAGGACAGATTAGCAGAGGAAATAAAAAAAATAGTAAGCAATGCATTTTTACTCAAGGTAAGGGATCCGAGACTTAAGATGGCGATAAATATTACAGCTGTAGATGTTTCGCCCGACGGGAGAAATGCCAAGGTTTACTATGTTGTTTTTTCAGGTAGCGATAAGGACGAAGTGGCAGCTGCACTTAAGAAGGTCGAACCGTTGATTCGAAAAGAGATAGCTGAAAACATGAGGGTGCGATATGTACCCAATATTCGCTTTGCATACGATACATCGCTTGAATACAGCAGGCATATTGAATCCATATTGCATGATATAAAGGATAAGAGAAGTTATAACGACAGTTTAATAGATATATATAACGAAATATTGTCTTCTGAAAGTCTTATATTTTTGCCTCATGAGAATGTTGATGGCGATGCACTTGGATCTTCTGTGGCAGTTTGCCTTGCTGCAAGGAAAACCGGGATAAAAAGTTACGTACTGCTTTCAGAAGAGCTTCCTTACAATTTGAAGTTTATAGCAAACGATGCGAACGATTTTTGCAGAGAACAATTACTGCCTACGGGAAGCGGAGACGGTATTACCGATGACATTTGCGTAACGGAGCTTCCGCAAGGCTTTGAAGTTAAAACAGCTGTGTGGCTGGATCATAATCAGGTCAGTCGTAGCGCAATGGGCGAAGAATTATTCAGGATTGCGGATATTAAAATCTGCATAGATCACCACAAGACGGCGGAAAGATTCGGAGATTACTGCTATATAGACAGCAAGGCTGCAGCGACCGGAGAAATTGTCTACGATATGTTTGTCACCGCAAGCGTAGATATAGATAAGCATATGGCAAATGCCGCGCTGCTTGCGATTACTACGGATACGGGAAGTTTTAAATATTCAAACGTGACTCCGGACACACATAAGAGAGCCGCTGAGCTCATGCTGCTTGGAGCAGATCCGTGTTACATTGCAAACAACGTGTTTGCAAGTGTTAAGTTTGAAGAGATGAAGCTTTCGTCTCTTGCGCTTGAAAATACGCAAATCCATGCAGGCGGCAAGATTGCAATAACATTTGTGAGCAGAGATATGATAGAAAAAGCCGGTGCGAGCGATGATATGACAAGCCCCATCGTAGACAAGCTTCGAAGCATAGAAAACGTTGAAATCGCTATAATGGTACGTGAACACATCAACGGATACACAAAGGTCAGCATGAGATCGAAGTCATTTGCAGATGTTGCAAAGGTAGCCGAGAAATTCGGAGGCGGAGGGCATATAAGGGCATCCGGCTTTGTAACGGATGACACATTTGAGAATATCAAGGATAGCCTCATCAAGGAAGCCGGTGCGGCGCTAGGGTAGCTTATGAAGCGAGAGAATAACGGCATACTGGTTATCGATAAGCCTGTAGGACTTACATCTCACGATTGTGTGAGCATGGTGAGGAAAGCCTATGATATAAAGAAGGTGGGACACGCAGGAACGTTGGATCCCATCGCAAGCGGGGTTATGGTGTTGTTCGTGGGTAATGCTACCAGAATGATAGAGTATTACGGCGAAGATTATAAAGAGTACGAGTGTGGATTTAAGCTCGGATTTTCAACGGATACATATGATATAACAGGTCAAAATATAGATTGCCCTTACGGTCAGGTCGAGTTGATTGCGGGTGATGAAGAGTATGGTAAAAGTGATAACCTCACGGATCCGATAAAATTTAAAAAAGACTGCGAATGCTTTGAGGACTATGTTTTAAGTAAGATAGAAAACGGTAAAGAAAAATATTGCAAGGGGCGATATTCAAAGCTTATTTCGGAGAAGGTCGTGAGCAATATTTCAAAGGAGCAGGTAGAAGCCGCACTTTTAAATATGATAGGCATCAATATGCAAGAACCTCCTGCATTTTCAGCACTTAAATTAAACGGTAAGAAGTTGTATGAATACGCAAGGGAGGGAAAGAAGGTAGAGCCCCGCCCGAGGGAAGTGGATATAAAAAAAATAGAGCTTCTCAAATTTGATGAAGCCTCGCAGGCAGGCAGTTTTAAAGCTTTGGTGAGTAAGGGAACATATGTGAGAAGTATATGCAATGATTTCGGTAAAGCATTGGGCTCCGGGGCTTGCATGATAGATCTTGTAAGGACAATGAGCGGAAGCTTTAATCTTGATAATGCGGTTCATATCACAGATATAACTGAGGATACGGAGCTTCAGCGCTGGGATGCAGGACTTTCAGATTTCGGCAGGGTATCGCTTGATACGGTTAGGGCGCAAGGGTTTAGAAACGGTTTAAATCTTGAGATAGCGGAATCTGAAATGAGAAAGCCCTGCGAAAATGAAGGAAAGTTTAAGAGGCATTATGTGGTAGAGTGCAGGGAAGATAAAGCCCTACTCGGAATGGCTGAGCTCACAGCTGACAACTTCATTAAACGTAGAAAGGTGGTATGCGGTATTGCTGGTATATAAGGGTCTTGAAAATATTAAGAAGCGAAGTAGAGCTGTAGCTCTCGGGAATTTTGACGGTGTTCACATAGCTCATGTGAAGCTGATAGACATGATTAAAAAGAGAGCCCGGGCTTTTAACCTCGAGGCATGCGTGTTCACATTTAAGAATCACCCGAAGGAATTCATTCCGGGCAGTGAAATTCTTAAATATATAAATGATACCGAAAAGACGATGGAGATCTTTGAAAATTTAGGTATTGATTCGCTCGTTATGGTGCCGTTCGATGAAGTTTTGCAGCGAATGAGTCCCGAGGATTTTGTAAAGGATGTAATCGTAGAGAGATTAGGGGCGAAATATGTATGCGTAGGATATGACTATAGATTCGGCTTTGAGGGGAAGGGAGATGTTTCGCTTTTGGATAGACTCGGTAAAACCTACGGCTTTCATGTAGATGTTATAGATAAGGTGAGCGTTGACGGTGTTACCGTAAGTAGCAGCAGGATAAGAAAGCTCATCTACGAAGGCGATTTCGAAGGAGTGCAGAAGCTTCTCGGAAGGCGCTATATGATAGCGGGAAAGGTTGTGCACGGCAAAAGTATAGGACGAAAGCTTGGATTCAGGACTCTTAACATCATGCCTAGAGAAAATCTTTGCATACCAAGCGACGGAGTGTATGTAACACGTACGAGAGTTGCCATGAAGAGCAAGGTGTATGACAGTATTACAAATATCGGTACCGCACCTACATTCGAAGGTGATGCCGTATCCATCGAAACAAACGTGTTTGATTTTAACGAGGACATATATGGAGATATAGTGCATATAGATTTTCTAAAGAAGATAAGAAGCGAGATTAAATTCGATACTCCTGAGGAACTTAGCAAACAAATTGCAGAGGATGTGAGGCTTGCAAAAGATATACATTCCGAAGAGTAGATATAATAAAGAAAGATTTGACAAACTTTAATTCGTATAGTATCATAATTAACAGACGGACGCGTCGGTAGAGAGGTTTTAGTTAATTGAGTACAAGAGAGAGGTTATCTGCAGAGGACAGGAAGAGGCAAATTTGCGGAGCCGCAAAGGAAGTTTTTCTTTCCACAGGGTTTGAAAATGCTACTATGGAAGACATTATGAAGGCGGCTGGGCTTAGTAAAGGCGGGCTCTATCATCATTACAAGAGTACACACGATATTCTTTACGATATTATGATGATGGGCAATGAACACAGAAATGAAGTCATAATGGAGTTTGTATCTGCGAATTCTAATCTGAGCAAGAAGGATATCATAGTGGAGCTGCTCACTGATAAGATTCTCGACAGAAATGAGTACAAGTCTTTATACGCTGTGTTTTTGCTCGAGTGCAAAAAAAACGAAAAATACAGAAAGCTCTACGAAAGGCTAAGGAAGGATACCTGTGAGAATTACAAGAAGCCCGCTGAGAAGCTCGGTATTGACGTTTTAAAGTTGTTTGATTCCCCTGAATTCGAAATGTTTATGAATGGCATCATACTGGCTATCGAGTATTTGGATAACGGTAGTGTTTTAAGTCAAAAGAGGCAGCTCATAAGGGAATTCATAACATGTTTTGTGGATAAACATCTCATATAGTACCTAAGTCAATTATTTAAACATCGCTCTACTTTAGTTTATTTCCGGCAATAATGCTAATTTCAGTGTAGGTCGGGGAGAGGTTTTATTATTGCATTTTTCAGGTATTATTTGGAAAGGATGTTGGTTATGGATAGTCAAATTAGGCAGGAGCTTCTCACAAAGAGTCCTGTACGGCTCATGTTTCAGCTCGGTATTCCGGGGATTGTAGGGATGGTTGTTATAGGGCTTTATCCGTTTATGGATGGAGTGTTTGCAGGAAATATCATAGGTCAAAGTGCTATGGCGGCGTGCAGCGTTGCAATGCCCCTTACCTTGGTGAACAACGGTATATCCACCCTTTTAGGAGTGGGGTCTGCTTCCATCCTCTCAAGGGCACTCGGTAAGGGTGATAAAAAGACGGTGGATCAGATAATGGGTAACCTCATATTTTGGGTTCTTGTATTATCCGCTACCGTTATGATACTTGGGATTTTGTTCGCTCCGCAGTTTTTAGATCTTGTGGGAGCTACAGGAGAGATTAAGGAGCTTGGAGTTAGATATCTAAGGGTTTTATTTTTAGGGTCTATCTTTGTGAATTTTGCGCAGAGCTCTAATATGGTCATACGAGGTGAGGGTCATCTTAAAATCGCCATGGGCATCATGGGAGCAGGTGCAGTGTTAAACATCATACTGGATCCTATTTTCATGTATGCTATGGGTAGTCGAGGCATTGAAGGTGCGGCAATAGCTACTGTATTGTCGCAGCTCATAACGGCAGTTGTTTCGGTTTATTATTTTAAAAAGAAGAGCAAGGTTGTAAAGATAAATCATATAGCTATGAAGAAGGACATCTTCGGTGAGATGTTTGCGGTAGGATTTTCAGCTATGATGATGCAGGTTATGACTTTGATTCAGCAATCGCTAATGTATAAGATGTCTTTTAAATACGGTGGTACGGATAACGGGATACTGATGGCGGCGGCACTCAGGATTTTTGCATTCTCATTCATTCCTCTTTGGGGGCTCAGTCAAGGTATGCAACCTGTCATAGGTACGAATTACGGTGCGAAGATTTACTCCAGAGTCAAGGCGGGACTCAAGGTGTTTAATTGGGGAGCGTTGGTGCTTGCGGGTTTATTTTACCTTCCTATAATGTTCTTCCCTAGGCAAATATTGCACATGTTCGGCGTTGAGAACGATATTTTGACTGCAGGTATTCCGCATTTCAGGATGTTATACAGTATATTTATAGTGTATGGATTCATGATTATAAGCGTCGTGTTCTTCCAGTCTATAGGTGATGCGAAGAAGGCGGGTATTCTCGTTATATTCAGACAGCTAGTCGTGTTTGTACCGTCCATAATAATTTTACCAAGAGCCTTTGGAATAGATGCCGTATGGTATACTCAGCCACTTGTGGACTTCATAATGACCGCCATCAGCGCAGTCCTTATAGTGCTAACCGTTAAAAAGTTTCCTCAAAAAGATGCAGAAACGATTCAGTCATCATTGAATAAGTTGTAACTTGCTTTAATTATTCCAAAAGTTAGTTTGTAAACTTCTGAAAAAAACCATATCCATATCCTAAGAAAAAAATCAAAGAATTTTTGAAAAAAACATATTTGAAGCAGGAAAAAGGTTGGAAGTTTACAAAGGTGGATTCTCCTCGCTTGAAGGATACGGTTTATCGCTCAAGGATAGATGGTAAGATCTATAAAATATTTTCTAAAAAATAATGCGTATCATTAGCAGGAGGCTTATGCAAAAAGAGTGCAGAGATGCACTCTTTTTTACTAGGCATGACATGCTCGTCATACAAAAGAAACTAGTCCAAGCAGGACTAGTTAGGTTACTTGACTACTACGCAGAGCGCTGTATTTTGTAGTTTAGTTGAAGCGCCGTATGCCGAACGGCATGTACGGTGGTGTGTAAAAATTTGCATGTTTTTAGGAGAATTACATGCAGATTTCCTACGCCTGCAAAGAAGACGGCGTTTGCTATGGAGCAACTTGAATTTGCCTATCTTGATGCCTGTGCCCATCTCTAAAGCTGAAATCTGTAAGGTGCTGCCGGACATCAGCGTTACAACGGTAGAGGCGGTGCTGGGATCCATGGTGAAGAAAGGTTTGATAAGGCGCATTGGAGCAGGCAGGGCATCTAGGTATATAAGAACGTAGGGTAATACAAAAACAAGCGTGTAATATTTGATTATGTCACATCTCTTGTGTTAACATTTGGGTGTCTATTTATTGGTTAAAACAGATAAGTGGCGGAATTTATAAATAGAAGGAGAAGGAAGGTTTTATGACTAAACAAAAATATATGTATGGTAGCATAGTTGCTTTGATAATTGGCATTTTTTCATGGGTTTTAAGTCTTTTTGATATCGTGAGAAATACGTGGATAGTTAGTATCCCGATAGGAATATTAGCTATAGTTTTAGCGGTAAAAATGAATGGAAGTTCTTATGCATATAAAACCACAAAAAAGGTTTTGGTAGGTCTTGGAATTTTGATGACGATAAGTTGTTATTTTATTTTTACTTTGGCCTATATGGTAGAAGATCTTTCAGAGGGGTATGTTGATAAAAATATCGTAGTGATTGCACCTACAAAGGGAACAATACCTATTAAAGCGGGTGGCAAAAATGAGTTGGATAAAAATGATAATAAAGAACGAACAGTTTATTTTTCGAAGACAAATTGCCCGTCGTGCAAGAAATTTTCCGGTGTTTTAGAAAAAGCAATTCGAGAAACAAAGGCGGATGTTTATTACTATAATACGGAAGAAATGATAGAAAGCGAAGCAACAAAATATGAAAAGCGGTTTGGCATCAGTAAAGTCCCTGTGCTTATGAAAATTAAGAACGGCAAGGTTACAAGTGTTTTAAAGGACGGCAGCAGTATTCAAAGAATGAAGAAATTCCTGAAATAATTGTTTTAGTGAATGTCTGTAAATCTACGTGCTGGTATTTTTATAAAGTACAAGAATGTGTAAGTGTACACTAGAAAACAAAAGTTTATGCGGTTTTGTTTTTAGCATGAATGTTTGAGGAGGTTTTACATGTGTAATAAAAATATGAAATTTTTAATAGGCAGTATTGTTTTGAACATATTGGGCTTGGTATTGATTTTTCTTGCTTTGCCCATAGAAAAACTCAGTGTACTGTGGTTCATATCATTTCTATGCGGTTTGGCAGCATTTATTGTCGGTTTATATGTAAGCGAGAAGAAAATCTTGACGTATCTCAGTCTCCTTATAGCTGTAGTTGTCATGATTGCTTTCCCTCTGACAGAGCATATTAATACGGAAATGGTTGAAAAGAAATATAAGAATCAAAAGGTTGAAACGCTGGTTATCCCAAGTGAATTTACTCCGGTTAAAAAGGGTCATATCTATGATTTAGTAAATACCACCGACTCTAAATATGTACTGGTGTATTTTACCAATGGTGATAAGAAGGTTAACTCGAAAGCGGAAAAAATAATCATTTCAGCTCTAGCGAACAGCAAAAATAACAAGAGAATATATTATTACGATATATCCAGAATGCCTACGAGAGAAGTGAGTTACGTAAAGAGGCATTTTGTACCGGAAGGGAATTCTTACGTAGCTAAAATTAAAAAAGGTGTGTTGGCCGGTAGAGTAAGTGTAAAAAACCTAAAAGAGCTACGTGAATTTTTAAAACGGAATCTAAAAGTAGGGAAGAGTAAATGAATTTGGAAAAATTTTTAGAGGTAATGAATAGTGTGAAATCTGTTTGAGTTAATCAAAAAGTTTTAGGGAGTGTGGATGAAGGATTTTTTTGCGATAGTTGTAAGCAAGTTGGTGGCTGTAGCACTTAGAATATGCAGGCGCACGGGAGGAAGTTTACCGGGGGCAATGGCACTTAAGATATCCAAGGATGTGCTGAAGCACCTAAATTATCCTGTAAAGTATATAGCTGTGACGGGTACCAACGGCAAAACGGGAACAACGGGAATTATAAGGGATATCTTTCAGAATGCGGGGTTTGATGTAATCAGTAACATACATGGTGACAATCTGATATTTGGCATAACCACAGCTATACTCAAAAAGACAAGTCCGCTTACGAAAAAAGTCAAGGCCGATGTTATAGTGCTTGAGGTTGACGAACTTACCTTAGCGAGCAGAATGGATGATCTGTTTATAAGCGACGTGGTAATTACCAACTTATTCCCGGATCAGCTCGACAGGTATGGCACCATGGATATTCTGATAAAGCAGATAGGAAGCGCACTACAGGGCTTTACGGGCAGGGTCATAACAAATTCGGATGATCCGATGCTCTATATCCTTCACAACGTAGGTTTTGGAATATGCGAAAACGTTTTCACAGAGCATAGAAGCAGTGATACGCAAGGATTGAACGCATTTTGCCCCGGGTGTAACGGCGTACTTGTTTATAACTACCATCAATACGGGCATGTTGGAGATTTTTACTGCAAACACTGTGGACTTAAAAGATGGCAACCCAAGTACCTTGCAAATATAGAAGAAGACGGCAGCTATGAAGTAAACGGCATGAAATTCGATAGTAGCGGCAGGGGGCTCTATCATTACTATAACGAACTTGCCGCAATATCGGTTGCACTTGAATACGGCATACCTCATGACATCATCAAAAATACTTTAAAAAGTATAAAACCGAGCAAGGGCAGGATGGAGCGCTTTGGGGATGTGCTTTTAAACCTTGTGAAAAATCCGGTAGGGCTCAATCAAGTGATATCATATATATCGAATGAAAACATAATGAACGACAAAAAATACAAGAGCCTGTTGTTTGCCCTGAGCGATGCACCTGCGGACGGCATGGACGTATCGTGGACGTGGGAGCTTAATACGAAAAAACTTTGGGAAGCAGGCATTACGGATGTGATATGCACAGGTCCCAGATGCTATGATGCCGCGCTCGTATTTAAGTATTCAGAATATGACTTTACTGTAAAACCTGTGGAAAGTACAGAAAGTGCGGCTCGCAAGATTATGAATGAGGGCGGCTACGCTATTTCTACATACACTGCACTTACGGGCGTTAGAAATGCTCTTGAAAAAATAAATGCGGAGGTAAAATAGATGAATGAAAAATTAAATATACTGAATATGTATCCTGATTTTTTGAACGTATATTCAGACTCCGCAAACCTAAAAGCCATCGAGTATAGGGCTGAGAAAAGGGGCATAGATTGCAAGATAACCGTCCTTAAAGCGGGAGATGCTATAGATCTTAAGGATTATAACCTGATATTCATGGGAGATGGGATGCATGCAGGTGCAGATGCCATAAGGGATGACATTTTCACGAGAAAGGAAGAAATCCTAAAAGCGATTGATGCGGGTTGCTGTTTTTTTCTCATAGGCTCATCGTTTGAGATGTTTGGAAACAGTTATATTTTAGAAGACGGCAAGGAGCTTGAAGGGCTTGGTATCTGTGACTATAAGACGCTGGAACCTACGGGGAAAAGAGCGGTCGGGAATATCCTCGTAGATATAAATTGCAGCGGCAAGAAAATCAGTGTGCTCGGCTTTGAAAATCATGCCACGCAAATAGAAGGCGTAACCTCTCCGCTTGGTGAAGTGCGAATTGGCAGTGGAAACGTTCACGCCGGTGAGGGTAGTAAAAGATATGAAGGCTATATTGATGATAATATAATAGCAACGAGTATGCACGGCCCGGTTCTGATAAAAAATGCGGGCTTTACTGATTTTATTATAAAAAAAGCCTTGAAAAAAGATGAGCTTGAGCCACTTGAAAGCGAAATTGAAGATAAAGCCTTTGAGATGTTAAAGAAAAGACTTACCATTTAAAATAACGGCACATAATGGATAAAAATTACGCTCGCTATTGTATAATGTTAGGGAAGATTTTTTGCTCACAAGGAGGAGTGGTTGGAAACCGTTAAAATTATATTGGAGGCACTCGGAGGACTTGCAATTTTCATATTCGGTATGAATATGATGAGCGAAGGAATGCAAAAGTCAGCGGGCGCCAAGCTTAGAAAGATCATAGGGCACGCTACGAACAACACCCTCTTTGGAATAATGACAGGCTGCATAGTTACGATGACAATACAGAGCAGCAGCGCAACCCTTGTAATGGTGATAGGCTTTGTCACCGCAGGGCTTATGACATTCAGGCAGGCTATAAACGTAACGCTTGGAGCCAATATAGGTACTACGATTACTGCGCAGATAGTGGCCTTTAAGGTGGGTGACTATGCGTGGTTTTTTGTGTTCATAGGCTTTATCATATACATGATAATAAAGAAGAGCAAGATAAAAAGCATAGGCGAGACGATATTCGGATTCGGTATCCTCTTTGTGGGGCTTAACACCATGGGTAACGCTATGGCGCCCATTGCACATAACCCAAATGTTACGGATTTGATACTGAAGATAGCGGATTCATCACCGATGGGTATATTGTTCGGCACAGGAATTACCGCAATCATTCAAAGCAGTTCAGCATCCATAGCTACGCTTCAAAACTTGGCATCCACAGCTGCGGCGGATGGCGTTACACCGCTGATCAGCCTTCAGGGTGCTATCCCGATAGTTCTCGGAGCAAACATCGGTACTACGATAACTGCAGTTCTTGCATCTGTAGGTGGAGGGAAAAATGCGAAAAAGGTGGCATTCATAAGTGTAGTGATAAATGCGGTAGGTATCATATGTATGGCAGGCTTCATACCTCAGATAGCACAGCTTGCAACATTTATTTCACCCGCGGGAAATGCGCTATCTACCATATCGAGGCAAATTGCCAACGCTCACTTAATCTTCAACGTGATTGCTATACTGATATTCATCCCGTTTGTAGGAATAATAAGCAGAAACATAGATAAGATATTCAAGGATGACAAGATCCGAAAAATCGATGATGCCACTCCGCAGTTCCTTACAACCACGGTACTTGACAGACCTTTCATGGCTATACCGCTGGTACAAAACGAAATAGTAAGGCTTGCGGAAATTACAAAGAAAATGATAGTTTACGCACGTGATGCGGTGATAAAGCATGATGAAAAGGCAATAGAAGAAATATTGCAGACGGAAAAATCCGTAAATATACTGCACAAAAAGATAGTGGCTTATCTGTCGGAATTATTTGCCACAGAAACACTGGCTGATGTAGAGGGTAAGCAGGTGACCGGGCTTTTGCACATGGTAGCCGATATTGAGCACATAGGCGATCACTGCAAGAGCATAGGGGAATGTGCACAGGAGATGGTAGAAAACGATTATGAATTTAGCGATATCGCATATGCGGAGTTACATGAAAGCTTCGGGCGTGTAAGACTCATGCTTAAAGATGCCATGCAGGCTGTAAAAACCGGAGATGTGGAGCTTGCAAACGTTATAATAGAAGAGGGCGAGACATTGGAAAAGATGGAGTCGAGGCTCCGCAAGCAGCATTTGCAGCGTGTCAATACCAAAACCTGCGATCCGAGTTATACAGCACTTTACAACGATATCGTTCATGATATAAGAAAGATAGGAGAATACTGCTATAATTTAGCGATAGCGTATGTAAAAGATGTAAGCGAAAGGAGTGAGTGAGATGAGCAATAAACCTATTTATGATAAGGTGATACTTAAGGTGAGCGGTGAAGCACTTGCAGGTGATAAGAACTTTGGAATAGATGAAGAAACGCTGATAGGCATTGCAAAGGAAATTAAAGAAGTGAGTGCTCTTGGAGTAAAGGTTGGGATAGTAGTAGGCGGTGGCAATTTTTGGCGAGGAAGAACAAATCAGCAGATGGATAGGGCTACAGCGGATTATATAGGCATGCTTGCAACTATGATGAACTCTCTTGCGCTTCAAGATGCGATAGAAGGCCTCGGACTTAAGACACGTGTTCATTCTGCGGTAGAGATGATGGAAATAGCGGAGCCATACGTAAGAAGAAGGGCTATAAATCAACTCGAGAAAGGATACATCGTGATATTCGGTGCAGGCACGGGAAGCCCTTTCTTTTCTACAGATACGGCGGCGGCTCTTAAGGCTGCGGAAATGGATGCAGACTTAATATTGCTTGCAAAAAAAATAGATGCCGTGTATTCAAAGGATCCTGAGCTGCATAGCGATGCGGTAAAGTATACAAGCCTTACGCACGGCGATGTGCTTGAAAAAAATCTGGGTGTTATGGATTCTACAGCGGCGAGCCTATGTCGTGATAACGGCATTAAAATACATGTGTTTTCAATAAGGGAGAAGGGCAATGTCATGAAGGCTGTATGCGGCGAAAACATAGGCACCTTGATTACCTAGACAAACTTGTTTTAAGATGGATATGTTATATAATGTATATGGAGGATGAGATGAAAGAGATAATTGATAATTTTAAAGAAAAAGGCGAAAAAACCATATCGCTTTTAACAGGCGAGCTGAATTCCGTTAGGGCGGGTCGTGCGAATCCGTCACTACTTGATCAGATAAGAGTGGATTATTATGGAACACCTACGCCACTTAAAAACATTGCAAATATTTCAGTGCCGGATCCAAAATCGCTCATGATATCACCCTTTGATCATTCTGCGATAAAAGAGATTATCAAGGCTATAAACGAGAGTGAACTGGGTATAAACCCACTGGATGATGGGAAAAATATAAGGCTGAAAGTACCTCAACTCACTGAAGAAAGGCGTAAGGAGATCACGAAGATGGTAAAGCAAATTACAGACGATGCAAAAATAGCCATAAGAAATTTAAGGCGTGATGCGAACGACCATCTTAAGAAGGCGGAAAAAAACGGCGATATTTCAGAAGATGAGCTCAAGGGAGACACCAAGGATATTCAGACGAAGACAGATGAGTTCACCAAGAAGATCGACGGCATGCTGAAGGAGAAGGAAAAGGAAATAATGAGCGTCTAGGAGGACGGTTTGCTGGATACTGAATCTATACCTAAACATGTAGCCATCATAATGGATGGAAACGGCAGATGGGCAAGGCAAAATAAACTCAGCATTTTAAGAGGACATAATGCGGGTATGCTCAGGGTAAAAGAAGTCGTAAAGGAATCGGACAGGTTAGGCGTTAAGTATTTAACTGTATATGCGTTTTCTACCGAAAATTTTAAAAGGTCATCCGAAGAGGTGAGCGGAATATTTTCACTGGTATGTAAATTTGTAGATTCAGAGCTCGATGAAATATTTGAAAACAATGTCAAAGTAGGTGTTCTCGGAGATATCGATAAGATACCTGAAAATGCGGCGGTGAGCCTCAAGAGAGCAATAGACAGGACGGCAAATAATGACGGACTTGTGTTCAATGTGGCTATAAACTATGGAGGCAGGGCTGAGATTACCAGAGCCGCAAGGCTTGCATGTAAAGAAATAATAAATGACATCGGTGGTGCGGATGACATAGATAGGAAGTCGCTTCTTTCAAGGCTTTGCGACTTGAATGAGGCGGACCTTTCAAAAAACATGTATGCAGATATCCCGGATCCTGATCTTGTGATAAGGACCAGCGGCGAAGAGCGGATAAGCAATTTTTTGCTTTGGCAGATTGCATATTCGGAATTCGTATTTGCAAAAGAATATTGGCCGGAATTCACGCCGGATGTATATAGAAGGTGTATAGAAGAGTATAAAAACAGACAAAGGCGATTCGGCTCGAGATAGGAGGTAGGTATGAAAACCAGGATTATAGCAGGATTATGCATGTTACCGCTACTTGTGATAGTGTATTTAGGTAAGGAAGCCTTGCTTGTCGCAAGCTTTCTGATTTCGATAATTGCATATCTTGAGCTCAGCAAGGGATTCAGCGAGATGGATATAAAGCTTCCGCTTGCTCTTGGAATGGCATTTTCCATCATATATTACTTTCCTCTTGCATTTAAGGCTCACGAATTTTTACTGCCGGCTATAATGCTTGTTTCCATAGTGGCGCTCGTATACCTGTTTGCATCACGAGGAAAGGACGTGCATTCGGTGTTTGCGCTGGTATTTTCATTTGTATACGTGATAGTGCTACCGTCATCGCTGTATTTGCTCGATTTTGCAGGATACGGAAAGATCATTTGGCTCGTGCTTTTGATATCGTTCGGTACGGATGTATTTGCGTACTTTACAGGATTTTTCATAGGAAAGAGAAAGCTATGCGAGGATATAAGCCCTAAAAAGACAATTGAAGGTGCTATCGGTGGCATACTTGGATCTTTGGTTTTGGCTTCGTTATTTGGTATAATTGCATATCCTCAGCATAGGTATGAGTTTATGCTACTCGGAGTGTTGGGCTCTGTAGTGGCGCAGGCAGGCGATTTAATAGCTTCCATGCTGAAGAGGAATATGGGGATAAAGGACTTTGGGAATCTCATTCCGGGGCATGGCGGAATCTTGGACAGGTTTGACAGCGTGATTTTAGTTTCCCCCTTCGTTTACTGTTATGTAAGCGTATTTATCATGAAATAGATTATTTAGGAGAGAATATGAAAAAGGTAGTAATACTGGGTTCTACAGGCTCTATAGGTGTGCAGGCATTAGAGGTCATATCTAAGAATATGACTAAGTACAAGGTGATAGGGCTTGCGGCGGGCAACAATACGGAATTGCTTTTAAAACAGATAGAGGAATTTAAGCCGAAGGTGGTAGCGGCCTTGGATGAAGAGGGACTTAAAGCAATCTCCGAAAAGCATAAGGGCATAGATTTCAATGTAGGGCAGGAAGGAATAAAAAAACTTGCCGTTCTCAAAGAAGCGGACATAGTTATAAACGGCATCATGGGGGTCGCAGGACTTGCACCTACTTACGAGGCTCTAAGGCACGGCAAGAAAATCGCCTTTGCAAATAAGGAAACGCTCGTCAGTGGCGGTAATCTTATAATGGATGCGAAGAAACGCTACGGGGGCGATCTGATACCTGTAGACAGCGAGCATTGTGCCATCTTCCAGTGCATGTACGGAAGTGATAAATATGAACTTTCAAAGGTGTATATAACAGGATCGGGCGGACCGTTTTTAGATGTGGATAAGAAGGCCTTAAGGGATGCTACACCGGAGCAGGCGATAGCACATCCCATATGGTCCATGGGCAAAAAAATATCGGTGGACTCCGCAACGCTCATGAATAAGGGGCTTGAGATTATAGAAGCAAAGTGGTTGTTTGATCTTGAACCTGAGCAGATTGAAGTGCTCATCCATCCTGAAGGCTTGGTGCATTCGATGGTGGAATTTATCGACGGACAGATAATTGCAAATTTGGGAGTAGCGGACATGAAGATTCCTATAGCGTTTGCGCTGTCATATCCTGCAAGAAATAAAAATATGTTCGGACGGGTGAATTTCTTAAAAGAAGGAAGCAGTCTCACGTTTAGAAGCCCCGACCTGAATAAGTTCAGTTGTCTTAAGATCGCATTGGATGCTCTTGATATGGGAAGCAGTTACCCGGCGTTTTTAAATAGGGCAAATGAGATTCTGGTTCAGGAATTTTTAAACGGGAATATATATTTTACTCAGATAGGCGAGTTTTTAGAAAAGCTTATAGATGCCTATAGACCCGTAAGATGCCATAACATCATGGATGTCATAAACGTCGGGACGGTAGCTGAAAGAGCAACACAGACATTTTTGAAAGAAGCTGAATCGCAAGGAATATTGAGGTAAATTAGATGACGGTTATATATGTATTGGTACTATTTTTCATTTTGGTGTTCCCGCATGAGCTCGGGCATTTTATCGCAGCCAGGACATCGGGTGTTAAGGTAAATGAGTTTTCATTGGGAATGGGACCTGCAATATACAAAAAGGAAGGTGGAGAGACGCTGTATTCCATAAGGCTTTTACCTATAGGCGGGTTTTGCGCCATGGAGGGTGAAGATGAAGAAAGTACGGATAAAAGGGCTTTTTGTAATGCGAGTCCCGGGAATAAGTTTAAAATTCTGGTGGCCGGCGCCTTCGTAAACATACTCATAGCGATGATATTGTTTTCTGTGGTTGCCATCACAGGCATACCGACTATGAAGGTGGACAGTACAATAAAGGATACCCCGGCTGCAGCGGGTAAAATATTAAAGGGAGATGAAATACTTGCAGTAAACGGCAAAAAACTTGATAACTTCAATGATTTTAAGGCGGAGGTTGCAAAGGCTGAAAAAGGCGAAAAGCTTAACATCAGCATAAAAAGAGACGGTAGCGTCATCAATAAAAAAGTAGCCGTTGATGTTAAGGGATCTTCGAAAATAATAGGAATAGTTCCGGGCGTTAAAAAGTCCGTCACGAACATCGTGCATGGACCTAAGATGACATGGGATATGACAAAGATAATATTCAAAACCTTGGGAGGACTTTTTACAGGCAGTATAAGAGCATCTGACCTGTCAGGACCCGTGGGTATAGTAAAGGCTGTCGGAAGTGCGAGCAGCAACGGGCTAATTTCGTTTTTCTCAATTGCAGCCTTCATAAGTCTTAACATAGGAATATTCAACTTACTCCCGTTTCCTGCACTCGATGGCGGGCGGATTGTATTTGTGCTTTTAGAAAAATTAAAGATACGGGTGCCACAAAAGCTTGAAACAGGGCTTAATGTAGCGGGGTTCGGACTTCTCATCCTGCTTCTTATCTTTGTTACCTATCATGACATTCATAGAATAATCGGTTCTTAGGTACGCCATGCGTAATGCTGTATTTTGTAAAAACGTTAAGATAGGCGGCGGCGCAGGTATCAGTATTCAATCGATGACGAATACTGATACCTGCGATCTTGAAGCGACCCTAAGGCAGATAGAGTCGCTTCAAGAAGCCGGCGCCGACATCGTGCGCTTGGCGGTGCCGGACGCCGCCGCCGGGAAGGCGCTCTACAACATAAGGAAGCACACGGAAATGCCCCTTGTAGCCGACATCCACTTCGATTACAAGCTTGCTCTTACAGCCATAGACGCAGGGTTTGATAAGATAAGGATAAACCCGGGAAACATCGCAGGAAAGGATAAGCTGCTTGTCGTTGCAAGGTCTGCAAAGGCTGCAGGCATTCCAATAAGAGTAGGCGTAAATTCAGGATCCGTAAACAAAAAGATGCTGAGCGAAAGAGGCATGGAAGAAGCTATTATAGAAGCTGCCGTGCAGAATATCAGAGCGCTTGAAGAGGTTGATTTTAAGGATATAGTAGTATCGGTAAAATCAAGTGATATAAGGCTCAACACTGCGGTTTACAGGAGGCTTTACAAGATGACAAATCATCCGCTCCACATAGGGCTCACAGAGGCCGGCACTTTGGAGGGAGGCATCATAAAGTCATCCATGGCTATGGGAGCGCTGCTTGTGGACGGGATAGGGGACACCATGAGGGTATCTTTAACGGGAGATCCCGTAGAGGAAGTGGTGCTTGCAAAGCGGATCCTGAATTTTTTAAAGCTCAGGAGCGACGGCTTTGATTTTGTTTCGTGTCCTACGTGTGCACGAACACACACGGATCTCATATCGATAGCTGAGAGGATAGAAAGCCGCCTAAAAAAAAGTAACGTATACGGTATAAAAGTGGCTGTTATGGGGTGTGAGGTAAACGGTCCCGGTGAAGCACGAGATGCGGACATAGGAGTTGCGTGCTTTAAAGGAGGTTGCGTTTTATTCAAAGAAGGCAAGCCTTTAAAAAAAATAAGTGAAGATATGGTGGAAGATGAAATAGTTAAAGAAGCACTTATCTGTATGAAGGATAAGGAGGCTTTAAATTGTTAGACCTTATAGCTAAAAATATATTAAACGGAGAATTGTCTCAAAAAATAAAACGTGAAGGTAAGGTAAATATAGAAAATGCGATTCTTTCTCGTGATAAACAGCAGCTGCAAATAGACTTGGTTACGAATTTTGTGATTCCACATTTTTCGCTTAACTCAATAATGCAGATGATGGAGGCAAGGCTTTCACGCGAATCAAACGCACCTGTAAGGGTTAATATCAGTTACAAGGTAAAGACTCCAATCCAAAAAAAAGCGGAAATTCTAAAGTTCGGTCTCGAATACCTAGTAAATTCCAAGGAGCATGAAATCAAGGGCTTGGATAAAAATCTTTTGGATGCGATAATCGTAAAAAGCGCCGTGAGTGATGATGAAGGAGCTGTGTTTTACTGCAGGAGCAAGGGAGCCTGCGATGTATTATGCGGTATTTCAAAGG
>ERZ773027.23-NODE-23-length-101076-cov-5.877669_pt1 | contig 101076 bp, 85 predicted proteins | sample MGYA00511032_ERZ773027 | MGnify/ENA primary metagenome ERZ773027 (study PRJEB29015, sample SAMEA2738138) | human oral metagenome | biome: human oral; feature: human-associated habitat; material: saliva | place: China | collected 2190 ... | reverse complement strand
CCTTGGCCTCTTCGGTGAGGAGCAGTTCTCCGAGGTCAAGAGCTCCTGTGACCGTCAGGGTTTTGTGGAAGGGTTTGTAGCCTAGAGCATGGATCTCTAGGAGGAACGTCCCTTGGGGAGCTTCGAGGCGAAAAGCCCCGAGTTCGTTGCTAGTCGTCCCTACGACGAGGGTACTATCTGCGGGCTTTCGCAGCAGGACATTAGCGAAGTCCACAGGGGTGCGGTCGGCGGTCTTCTTCAAGGTGCCCTGTAGTGGGAAGGTCGTCTGCGCTAGAAGGCTACCTGAAGAGAGCGCAAGGACGACACAGAGCATGCGAGCGTGTTTCATAATAAGCATGTGTGAGAGCAAAGTGATACTCAAAGGTAGTAGTTTTCCTGACAATCCAACCAGCAAAAAAATGAAGTCGCACAGCCCGCTTGTGGAGCGCCTTTCAGAGGGGGTAAAAAGGGATCTACGGTAGGTCGTCGAAAAAACCTACTGTAGGTCGTCTCACCGACCCACGGTAGGTCGCAGAGACGACCTACCGTGGATCCCTTTTGGGGGCTTCAGAGGAGACAGAGAAGTGGTCTCCTGCTTGCGCCCCGAGACGAGCCAGGCGCTCTCCTCCCGAGGGAAGGGAAGTATGGGTAGAGACCCTACTTAGCGAGCATTTTTGTAGCTTTGTCCTAGAGCCCCGAGGGGCTCAGCGCACCCGACACCCGACGCACCTGATCGCCTATGCCCTGTCTACGCTTCGTCCGCACTGAGGAGCCCTGCTCCCTGTGGTTCACCCGACGGTGATCCCCCTCCTCGGTCTACGCCTACCCACCCTCCCTCACACCACACCCATCCTACCCATGAGCTACCTAGGCAAGAAGATCGGCTTAGCCCTATCTGGCGGTGGCTACCGAGCAGCCACCTATCATATCGGCACCCTACGTGCCCTCCATCGTCTCGGCATCCTCGAGCACGTGGACGTCCTCTCCTCCGTCTCGGGAGGCTCGATCACAGCGGCCTACTACGCCCTGCACCGAGCGGACTATGAGCGCTTCGAAGCGGGACTAATCACCCGCCTACGTCGGGGCGTCCTCTGGAGCTCCTTCGTCTACGCAGGCACAGCGGGCCTTGTCCTGCTCCTCCTCTCCTTCGGTCTCGGCTATCTGGCTGGCGTCTTGATCCACGCCCTCCTGCCTCAGTACCCTACCCTCTCGGGCTTCGGCGCTACCCTCTTCGGGATCATCTCGCTCTTTGCCCTCCTCATCCTCTTCCTGAAGCATTCCTTCGTCACCCTGCCGACGAGCAAGCTGATCACCCACCTATATAATAAGGTGTTCTTCAGAGGCAAGACGCTGGGAGACCTTCCCGAGAGCCCTGTCGTCTGTATCAATTCGACCAACCTAGCCACCCAGCTCCCCTTCACCTTCTCCAAGGGCTTCATGGGCGAATATGCCTACCGCATCGGGGGGAAGTCGATCTTCCATGCCGATAGCTTCCCCATCGCACGAGCCGTCATGGCCTCCTCGTGCGTACCCTACGGCTTCACCCCGATCACCATCCAGCGCAAGTACCTCAGAGCGTCCTACGCCGACTGCCCTACCCAGCCCGAGCCACCCAAACTCATCGACGGCGGAGCCTACGACAATCAGGGCACGCACAAGCTCACCCACGACAAGAGTCGCTTTCGCTGTGACTATGTCATCGTCAGCGATGCGGGGAACGGAGTCGTCACCGCCAGCACGACGACGAACATCTTCAACCTAGCCATCAACACCATCTTCCTCGTCGTCGAGCGGGTCAAGAGGATGCAGCGCTCGGACAATCTCTACGAGACCTACATCGGCAAGGAGCACTTCGCCTACGTCCCGCTCGAATGGGACTGTTGCCCCCGACTCCTCGAGGGCTTCGTCACCAACCTGAAGGACGACAATATCCACCCCGACGTATGGCGCTCCCACGGCATCACCGAGGAGGAGATCGTGAGCCTGAAGAAGGTCAAGGGGAAGAAGGATACAGAGATCTACCAGCTCCTACTGACGAAGCTACAGGAGTCGATCGGCTGGGCTGAGCTCCAGCGACGCTTCCCCTCCGAGCAGGAGGAGCGTATCGCCCGAAGTGTAGGCACCAGCCTCACCGGCCTATCCCTTGCGGAGATCCATGCGCTCATCGCCCACTCCGACGCCCTCACAGAGACCCAGATACGCCTCTACATGCCGATGCTCCTTCCCCAGTCACCTCAGGCTCCCCTCCCCGGCTAAGCTACTGCTCAGGCTACGGGCTGGAGTCCAGTGTTTCTTCGTACCTTTGTGCCTGACAAAGGGCAAGGCTTCCCCTAGTGAAAAGCCTTGCCCTCTGGGGCTCCTTCCTCCCAGAGGGGGCCACTCATCTCACTTAGATAAACCGAACTTCAGCCAATGAACGTAGCTATAGTCGGTGTCAGCGGAGCAGTAGGACAGGAGTTCCTCCGTGTCCTGAGCGAACGCTCCCTCAAAATAGACCGATTAGAACTCTTTGCCTCTGAGCGTAGCGCTGGGAAGCAGATCACCTTCCGTGGGAAGGAATATACCATCCGCCAGCTCCAGCACGGCGATGACTTCCGAGATATAGACGTCGCCTTCGTCTCGGCAGGCGGGAGCGTCTCCCTCGAGTACGCAGAGACCATCACCAAGCACGGCGCCGTGATGATCGACAATTCCAGTGCCTTCCGTATGCACAGCGATGTACCGCTGGTCGTACCCGAAGTCAACGCCGCCGATGCCCTCGTCCGCCCTCGGGGGATCATTGCTAACCCCAACTGCACGACCATCCAGATGGTCGTGGCGCTCAACGTCATCCATCAGCTCTCCCCCATCCAGCGCGTACACGTAGCTACCTACCAAGCCGCTAGCGGTGCCGGCGCCCGTGGTATGGCCGAGCTCGACGAGCAGATCCGTGCTATCGGTCGGGGAGAAGAGCCAGAGGTCAAGAAGTTCGCCTATCAGCTTGCCTACAACCTCATCCCTCAGATCGACGTCTTCGCCGACGATGACTATACCAAGGAGGAGCTGAAGATGTACCACGAGACCCGCAAGATCATGCACAGCGACCTACAGGTCAGCGCTACCTGCGTCCGTGTGCCCGTGACCCGTGCCCACTCCGAAGCCATCTGGGTAGAGACTACCGAGCCCCTGGAACTCGACGCCGTGCGGGAGGCCTTCCGCAAGGCCCCTGGGATCGTCCTGCAGGATGACCCAGAGGATCAGGTATACCCTATGCCCCTCTTCATCGCCGAGAAGGACCCTGTCTACGTAGGACGACTGCGCCGAGATCTCAGTTCGCCCAAGGGCATCACCTTCTGGTGCGTATCCGACCAGATCAAGAAGGGCGCTGCCCTCAATGCCGTACAGATAGCTGAATATCTCGTAGCTCAGGGCTCACTGAGCAAGAAATAACCCCATCCCAAGACCTAACCCATCCAATGAATATCTATAAGAGTATCGAAGACCTTCAGGCCTTCGTAGAGGCGGAGCGTGCCAAGGGGCTTCGCATCGCCTTCGTCCCCACCATGGGCGCCCTGCACGCTGGACACCTGAGCCTCGTACGCCGAGCCCTCAGTGAGTGCGACCGCTGTATCGTCAGCGTCTTCGTCAACCCCACGCAGTTCAATGACCCTCGTGACCTAGAGACTTATCCCCGCACCCTCGAGGCAGACAGCACCCTCTTGGCTTCGGTCGGCACTTCGGCTCTCTTCGCTCCTGAGGTCAGCACCATCTATCCCGAGGAGGATACCCGCACCTTCGAAGTCGGTGCCGTAGCAGAGGTGATGGAGGGCCGTTACCGCCCTGGACACTTCAACGGCGTCATGCAGGTCGTCTCCCGACTCTTCGACATCGTCCGCCCCGACTGCGCCTACTTCGGCGAGAAGGACTTCCAGCAGATCGCTGTCATCCGTGCTATGGTCCGCCTCATAGGTAGCCCTGTGGAGATCATCGCTTGCCCCATCGTCCGTGAGTCCGATGGACTAGCCCTCAGCAGTCGCAACGTCCGTCTCTCCGCCGAGGAGCGCCGTGAAGCTCCCCAGATCTACCGCATACTCTCCGAGAGTCGCTCTTGGGCTAAGGAGATGAGCCCCCAGCAGGTCATCGAGCGAGTGACGGAGCAGATCAATGCCGTGCCCCACCTGAGAGTTGAGTACTTCGAGATCGTAGATACCGATAGCCTTCAGCCCATCGCATCCTGGAGCGATAGCCCTGCCCCTCATGGCTGCATCACCGTCTACTGCGGTGAGGTGCGCCTGATCGACAATATCGCTTATCACTAAGGGATGACCACGACGAAGCTATTCGCCCTCCTCTGTGGTGCTCTGCTCCTTAGCCTCGCTAGCTGCGGTACTAAGAAGCCCCACACCCCAGAGCCCACTCCTCCATCCCAAGTACCTGTCGTCATCACTCCTCCCGCAGAAGAGCCCCGCTGGGTACGCCCTGCTGGCGACTCGATCCGTGAGGAGATGCGTGCCGTTTGGCTCACGACAGTCTATGGTCTTGACTGGCCCCGTGACCAAGCAGATACCCCTGATGGCGTGCGCCGACAGAAGGAGTCGCTCCTTCGTATCCTCGACCGCCTCAAGTCGGATGGCTACAATACCGTCTTCCTCCAGCTACGGCACAGCGGGACGGTCATCTACCCCTCCGACTACGAGCCTCTCTCCACACGCTTCGCTGGCGAAGGCTTCTTCGGAGATTATGATCCCGTGAAGTTTGCGATCAAGGCCTGCCATGAGCGAGGACTGAGCCTACACGCTTGGCTCGTGACCTACCCACTCTCCTCATCGAAGCGAGCTCCCCACCCTATTCTCCGAGATCACCCGTCCTGGGCTATTGCCCACAAGGGCTCCTATCACCTCGACCCCGGGCATCCCGAGGTACGCACCTACATCGCCCATCTCGTGGCGGACCTTGTGCGTAGATACCCCGTGGACGGGATCCACTTCGACTACTTCCGCTATCCCGAGGGAGCAGAGCGCTTCGCTGATGGCGCCAGCTATCAGCGCTACGGAGAGAGCTACTCCGACCGCAGTGCTTGGCGCCGATCCAACCTCACTCGCCAGCTCCGTGAAGTGCGGGATTCGCTCCAGGCTGTAGGATCCGATGCCCTCGTCAGTGTCGCCCCCCTAGGGAAACTCAAGAAGATCTCCGACCTCGGACGACCCCACGGATGGACGGCCTACGAATCCGTGCACCAAGATCCCGAGACCTGGGGGAAGGAAGGACTTGTCGACTTTGTCGTACCGATGATGTACTATAGGGATGAACTCTATAGTCCCTTCCTCCGTGAGTGGAAGGACTATGTCGCTCGCTACATCCCCGTCGTGGCGGGTCTAGCACCCTATCGTGTCGAAGAGACAGGATGGCCCGAGAGCGTCATCGAAGAGCAGATAGCAGAGGAGCGCGAAGTAGGACTGTCGGGCGTGTGCTTCTTCCGTGAAGCACACACGGGGACGAGCTTCCCTGCTACCCGAAGAGTCATCCGTGATGCCTTCCGCAGGCAGGCGCTACCTCTGGCCTTCGCCCGAGGGTTGAAGTCGAAGCCAGCTCCCTCACGAGCCCTCACGATCACCCCAATAGATCCGAGGGAATTCCTCCTCTCGTGGTCACTCCCCGAGGGCGCATCAAGACAAGGGATCACCTACCGCCTGTGGGCCACGACGACCGATAGCGAAGGACGCCGACAAGCCACGATCCTCGCCGAGCGTCTCTCGGCCACTCAGTGCAAGCTTCACCTAGAGGACTTCGAGGGAGCAGAGGTAGTAGAGTTCGGGATCGAAGCAGTCAATCGCTTCGGAGTCTCTACACCTTGCCTCGAAGGTTTATCACGTCGCATCTCCGAACTCAAGATGGAGCTCCGAGCTATGAGGCGATAGCATGAACCTCTACCTACATATTCCCTTCTGCGCTAGCCGCTGCTCCTACTGTGACTTCTACACACAGGTGGGTGGACGCTGGCGAAGGGACTTCCTCTCGGCCCTACTTGGGGAGCTCCGTCTACGTCGGGACGAGCTCCCCGAGGGGGAAAGGATTGAGCATATCTACCTAGGAGGTGGGACACCTTCGCTACTCACCATCGAGGAGCTTCGGCAGATCTTCTCGCTGATCTCGGAGCTCTACCCCTGCTCGTACGAAGGAGAGATCACGATCGAATGTAATCCCGACGACGTGACCGAAGCTTATGCCGAGGGCCTAGCTTCGCTCCCCATCAACCGAGTGAGTATGGGCGTGCAGAGCTTTGACGCCGATGACCTCACCTTCCTCAATCGTCGGCATTCAGCACAGCAAGTTCACTCGGCCATCCATGCCCTTCGTCAGTGCGGTATCACCAACCTGAGCCTTGATTTGATCTATGGACTCCCGAGGCAGACAGAGGCTAAGTGGCGGGCAAACATCCATGAATTCCTATCCCTCAGTGTACCTCATCTCTCCGCCTATCACTTGATCTATGAGGAAGGGACTGCCTTGACTCGGCTCGTGGAGCGTGGTAAGGTCAAGCCCGTGGATGAGGAAGCGAGCCTCCTCTTCTTCCAGATCCTGATCGACGAACTACGGGCAGCAGGCTACGAACATTACGAGATCTCCAACTTCGCCCTACCTGGACTTCATGCCCGACACAATACCGGCTACTGGCAGGGTGTCCCGTATCTGGGCTTTGGCCCTTCGGCACACAGCTTCGATGGTCGCCGTACTCGCTCCTACAATGTCCCGTCCCTGAAGACCTACACCACGGAGCTACTCTCTGGGCGCAGGCCGTACGAAGAGGAGCATCTCTCCGATGAGGAGCTCCAGCATGAGTATGTGATGACCCGCCTTCGCACGCAGTGGGGCATCCCACTGGAGGAATATCAGGAGCTCTTTGGAGGAAAGGCACTCGAAGCGCTCCTTCACGAAGCTCGCCCGCATCTCGAAGCTGGGAAGCTGACGAACCAGTCGGGCGTCCTTCGTCTCACGCCCTCGGGTGTCTTCGTCTCTGATGGGATCATCGCCGATCTCTTTGTCTAAGGCCCGAAGTAGCCTATCCTTCTCCCCCATTATTCGACAGCTTCGCCTCGTCCTCTGCGACGGGGCGAAGCTGTATAAAGCATTCGGCACACACCACTATCTGCTAGTGATGTGTGCCGAAGGTATCTGTGCCCTACTGCATGGGCAGGGGAAGGAGCTACTTCGCTAGCTTAGCCGTGAGGAAGGTCAGGTAGATCACACCACCGAGCATCACACATACAGCTCCGACCTGCCCGATCCAGTCACTGGCATAGCCCATCAAGAGGGGGAAGACCGTACCACCGAAGATCCCCATGATCATGAGACCGCTGACCTCATTCTTATGCTCGGGCGCTTGACCTAGGGCATGAGCGAAGATGATGGGGAAGATATTGCTATTCCCTAGTCCGACTAATGCGATGGCTACATACAGGAGCATCTGGTGGTGAGACGTCGATAGGACCACCATCGCTAAGAGCATCATCAGGACACTTATCCCGAAGACGACTCGGCTGGATACCGTCCTCAGCAGAATAGATCCCGTGAAGCACCCCGCCGTACGGAAGATAAAGTAGAGCATCGTAGCGAATGCTGCATCGTCGAGTGTCATGCCAAGACGCTCCATCAAGACCTTAGGTCCGACAGTATTTGTACCGACATCGATCCCCACGTGGCACATGATACCGAGGAAGCAGAAGAGGATGGCGGGCTTGGATAATAGACGTAGACAGTCGACTATGCTGACCGACTCACTGCGACTCTCGTGAGCGAGCTTGGTGGCATTGAGCGCTAGGACGCTGAGCACACCGATAGCGGTGTAGATCGGGAAGAGGATTCGCCAGCCAAGTCCTAGTTCGGGGATCGCTTGTGTAGCGCCCCACGAGGCGATAAGTGGCGCGAGGAAGGAGGCAATTGCCTTGACAAACTGCCCGAAGGTCAGGCTACTGGCGAGTTTGTCTGCTGGGATGAGATCGCTCAGGAGCGGATTGAGCGAAGTCTGCATGATGGCATTCCCGATCCCAAGTAGGGAGAAGCTCAGGAGCATCACCCAGTAGCTCTCCCCGAGTAGCGGCATCAGCAGGGAGAGTACCGTCACAACAAGGCTCAGAAGTACCGTCTTCTTGCGCCCGATCTTATTCATCAGCATACTCGTGGGTACGGAGAATAAGAGGAACCAGAAGAAGACGAGGGAGGGGAATAGATTGGCTTGAGTGTCTGTCAAGCTAAGGTCCTTCTGGACATAATTAGAGGCAATGCCCACTAAGTCCACAAATCCCATCGCAAAGAAGCTCAGCATCACCGCTGACAAGGTGAAGAGGCTGGTCGTTCGCTGTGTCATACGTCTCGATATTCTTATTGAAGTTACTTACTCTTTGCTTGTAGTGAGGGAGAGGGATACGTCCATAGCCTGACGTACTACCTCCATGGCTTCGGAGAGATTATTACTTGGCAGGACGCCAGTGAATAGATCTTGCCCCCGACCCTTATTGTAGTGGAGATGCACGCCGTACTGCGCTTCCAGGCGAGATATCACGTCGGAGAGGGGCGCATCGGCGAAGATCAGCTCTTTGTTCACCCAGGCCTTGACCGCCTTTATATCGTCGATCCTGCTGAGGGCTATCGTCTTCAGCTTCTTGTCATAGGTAGCGGATTCGTCGGGTCGTAGCTTAACTTCCTTGGATTTACCGCCGACGGAGAGGGCTACTATCCCTCGCTCCAGATCCACTCGCACGAAGAACTCATCCTCACGTGCTCTAAGGTTGAAGGCCGTACCTAAGACACGCACCAAGAGCTTCCCCTCACGGATGAGGAAGGGACGCTTCGCATCGCTCTCGATATCAAAATAGCCCTCCCCTGCGAACGAGACTTCTCTGCAATCCTCTCGGTAGAGATGGGCTATAGGATAGTGATGAATTCTCTCCCATGATGACCACCGATCCGTCGGGCAGGGTGATCGTGGAGCGCTCTCCCTGCTGTGTGCGGATAGCTATCCGCTGTCCGAGGCTGGAGTGCGGGCGACTCACCCACAGATAGACATTCAGCAGGAGAAGGATCGGCACCAATGCCGCAGCCATCCAGAGGATAGCCTTTCTCCCCAATGCGGGAGAGCTGGGCGCTTGCTCCTCGGTAGGCTTCTCCTCGGAGACTGAGATCCCGAGGTCAATCTGTGCCTTGAGCCGAGCCATATACTCGTCACTCATGGGCTCATCTCCTGTATAGTGCTCCCACACATCCTGTAGCTCCTGACCCAAGGCTTCGTCTGTCTGCTCGGACAGGTGCTTCCTGAGGTCTTCGATACGGCGTGGGGCCAGTGTATTTGCTCTAAAGTATTTGCTTAGTTTCGTCATCTCTTCTTTCATTCATAAGGCAAGACACAGGCTCAGCCCAAAAAGTCCCATAGCTTCACAAAAATTGTGACGGCCACACCTACGACAGCACTCAGCCGAGCTCTCAGAGTCTTCAGGCCCAGAGATAATTGATTCTTGACCGTCTGCTCGCTTAGTGAGAGGATTTGTGAGATCTCTTTGTTGGACCGATCTTCTAGTTTGGAGAGCTTGATCACCCTAGCTTGCGTCGCGGGTAATTCGCCCATCAGGCGGTCAAGGAGCTCTAAGAATTCGGAGAAGCTCAGGTCACGGCTGGCATCTTCTGTATCTAAGACGTCTAGGTAGTCCATGTAGTCCTCATAGATGACACTGCTAGCCAGAGAGCGATAGGCATTGATGATGCGTCGCTTGGCAATAGTGAATAAGAAGGCCTTCAATGAATCAGACTGCTTGATCTGCTCCCGGTGTGTCCATAGCTACACGAAAGTATCTTGGACGATCTCCTCAGCGTCTTCTCGACTCTTAGTCATCTGCAGGCAGAAGCCCACGAGACGGCGCACATACATACTATAGATCTGGTCGAACGCCTGCTTGGAGCCACGTCGCAATAGCTCGATCTGTAAAGTCTCCGTTGTGGAGAAGGTGGACCCAGTGCTCATTAGTTAACTACTATTAGTATAGCAAAGGTAGGTAAAGGGAGGGGAATACTAGGACACACATCACCGGACCTCCACGGCGAATGTATATTAGCCTCTCGCCCCTTGGCTTCTCGTCCCTCCCGCCTTCTCTACAAGGCTCCCAAGGGTAAGCTATGCCCTCTGCGGTCGAAACGTATACGTTTTGCTCGCGATACCTGTACGTTCCACTCAGAATATAGCTACACGTCTCCGTCCCCTTCCCCATTAAGTGCGGGAAACTTTGCAATAGAATGCGGAGAAACGGACAATAGGAGGATACCCTTATTGTCCTTTTTCTTAGCACACCGCATTGCATAAATGTGATCTTAAGCATCACTGTGTTTGCATCACTTCCTTCGAAGGGAATGATAAGATTTAAGGAGGGAATAGTATGCCTTGTATGACAAATGCTGCAAGAAGATAGGGAAGTGTAGATAAATCCAACGCATAGCTCTCTCTCGTTGAGGAGTCAGAGGATCTATACTTGCAGAAGCAATATCCCCTCGATATGCCGTCAAACGCTTGAGTAGAGCTTGTTGCTCTGGAGTGCTAGCATTCCCTCTGTAGGCATACTCTATGGTACGGAAGAGAGTGACATTAAGAAATCCATCGACCTCTTGTCGATAATGAGTATCTGTGATATCGAAATGAGCTAAAGCTAGATCAAAAGCAGAGCGCAGTAGTCCTAAAGCCCGCTCTGACTCCTTATAGGGATGGAGCTTCTTAGAGAGGCTCCCTTGATACTGAACATACAGATATTCTGTCCTTGAGCAAAGGCGTATCTGCTGGATATGTATCATATATGCTAGCACGAAAAGGTGATCCTCATGGAAAGATATGCTGGTATCAAAGCGCAACGAATGTGTACGAATCAGCTCCGTGCTATACAGCTTAAGGAAGGGAAAACCAGAGTGAAGTATTCGATACTTAGGGATTAGCTCCCCGACTTCACTTGCAGTAATGAGTTTATCAGGATATGCGAGGACAGATAGATCCTCTCGACCATGCTCCGTCACCATTCGCATCCCTTGCATCACAAGCGTATCTTGCTCAGGAATACCATGAGTAAAGAATTCTCCTAGATACTTAGGTCCAATGACATCATCAGAATCTAGAAAACATAGCCATGGAGTACGAGTCTCTTCTATACCTCTATTGCGTGCGGCTCCTGGTCCAGCATTAGCTTGTGACAGTACGCGGACTCTTGGGTCTCGTTGCTGATACTGCTCGCATATGACCAGTGAGTTATCCGCACTTCCATCATTGACGAGTAATAACTCGAACTGCGTGAACTCCTGCTGGAGAACACTTTCAATACAATCTGTTAGATACCTAGCTACATTGTATACAGGTACGATGACTGTAATTAGTGCTTGCCTATTCTCTTCCATATCTTCGTTTTGATAAGTCCCATAATTTGTCCTCGTTCATTACGCTCCAGACCAACAAGGAAAATGGACATAAGGACGAGTGATACGCTACTGGCACTTCGCAGAATAATAGCCCAAAGATCCATACCTTGAATATAATTCCGAATCAACCAATTTACCCCACAACTCAGTAGAACTACTCCCACCAGAGGAAGCAGGTACCGTATGTAACGACGTAGTGATAGTCCAATGCTAGTAGCCACAATACGCAGACGAACCAGTTGTGCAATGACCTCAATTAAGAGGTATACCCCTATCACTTGGGATGGAGATATGCCCGCGAACTTAAGTAATAGGTACGCAACGGGAACCACTAGTAGTAGGACAATCCCTTCATAGATCTGGAACTTGCGAATGTGCCCTGTGGCGTGTATTGCTGAGAGTAAAGGGATTCTAAATGGAGAAATAAGCTCTACACAAAGGAAGAGGACCGACATCTCCACCGTATAAGGAGGGATCTCCCCCAACCAGAGGTTAAGTATCGCTTCTATTGAAATAAGCAAAGGTGCGACAAGTAGAAGAGTTAGATAAAAGCCATACTTGGAGGACATGAGTACAAGCTTATATACTTCCTCCTTCTGATTCTGAGCATATTGCTTGATGATCTGAGGACGCACAGCCGTCTGAAAGCCCAAAATAATATTCTCGATAGCAGTCTGTATCTGTACTGCAAACCCTCGAGCGGCGTTAGCTATGGGGCCGAAGAATATATTTAGCAGGATATTGAGACCTTGAGTATAGCCTATTACTGACAGACTACCTGAAGCATTCCACCCAACAAAGCCTAGCACCTCATTACCTATCGCTTTATCATATCTAGGTCTCGCCCGCTCATCTCCAAATAGAGAGCGACTAGTCAGAGCATAACTAAGATTGACGAGCAACTGAATCCCCAAAGTAAATAGGCCAAAATATAAGAGTCGATCTACATCAAGAGAACTGATTAAAATGACTGCGAGGAGTCTTAATCCAGCCTCTCCTATAGCAATGTAGGCATACAGATCCATGCGTTCATGCGCCATAATGAGTGCGCTATCCGGTACAGACACGATAGATACGGCTGCAGATACGGTAAAGAATTGTAGAAGCCAAAATGCTGTATCAGCTCGCTCTGGTGGAATATCTAGCATGGTATATACCAGATAGTGAGCAAAGATTTGCGTCACAAAGATAAAAAGCAGGGCAAGGGCAATATGCAAAAACTGCAATGTAGCATAGTAACGCCGAATCTTCTCTACCAGCCCCACCCCCAGTGCATGGGTGATAAAGCGAGAGGAAGCTCCTGCTAAGGAAGAGTTAAGGAAGGATAGAGAGGCAATGATTCCTCCAATCAGGTTGTATATACCAAGATCTATGACTCCCAAACTCTGAAGTAATACTCGTGAGGTATATAAGCTTACACCCAGTACTAATATCATACGGAGGTATAAGTATAGTGTATTCTTAGCTATACGTTTATGTTCTACAGCCATGTATATTTATTCTTGTAATGTTAGTATTTTCAAGATCTGCCTAAACTCATTTGAAGGGGACAGGAGATACCCTTATAAGAGTAGAGAGGGTAGAACAATTATAATGAATCGTAGAGAAAGAAGTGTCCTTATCCTAAGGTAAAAACACTCCAGAGGGAGCTCTACCCATTGAAGAGACGAAGCCTAGAGAGCAAACACATACCATATACACTCAGCAGGATATAAAGCTTGTGAATGTAGGCAAAACAGAAGACTAGTCCAGAACATATCCAAGAAAGCTACAGCGCAGGAGGGCAAGCTCCAATAGAGGTTATCACAGCTCCAACCACATATCCATAGACACTCGGCATAAAGAGAGATGAGGAAGGTACAGCTTTATGATACCAAGCCCCATCCCCGTCGACATAATCCAGTCTGCACCAGTCGCAAAGATAAGGCTAGAAATTCACTTATGCAAGCTGCACATCCCACAGTAGAGGCTTGCACATGACAGTCTTTCCCCCGCATCTTACAGAACCTTCGCTAAGAGCTACAGAGTTGCTGAAGGTCCACAATGGAAGATATCTAATGCTATCACCTGTAAAGATCTCGACAATTGATTATAAGGAGCATAGCCACACCAAGAGATGGTACAGAATCCTATATTGAGGACAAACCTGATTACTCAACATCATGAAGCCCCTAAAGTCTAAGAAGGCAGGGGAAGGGCAGTGACGAGGGGAAGAAACGACGATGCCGAGGGAAGGGATTCCCTCGGCATCGTGCGGTGAATAGTAATGGATGGGAGCGACCTTAGCTCGCTTACTTGATCGGAAGATGCAGGACTTTGCGTTCCCCGATAAAGCCTTCGAGCGTCTGCCCAATAGCAATCGGGCCGACACCTGCAGGTGTGCCCGTGAAGATCAGGTCGCGCATGCGAAGCGTCTGAAAGCGACTGACCTCGGCGATGAGCCGATCGAAGCCGTGGATCATCTCGGAGCTATCGGCCGCTTGTACCACCCGTCCGTCGACCTTCAGTGAGAAGGGGATCGGACGCTCTGGGTAACCGAGCTCCGTCTTGTCCAGCCACTCGCCGACGACTGCAGAGCCATCGAAGACCTTTGCCGAAAGCCAAGGCTTCCCTTCAGCCATAGCTCGGCGCTGGAGATCCCGTGCGGTGAAGTCGATCCCCAAGGTCACTCGCTGGTAATAGCGATGTGCGAAGCGCTCAGCAATCCGCTTCCCCACCCGACAGATCTGTAGGACGAGCTCGGCTTCATATTCGATCGAGGAACCCATATCGGGAAGGAAGAAGGGTGTGTGTGGCTTGAGCAGAGCATCACCCTTGTGGAAGAAGAGTGGAGCTTCCGCTTCTGCCTGTTCGGGCAAGCCGATAGCGGGAGCTTCGGTGCAATGCGAGCGGTAGTTGAAGCCGACGCCAAGGATCTTCATGTGCGGGTAAAGTCGGGAGCGTTAAGCCTCTGCGTCGCCCCGGAGAGCGGACTTCAGGCGGGTGAACATCAGGGCAAGATGGGCGTACATCGAGGTATTCTGCACGACGACAGCGTCTGGTGTCTGGATGCGCACCGGTGTAAAGTTCCACAGCGCACGGATACCTGCCCGCACCAGACGGTCTGTCATGTGCTGAGCTTGCAGGATAGGCACGGTGAGGATGGCTATCTGCACGCCCTCAGCTTCGATACGTGTGGCCAGCTCATTGATGTGATAGACCGGCACGCCGGCCACTTCTGTGCCGACGATCTCCTCTGCTACGTCGAAGCCTGCCGTGATCTCCAGCCCGAATTGACGAAGCCCTTTGTCCGCCAGAAGCCCCGATCCGAGGCTACCCACGCCGATGAGGAAGGCTCGATGACGCTGTGTGAAGCCTAGGAATTCCTCTAAGTAGCTTATCAATGCTTCGGTCTCGTAGCCGACACGTGTGCGACCCTGGAGCTCGACATATGATAAATCCTTAGCCACCAGCGCTGCATCTACGCCGACACCAGAGGCGATACGGGGCGAAGATACATACTTATGCCCCTCCGTCTGTAGGAGTTTGACGAAGGAGAGATACCACGGGAGTCGACGAAGTGTAGGCTCAGGGATGAGGCCAGCACGCTTCTTATCGTCCTTAGATTTAGCCATCGTAGTCGTGTATATAAATAGTCGTTTAAGCTGTTGTACCACAAAATTAGCGATTTCAGAGGGAAGACCTGTGCTGTAAGCACTGTGATGCACCTCCGTCCTAGCCGAAGGAAGAGCCCGCATGAGCGGGAGCGACCAGGTGCAATGGAGCGCCCCACACCTAGATCTTCAGATGATGGGGCGCTCCATTGCGCCTGGTTCGTCGAGGCCTGGCTTAGTCTTCGTCCTCGGGTGTATCGTCCGAAGGCTGGAGAGCAGTCGGTAGCGCCTTCTTGGTCTTGGCTCCAAGCGTCTTCAGCTTATCGAAGCGACCTAAGACATTACCACGGCCATCTCGGAGCTGACCTTTAGCTTCGGCGAAAGCTGACTGTGCGTCGGAGAGTTTGCTTTCGATCTTGAGGAAGGTTTCGGTGAAGGTGGCGAACTTATCATAGAGCTTCCCCGCCTCGTCTACGATCTGCATGACGTTGCGCTGCTGGCTATCTCGCTGCCACATATCCTGTGCCATCCTGAGTGCTGCGATGAGATTCGTCCCGTTGATCAGGACGACGTTCTTGCGATAGGCCTCTTCCCAGAGCGTTGGTTCTTCTGTGAGGGCGAGCGTATAGGCTGGTTCGTTGGGGATGAAGAGCATGACGAAGTTCGCTGAGCCGAGGGCGTACTCCTCATATTTCTTACCTGAGAGCTCCTGAATATGTTTCTTGAGGCTCGTGATGTGGTCACGAAGGGCGACCGTACGGTCAGTGTCGGTCTCCGCTGCGACATATCGGGTGTAGGCCGTCAGGCTGACCTTGCTGTCGATGACCACAGCGCCACGGTTGGGGTAGCGTACGATGACGTCAGGTCTCAGTCCCCCACGGTTCTCTTCGGTCGTGATGACGGAGCCCGTCTCGTCGCGTAGCGTCTCCTGCACGAAGTAATGCTCGCCACGGATCAGGCCACTTTGGTCGAGGATACGCTCTAAGATCAGTTCACCCCAGTCGCCCTGCACCTTGCTATCTCCACGAAGGGCACGCGTAAGGCTCGTAGTCTCGTCGCTGATCTCCTGACTGCGGAGGATGAGCTTCTCTATAGAATCCTTGAGACTGAAGCGCTCTCGGGACTCATCTGTATAAGCCTTCTCCACCTGCTCACCGAAGCGCTTCAGGTCTTCTCTCAGAGGTGAGAGCGTCTCCTTAGCACGCTTGTCAAGGTCCTCCGTACGCTCCCGCATGATATCACTTGCTACCGAACGGAAGCTATCCCGTAGCTCCTCGACGAGGTGCGACTTCTCCGTCTGGAGTTTCTCTAGTTCAGCCACGAGGCTTGCCCGCTGAGTCTCGGTGGATGATAGGCGAAGGGCGGTGTCGGTAGCCGTCTGCTGGAGCTCGGAGTACGATGAGCGAAGGCGCTCGAGTTCGTCTGTCACCCCCCGAAGCTCCGATCCCATCGAGGCCAGACTGATCGCACGCTCCTGTCCCTCTCGCTGTGCCTGCTCCAGCTGACTTCTGGTATCCTCGAGCGATCGCTGGGCTAAGTGTAGGCGCTCCTCAGCCTGTCTCCTCTGCTCTTCCGCTTGGATAGAGGCCGAGGATAAGGCTTTGTAGCGCTTCGTCTCAAGTACGTAGAGGAGAAGTAGAAGGAAGCAGAGCACTCCTAGCACGTAAATCATAGGTCGATCAATCGCAGTAAGTGGATGAATAAGCTGTAATCGGGCTAGCAAATGTAATGAGAAGCGCACGGACTAGCAAGCTATCCGCCTCAGGAAACGCTGTAGTGGAGAATGACAGGGCGAGCCTTAGCCGAAGTAGTCACTATCGAGGATCATCAGGGCTTCAGCCCCTAGAGGCTGCGTGTGGTCGATCTGGATGAGGCGCTGATTGCTACTTCCTCGGAAGTAGAGCCGTGGGTCGAAGAGCGCTTGCACGAAAGGTCCGTCGACGAGTACGTCGATGTAGTCGAGCGCAGGCCGATGCTCCTCGGAGCTTAGTAGGTATTCGATGGTGAAGCCGGTATAGCACCAGATGCTCTTCTTCGTCTCTGAGCGCAGGCGCTTCAGAAGAGAGGCCAGGGCTTTAGGGTCATAGAAGGGATCTCCACCGGAGACTGTGATCCCATCCAGCAGGGGATTGGTCCGGATCTCTTCTATGATCTCAGAGAGGACTGCCTCTGTCAGCGGGATGCCTCCATCGCCAGACCAACTCTCGGGATTGTGACAGCCGGGGCAGGCATGCCGACAGCCAGCGAGATAGATCGAGTAGCGAAGGCCGGGACCATCGCTGATACTCTCCCGATAGACGTTGAGTAGACGCACCGCTTTAAAGTTAGGATGAGGGGGATATTCGGCAGACACTAAAGACCCGAGCTCTGGCGACGGGCTCGTCACCAGAGCTCGGGATCTTCGCTTATAGGTAATGGGGGGAGTGACCGGTGCTAATGATGCTTCACACGATCACGCTCTTCGGCCTGCTTGGCGGAATTCCAGCTCTCGAGACTTCCGGTGAGGTAACCCGTGATACGGCGAAGACGAGCGATGCGATCACTCTTGCAGACGGGGCACTTGTCGTAGATGATGCCCCGATAGCCACAGCACTGGCAGGTGTCTACAGGATGATTGATCGACCCGTAGCCTATTCCCTCGTCCTTCATCGTCTTGACGAGCTTGAGAATGACTGATACGTTCTTCTTCGCTTCGCCATCTAGCTCGATGTAGCTGATATGTCCGCCGAGCGTTATCGCATGGAAGGGTGCCTCGCGACGGATCTTTTCGAACATCCCTATTTCTTCTTTGACGTCGACGTGGAAGGAGTTGACGTAGTAGTCTAGTTCATTCACGCCCTTGATCACCCCATAGCGCTTGCGGTCCATGCGGGTGAAGCGCCCCGAGAGACCTTCGGCGGGGGTGGCGAGTACGGAGTAATTGAGCTTGTACTTCTCCTTGTACTCCTGGACGACTTCGTTCATCACCTGGATGGCTTCGTAGAGCGTGTCCCAAGCTTCTTGGTTACGGCCGTGACCTTCACCATAGATGGCGACCATGGCATTGTGTCCGCCGAGGAAGCCTATACCGAGCGTACCGCTATTGAATACGTCACCGACCTCCTCCTGTGGCGATAGCTTTCCCCCACCCTTCCAGACATCGTTGCCCATCATGAAGGGGAATTGGCGAGCTAGTGCCGACCGCTGGTAGAGGTAGCGTTGATAGAGTTGCTCTGCGATGAACCGTGCGACCTCCCTCACCGAACGAAGGAAGAGCTCCTTAGCACGCTGTTGGCGCTCCTGAGCTGTCCCTTCAGGCAGGTCTCGCCCAGCCTCGATCGTGGCTTCGATCGCAAGACGAGGCAGGTTCATCGTCGTGAAGGAGAGGTTGCCTCTACCGACAGAAGTCTTGGGCCCGTTCAGGTTCTCGAAGACGCGTGTACGGCATCCCATCGTAGCGATCTCATTGAGGTAGCGCTTGGGATCATCGGCACGCCAGAGCTCATGCTTATTGAACGGCGTGTCGAGGAAGAGGAAGTTGGGGAAGAGTGCATGCGAAGTCGTGCAGCATGCGGCCAGAAGGAGGTCGAAGTTGGGCGCAGTGAAGGTGTACTTACCCTTCAGCGCACCAGCGAAGTCCGATTGAGCCAGCTCGTAGTCTGCCTCGGTATAGTTCACGCCTTCCTTCACCTTGAAGATCTGTATCGGGAAGATGGGTACTTCGCCCTGGCCCAAGCCCTCGATCGTAGCCGAGAGGAGCTCACGGATCACCATACGTCCCTCCTCGGAGGTATCGGTACCGTAGTTGACGGAACTAAAGACGACCTGATTCCCTCCACGTGAATGCATCGTGTTCAGGTTGTGAATGAAGCCCTCCATAGCCTGATGCGTATCCCGCTCTGTCCTGCGATAAGCTTCCTCAAGAGCTAAGCGCACGACCCGATCAGGTAGTTCCTTGTGGATGACCCTCAGCTGATCGGCGAGTGTCTGGATCGCTTCCTCGGAGGCCGACAGCTTGGGATTGAGCGCTCGTATATCGTCGGTGAAGGCCTGACGCTGCTGTGTGTCGAAGGATTCTTCTCGTAGCAAGGCCAGCGCATACAGCAGACGATCTGAGAGATGGCGGATGAAGGACTTGCGCACACCTGGAGCCATGAAGAAGTCAAAGGCAGGGATGGCCTGACCTCCATGCTGTTCGTTCTGATTGGTCTGGAAGACGATGGTCGCAAGTGTAGCATAGCTCTGGATGCTCTGCGGTGTGCGGATGCTCCCGTTCTTCGTATGGAAGCCCCGCTCAAATAGATCCTCGAGGTCGTACTGTACGCAGGTAGCCGTCTTGGTAGGGTAATAGTCGAGGTCGTGAATGTGGATATCTCCGGCCGCATGTGCACGTGCATACTGAGGAGCTAGCAGGTACTTCATCGCATAGTCCTTAGTCACTTCGGAGGCAAATGTCATCATCTGACCCGAGGGAGTATAGGCACTCATATTAGCGTTCCCCAGGTTGATGTCGTTCTTCTCTATCGTGACGATGCCGTCCATCGTCTGCTTGAGCGTGGTTCGTTTCTCACGCTCGACGGTGCGCCATTCACGATAGATGATGTACTTCTTAGCCACCTGAGGATCGAGGATCATGAGTTCGGCTTCGACGAGATCTTGTATCTCTTCGACAGCGACTTGCCCCGAGCGCTGACCTAGATCGATCTGGATCTTGGCTTCTATCTTCAGTGCGTTCTCTTCTTCATCTTGTAGTCCTGCAGCTCGGTAAGCTTTGAGGATCGCCCCACGGATCTTCTCACCGTCGTAAGGCTGTTCGCTCCCGTCTCGCTTCAGGATATAGATCACCTCTTTTCCCATAATTCTTACTTCGTGACTTGCGTTAATAGTAGTTTTGGTATTCCCCATTCACCCCCATACATAGGTAGAAAAGGAGGGTCTTCGGTAGGGAACTAGAACAAATGTATAGGTTTTATCCATAGGGTTACCCACCCACAGAAGAAAAAGTTATCCACAACCCCAAGAGCCCTTTTGTTATCAGCTTTTGGACGTTTTCACAATTCGGGGCATAGCTCTCCGAAGACGAGGAAGGAGCGGAAAAGTGATCGGAGGGGCATCCCCTTGATCAGGTATTCGAGCTCCTCCGTAATCGAAGGAGCAACTTCAGCACACCCCCAGATGAAGTCATCGCCACGGAGCGGGGAACTACCATTCCCCACCCAACTGAATATAAGAAAGGCTGACCTTCATCCTCTGAAGATCAGCCTTTTAGTCGCCGTAATGGGCTTAGGAGTTACTTGTAATTGGGCGAAGGATTACCTAAGACTTCGCCCAAGAGTAGAGGTAGGAGATTAGCGTCCTTGGTACATCTGCTCGTAGTACGTCTCGTAGGCGCCCGAGGTAATACTATCAAGCCACTCCTGATTCTCGAGATACCAGCGCACCGTCAGCTCGACACCTTCCTCGAACTGTAGGCTTGGCTCCCAGCCCAGTTCCTTGTGGAGCTTCGTAGAGTCAATGGCATAGCGGAGGTCATGACCTGCTCGGTCGGTCACGTAGGTGATGAGTGGGAGCGAATGTCCTTCGGGATGGCCGAGGAGTCTATCCACAGTGGCGATCAAGACCTTGATGAGGTCGATATTCTTCCACTCGTTGAAGCCCCCGATATTATAGGTCTCTGCCGTGCGACCTTCGTGAAAGATCAGGTCGATGGCCCGTGCATGATCGACGACATAGAGCCAATCTCGGACGTTCTCACCCTTACCGTAGACGGGGAGTGGCTTGCCATGACGGATGTTATTTATGAAGAGCGGGATCAGCTTCTCGGGGAACTGATAGGGGCCATAGTTGTTGGAGCAGTTCGTCACCAGCGTAGGCATCCCGTAGGTATCGTGATAGGCACGGACGAAGTGGTCGCTGGAGGCCTTGCTCGCAGAGTAAGGGCTGTGCGGATCGTACTTACACGTCTCGGTGAAGAGTGCTCCATCGAAGTCGAGTGTCCCATAGACTTCGTCGGTGGAGATATGATAGAAGCGCTTGTCCTCGTACTTCTCGGGGCGAGCTTCCCAGACTTCACGGGCCGCCTGTAGTAGTGAAAGCGTGCCGAGTACATTGGTCTTGGCGAAGGTGAATGGGTCACGGATACTGCGGTCTACATGACTCTCGGCTGCGAGATGAATGATGCCGTCGACCTCATATTCTGTGAGCACCTCACGGATACGCTCATAGTCGCAGATATCTTCACGTACGAAGAGGTAGTTCGGTGCTTGCTCGATGTCCTTGAGATTGGCTAGATTGCCTGCGTAGGTCAGTTTGTCCAGATTGATGATGCGGTAGTCGGGGTACTTATTCACCATCAGACGGACGACGTGTGAGCCGATGAATCCAGCTCCGCCGGTGATCAGCAGGGTGCGCTTATATTGCATAGAGAGATAGGATTGCTTGGTTGCTAATAGAGTCGATCCTTGATATCGAAGAGGAGCTTAGCCTCTGAGAGGCGTGGATGGTGCTTATCCTTCTCCGAGAGGATCACGTGATCGGCGGGGATACGCCAATCGATCGCCAGCTCGGGATCGTCCCATGCGATAGCACCCTCGCTGTCGGGAGCGTAGTAATTATCGCACTTGTACTGGAAGATCACTTCTGGCGAGAGTACGCTGAAGCCGTGTGCAAAGCCTCGGGGAATGAAGAGCTGGCGGTGATTACGTTCACTTAGCTCTACGGCTACGTGCTGTCCGAAGGTCTTCGACCCACGGCGGAGGTCGACAGCTACGTCGAGGACGGAGCCACGGACGACACGTACCAGCTTGCTCTGGGCGTAGGGCGGGAGCTGATAGTGTAAACCACGGACGACACCGTAGCGAGAGAAGCTTTCGTTGTCTTGGACAAAGTCCGTGGAACAGACATGCTCTCGGAAGGAAGCTGCACTGAACGACTCGAAGAAGTAGCCACGATCGTCCCCGAAGACACGGGGCTCTAGGATCAGGACTCCTTCAATAGCGGTGGGGATTACATTCATGATCTCGCTGTATCCATCAAGAGAATGGGGCTCTAGTGCTTCGTAGGAAGGAGCGAGAGTAAGTACTGCCCGTACTGGTTCTTGCTCAGTGTTTCGCCGATCTCTCTGAGATGCTCCTCGTCGATCCAGCCTTGATGGTAGCCGATCTCTTCTAAGCAAGCGATCTTGAGTCCCTGACGCTTCTCCAGCGTCTCTACGAAGGTCGAGGCCTCATAAAGGGAATCATGCGTGCCCGTATCGAGCCAAGCGAAGCCTCGTCCTAGGGTCTGCACCTTCAGATTGCCTTGCCGGAGGAAGGCTTCATTGACCGAAGTGATCTCGAGTTCTCCACGAGCAGAGGGCTTCACGCCCTTAGCTACCTGGACGACTTCATTGGGATAGAAGTAAAGTCCTACGACAGCGTAGTTGCTCTTCGGGTGCTTGGGCTTCTCTTCTATTGAGAGGCAGTTCCCCGCTTCATCAAACTCCGCCACGCCGTAGCGCTCAGGATCATTGACTCTGTAGCCGAAGATCGTCGCCCATCCCTGATCAGCGTCTCGCACTGCCTGGACAAGCATCTGGCTAAAGGACATACCGTAGAAGATATTATCCCCAAGGACCAGACAGACGGAGTCGTCGCCGATGAACTCTTCTCCTATGAGGAAGGCCTGCGCTAGCCCGTCGGGCGAAGGTTGTTCTGCATAGCTGAAGGAGACTCCATAGTCACTCCCATCCCCGAGTAGCCGACGGAAGCCCGGGAGATCTTGGGGAGTGGAGATGATCAATATCTCACGGATCCCAGCGAGCATCAGTACCGACGCTGGGTAATAGATCATCGGCTTGTCGTAGATAGGGAGTAGCTGCTTGCTCACTCCCTTGGTGATGGGATAGAGACGTGTACCTGTACCGCCTGCTAGTATGATTCCTTTCATATTCACTGCATTGTTAGCTCCTCGTGGAGATCGACCACGGAAGGGGAAGATCAGCTGAGAGCTAGCCCCTCGCTTCCTCTTCGCTCCTACGAAGATAGGACATTCCGCTCAGCACTCCTACCGTGGCGAAGGGCGGGAGTCTACGAGGACGAACACCCGAGACACTGAGAAGCAACTAGTCCCTCGTCGTAGCCACCTTCGAGAGGAGCTACGACGGGGGACTAGCTAGTGGTCTAGACGGAGTGGAAGGCTATTCTTCGCCCTCCTCTTCCTGCATATTAGTGAAGACATTCTGCACGTCTTCATCTTCCTCGAGCTTATCGATGAGCTTGGCGAGTGTCTCACGTTGCTCTGCTGTGACAGGCTTGGTATCGTTCGGTAGACGTACGAATTCGGCCGAAGTGATCTCATAGCCCGCCTCTTCGAGGTAGGACTGGATCTGGGCATTAGCAGAGAAGGCACCGTAGAGGATGATCTCATTCTCGTCTTCCTCCAGCTCATCTACTCCGTAGTCGATGAGCTCCAGCTCGAGCTCTTCGAGATCCATGCCTTCCTTCTTCACGATATGGAAGATGCACTTGTGATCGAAGAGGAATTCGAGGCTACCCGATGTACCGAGACTGCCACCGAACTTATTGAAGTAGCTACGGACATTAGCCACGGTACGAGTCGTATTGTCCGTAGCGGTCTCTACGAAGATAGCGATACCGAAGGGGCCATAGCCTTCGTAATTCATTTCCTTGTAGTCAGAGAAGTCCTTAGAGCTAGCCTTCTTGATAGCACGCTCGACGTTCTCCTTAGGCATGTTCTCCTTCTTAGCTGTCTGCATGAGCACACGCAGGCGTGGGTTAGTCTCGGGCTCTGGGCCACCAGCCTTGACAGCGATCGTGATTTCCTTACCTAGCTTAGTGAAGACACGGGCCATATTCCCCCAGCGCTTCATCTTACGAGCTTTACGATATTCAAATGCTCTTCCCATAAATAACTTATCGTGATGGTTGTTCGTTGGTCTCTTATCTTAGTTCTGCTCCGAAGGTATCTTCGAGGCTCTTGCGGATCTTCGCCATGATCGCATCGATCTGCTTGTCGCTCATCGTGCGCTCCGTATCCTGAAGGTAGAAGGAGAGGGCATAGCTCTTCTTACCTGCGGGGAGGTTCTTCCCCTCATAGACATCGAAGAGGGTGCAGTCCTTCAGTAGCTTCTTCTCCGTACGGCGAGCTACCTCTGCCAGCTCGGCGAAGGTCGTCTCAGCATTGATCAGTAGGGAGAGATCTCGGCGTACGACGGGGAACTTCGGTAGCTCAGTGATCTCGACCTTCGTACTGTCGGCCAGACGATTCAGTAGCTCCCAGTTGACGGAGGCATAGTATACAGGTAGGTCGATGTCCCACTTAGCAAGCAGGGCGGGCTTCACCTGTCCCATCAGGGCAATCTCCTTGCCGTCAAAGGTGCGGTAGGCATAGCCCTTCCCCGAGAAGATATCCAGCTCTACGAATTCGGCCTTCAGGCTACGCTCCCCTGCTCCTAGTCGCTCTAGGAGGTGAAGAAGGTGCGCCTTGAGCTCAAAGGGAGAAGCAGGCTCATCGGGATGAACCCAGCTATTCTGTACTCGCTCACCAGCGATCCAGAGGCCAAGGTACTGCGTCTCCCGGTAGCCAGCAAGTGTCGTAGCGGTGGACTTCTCTACCTCGGGAGCTGCCATGTAGCAGTTCCCCCACTCGTAGTAGTAGAAGCTCTTCTGTTGGCGACGCAGATTACGGCTGATCGTAGAGAGCCCGCCGAAGAGGAGCGTCTGGCGAAGGACATTGAGTTCGCCACTGAGGGGATTGACCAGCTGTACGAGCTTCTCCTGTGGGTAGGAGGTCAGTCCCTCGTAGTAAGCCTCCGAAGAGAGCGAATTATTCAAGAGCTCATTGAAGCCAGCTCCCGTGAGTTGCTCAGAGAGGAGTAGGCGACGGCTGTAGGCTCGGTCAACAGGGCCCTTAGCGCTGAGGTTGGCATGGATGTAGCCACTGAGCTCGATATTATTGTATCCATAGATACGCATGACCTCCTCGATGACGTCGGCCTCACGGGTCACGTCGATACGATAGCGGGGTACACGTAGGCTCCAGAGGTCTCCGCTCTGAGAGACGATCTCGATCTCTAGGCTGCGGAGGATGCGCTCTACCTCATCTCGGGGGATGACCTTACCGATGAGGCTATCCATACGGCTGAGGCTAAGCTCTACGGCGTAGGGCTCTGCCTGGACGGGATAGTGGTCGAAGCGTCCGCCATCGATATAGCTCCCTGGGCAAAGCTCCAGTATGAGGGAGGCAGCACGAAGGAGCGCCCAAGTCGTACGATTGGGATCAAGGCCTCGCTCGAAGCGGAAGGAGGAGTCGCTATTGACACCTAGGCGACGGGCGGTCTTACGCACCGAGGTAGCGTTGAAGTTCGCCGCCTCGAGGAAGATATCCGTCGTCGTCTCCGTCGTACCCGAATCCAGGCCACCCATCACGCCACCGACACAGAGCGGCTCACCCGTCTTCGAGGCGATGACGAGGTCACGATCAGAGAGGGTCACTTCGCTCTTGTCCAGGAGGGTCATCTTGCACTCACCAGCGAGCTTCACCGAGAGAGCGCCAGCGGTCTTGGCCAGATCATAGGCATGCAGGGGCTGACCGAACTCATGGAGGACGAAGTTCGTCACGTCGACGACATTATTGATCGGACGCAGGCCGAGCGTCTCCAGAGTATGGCGTAGCCAGTCGGGGCTCTCTGTGACCTTCAGGCCACGGATCACGAGCCCTTCGAAGCGAGGACAAAGGGTAGGATCGACTTCGATGGACACGGGGAGGGGACAAGCTCCCTCGGGAGAAGCGATGACCTCGGGGAGGGTAGCCACCGTGGGCTTCCCTCGCTGGGTCAGATAAGCCGCTAGGTCACGAGCGACGCCGTAGTGCGAAGTAGCATCGACACGATTGGGCGTGATGTCCACCTCGATCACCGTGTCGGAGCTCACGCCGAAGTACTCGGCAGCGGGCGTACCTACCTGGACACTATCGGCATCCAGCAGGATGATACCACTATCGTCATGCCCTACGCCGATCTCCACCTCACTGCAGAGCATGCCGAAGCTCTCTACGCCACGGATCTTGCTCTTCTTGATGGTGAAGGTCTCATCGCCCGAGCCTAGGACGGTGCCTAGAGTCGCTACGACGACGGCCTTGCCTGCAGCTACGTTGGGAGCGCCACAGACGATCTGTAGGGGGGCTTCGCCTCCTATATCTACCGTGGTGACGTGGAGGTGGTCAGAGTTGGCATGCGCCTCGCAGGTCAAGACCCGACCGATGATCAGACCCTTGAGCCCTCCAGGTATAGATTCGACTTCTTCTACTCCTCCTACCTCTAGACCTATAGAGGTGAGTGCCGTAGCGACTTCGTCTGGAGTCAGATCGGTGGCTACATAGCGTCGCAGTAGATCGTAGGATATATTCATATTGGTTCGCTTATCGAATAGCTAGTATCCGTCAATAACGTTAATTTAGGATACAAATGTACGAAAAGCCTAGTAGAAACGAGGTGACGGAGCTTCCGACCCTAGGGCGAAGGTATCCTCCATCATGAGGGATAAGCCCCCCGGGGAATACCCGCTTGGGATGAGGGGAAGAAGTACCCCCCAAAAACGACCTACGGTAGGTCGTCGAAAAAACCTACTGTAGGTCGTCTCGACGACCCACGGTAGGTCGCTCTGGCGACCTACCGTAGGGTCCCCTGGAGGATATTGGCTGGGGGCGAAGAAAAAGAGTCGTTGGCCCTTGACCGAAAGCGAGGGTCTTCCCCTAGAAAAGGGGCGAAAAATCTTGACCCGAAGTTGGGGTAATCAGCGCTCATTTTGGCGGGCGAAAAAGAGGGGCAAACTAGGCGATGAAGGAGCCTCGACGATTGACCAATGCTCGAGGGGTAGATCCTCGAGCTGGGAGGCTCGGGCTTGGAAGGTCTTCCCCGTTCCCTCAGCGGGGATAATTATGTACCTTTGTGCGGGTAAAAGGGGCAGAGCACCTGCCCTTTACCCCAAGACAACGAATGGTAGGACACCCTCTTAGATGATAGTCACCTTCTCCATCGAATATCGAGCACTTCCGAATGAGCGGATATGGCTCCAGAGACAGCTATCCCCCGACTCTTCCCTAGATGCTACGGAGGCCTTCCCCCTAGAAGACCTAGGTGACGGACGCTGGCAAACCACCCTTGACCTCCCCCACACCCCTTCATTCAGCTACAACTATTACCTCGGCGACCCCGAGGGTAAGCCCCTGCGTCGAGAGTGGCGGATCAAGCACACGCTCCCAAGCACTACGGAGGGAAAGCACCTCTTCACCCAAGACCGCTGGATCGATCAGCCCGCAGATGCCCCGAGCTTCTCACGGGCACTCTGCGACGTCCTCTACCAGCGCAGAGGTGAAGCGGATGGGCTTACTTCGAGCACGCCTTACCTAGCCTTCTCTGTCTTTGCCCCCAGCCTACGCCCCGAGGAAGGGCTCTTCATCTCGGGGGCATCTCCCCTACTCGGCTCGTGGGAAGAAGACGAAGCTCTGCCCCTCAGTTCTCTAGGGCAAGGGCGCTGGATGATCCGCCTTCCACTGCCTCTAGGGACGGAGCTAAGAGAAGGGGCTTCGCTGAACTATAAATACCTGATCCGCACGGCTGAGGGTGGATGGCTCTGGGAAGAAGGAGCGAATCGTCAGGCGGTGCTTCCCACGGGAGCAAGCTACGACGGGATCCACTTCCAGGATAGCTTCCTTCACCTACCCACCCGCTCTATCCGCACCGCAGGTATCGTGGCGCCCCTCTTCTCCCTGAGGAGCGAGCAGGACTGGGGCATCGGGGACTTTGCCACGCTTCGTGAGGCGATCGACCTCGTGGCCGAAGCAGAGATGCACGCCCTCCAGCTCCTACCGATCAATGACACCACCTTCGCCCGAGACAAGGGGGACTCCTATCCCTACAATGCCATCTCGGTCGATGCCCTTCACCCCATATATATAGATCCCGCTGAGCTGGGTGCTCTAGCCGATCCCTCGCTACAGCAGGGCTTCGAAGAGGAGGCTGCCGAGCTACGTTCGCTCCCGCAAGTAGACTACCCTCGGGTGCTTGCACTCAAGGAGCGCTACCTCAGGGCGTCGTTCGCTGAGCGGGGAAGTGCGGAACTAGCGAGCCCCGACTTCTTGGCCTTCTTCGCCGAATCGGAGCACTGGCTTCGCCCCTATGCACTCTACTGCGTCTTGAGGGATCAACACCCAGGCTCCCCGCCCTCCCACTGGGCAGGCTGGGAGCAATACGACGCTCTTCGAGCCAAGGCCTTCGCCGAAGAGACGGAGATACGTGAGGAGATCCGCTACTATTACTGGCTACAGTTCGTCCTCGACCGCCAGCTACGAGCGGTGCGTCGCTATGCCGAGGAGAAGAAAGTCTTCCTCAAGGGCGACCTCCCCATCGGAGTAGCGCCTCATGGCGTGGATGTCTGGATCGCCCCCAGCCTCTTCCACACCGACCAGTCGGCAGGAGCTCCGCCCGATGACTTCGCGGCCGATGGGCAGAACTGGGGCTTCCCCACCTACGACTGGGAGCGGATGGAGACGGATGACTTCCGCTGGTGGCGTAAGCGCTTCGCCCGCCAAGCACACTACTTCCATGCCTTCCGAATAGACCATATTCTCGGCTTCTTCCGTATATGGGAAGTTCCCCGATCGGAGCACTCAGGACTCTTGGGTCACTTCCATCCAGCCCTGCCCTATACCCTAGGAGAATGGCAGGAACTCCTCGGTGTGGACTTCCCCGTCGAACTGCTGACTCAGCCCCTGATCCACCGAGCAGATCTAGCAGAAGTCCTTGGAGTAAAGGCCCTCGAAGCACTCTATCAGCAAGGCTATCTGAAGGAGACTTCACTCGAAGACTTCTACCACCTCCTCCACACGAAGCAATGCGACTACGACCAGCCTCAGCTGAGGGATGTCCTCGGAGACGAAGCTTGCCTCCAGCTCCAACAGCTGTGCACCGAGACGGCACTCATCCGTGATCCGTATAGCGAAGGTTACCACCCTCGGATCGCCCTGGAGCGCAGTCGTCTCTTCGGACGCTGGGATGCTGAGCTTCAGGGACGATGGCAGGCGGTCAGCGGGGACTTCTTCTACGTCCGACACAACGAGCTCTTCCAGCAGACGGCTCTACGACGGCTGGGTGCACTCATCGAGCACACAGACCTACTCCTCTGCGCCGAGGATCTGGGTATGATCCCCGCCACAGTACCTGCCGTGCTGGAGGCACTGCAGATCCTCTCCCTAGAGCTTGAGCGGATGCCTAAGAGCTTTACCCCAACGGGCTGGGCTGATCCCAAGGACTTCCCTAGCCGATCCATCGCCACGACTTCCACACACGATATGCCATCTCTAAGAGGATGGTGGGCTACACTACCGAAGAGCGAGCAGGAGCGTTACCTTAGAGAAGAGATTAAGCAAGAAGAACCTCTGAGCGAAGAAGAGCTCTACCGCAAGATCGTAGCAGCACATCTGGAGTCACCTGCCCTGGCGACGATCCTTCCCCTCTCCGACTGGATGAGCCTAGAGCACCGTCTCTGGCTGACTAGCCCTGAGGACGAACAGATCAATCACCCCGAAGATCCAGCACAGTACTGGAGCTATCGCTTCCCCCTCAGCGTCTCTTCGCTGAGACAGCACTACCCTGAGTGGCTCACACTCATCAAGCAACTCATCTCCCACTCCCAAAGAATATAATCAGCCTATGATGGAGCGACTCTACGTCCTAGAGGAAGCCGACGTCCAGGAGTTCATCGGTGTCAACCGAGCGAACCTAGTGACGCTACAGAGCCTCTTCCCTAAGACGAAGCTACGCATTCACCAAAATGTCATCAAGGTACTTGGCGAAGACCAAGCAGCCGAAGAACTTCTGCACATCCTCTCCTCGCTGGAGCAGATCTGCAGTCGATACAATCAGCTCACCGAAGCGCAGATCATCGATACCGTACGGCGCCATCGGAGCAAGAAGAGTGGCGAAGAAGCACCCGCCTCTGCCGAGAGCGACGTCCTCATCTACGGAGTCCACGGCAAGGCTATCGTTCCCCGAGGAGAGCGCCAGCGACGCATGGTTCGGGAGTTTGCCTCTCGAGACCTATGCTTCGCTACAGGTGCCGCCGGTTCGGGTAAGACCTTCCTCGCCATCTGCCTAGCAGTGAAAGCGCTCAAGTCAAAGCAAGTTCGCCGGATCATCCTATCCCGCCCGGCGGTAGAGGCCGGTGAGAAGCTCGGATTCCTCCCCGGTGAGATGAAGGATAAGCTTGATCCCTACCTCCAGCCACTATATGATGCGCTCGGCGAACTGATACCAGCGCCCAAACTCAAAGACCTCATCGACACGGGAGTCATACAGATCGCTCCGCTAGCCTTTATGCGTGGGCGTACGCTTAGCGATGCCATCATCATCCTCGACGAAGCACAGAACACGACGCCTCAGCAGATGAAGATGTTCCTCACCCGTCTCGGGATGAATTCGAAGATGATCGTCACAGGCGACTTCACGCAGATCGACCTGCCACGTGGCGTCACTTCAGGGCTCAAGGATGCGCTGGAGAAGCTTCGTGATCTCAAGAGCATTAGCTTCATTCACTTTGATAAGACCGACATCGTCCGTCACCCGCTCGTGGCAGAGATCGTAGAGGTCTACGACGCTCTAGACAAAAAGGAAGAGCGCACCAGCCACTCCCCCTCCTAGCGACTCATCAGCCCACCCTCCAAGGACCGAGAGTTCGACCTCCAAGAATCGTGAGTTCGACCTCCAAGACTCATTAGTCCTCCTCTCAGTATTCATCACCCACAAATTCATACAAGCATAACTATGGCACAGACGCTCGTCCACACCGACTTTCATTTCCCGCATCAGGAGCGGGTCTATCATGGCAAGGTCCGTGATGTCTACTTCCTCTCCGGAGACAAGGTAGCGATGATCGCTACCGATCGTATCTCGGCCTTCGACGTGATCCTCCCTAAGGGCATCCCGCACAAGGGGCAAGTGCTCAATCAGATCGCCACGTACTTCCTCGAAGCTACACGAGATATCGTCCCCAACTGGCTGATCTCTTCCCCCGACCCAATGGTATCGCTGGGTCATCGCTGCGAGCCCTTCCGAGTCGAGATGGTCATCCGTGGCTACCTCACTGGCTCTGCATGGCGTGCCTATCAGGCTGGTGAACGCACACTCTGTGGTATCCAGCTCCCCGAAGGTATGCGTGAAAACGAGGCCTTCCCCAGTCCTATCATCACCCCGACCACCAAGGAAGACGTGGGGCATGACGAGAATATCTCCCGTGAAGAGATCATCTGCACGGGTCTCGTTAGCGAAGAAGACTACAAGCAACTCGAAGCTTACACCTACGCCCTCTTCGCACGTGGGCAGGAGATGGCCCGTCAGCGTGGGCTGATCCTCGTAGACACGAAGTACGAGTTCGGCAAGAAGGACGGCAAGATCTACCTGATCGACGAGATCCACACGCCTGACTCCTCCCGCTACTTCTATGCTGATGGCTACGAAGAGCGCTTCGAGCGAGGAGAAGAGCAGAAGCAACTCTCTAAGGAATTCGTCCGTCAGTGGCTCATCAAGAACGGCTTCCAAGGCCGTGAAGGTGAGGTCGTCCCCGAGATGACCGAAGCTTATTGCCAGAGCGTCACCGACCGCTACGTCGAGCTCTATGAGATCGTCACGGGCCGTAAGTTCGTCGCTGAGCCCACCGATGACCTAGCAGGGCGTATCGAGCGCAATGTACTTGCCGCTCTGAAGTAACGCCTTCGCCTCACCCTCTACAAGTAGCTAGCCCCATGATCCTCCAGTGCGAGGGTCATGGGGCTAATCATTTCTGGGCTCAATCTTCTATAAAGGCAAGACTTATTACCTGAAATACTTCGCCTAACCTTCCGCAAACTTCTCCGCCATTACAGGCAAGGGAATTGCACTTCTCTCGAGGCGAAGGAGGACGAAACAAATTACCCCGTGAGAAAGGTATCAAAGGCTACAGATAGTTGAGCTGACAGGCGAAGAGAAGGAACGGATAAGCAGGGAAGAGATCTCCCATTCCACAGGGGAATTCCTCCCGTAAAGGCGAGGTAATTTGATAATACTTTAGGAAGTAATATTATTGTACCTGAGCCTAGGTTTCTTCCCTAGATCTCACTAACTTTGGGGCATATACAGCTAACAGAACTACATTAAACGTAAGCAACACAATGAAGACAACTCCATTCACCGACATCCACAAGGCTCTAGGAGCTAAGATGCACGAGTTCGCAGGCTACGACATGCCTATCGAATATCCGACAGGGATCATCGAAGAGCATATGACCGTCGTCAAGGGCGTAGGCGTCTTCGACGTCTCGCACATGGGAGAATTCTGGATTAAGGGGCCAAATGCGCTCCGTTTCATCCAAGATATCACCAGCAATGATGCCTCCAAGCTCAAGGTCGGTGATATCCAATACACCTGCTTCCCCAATGAACAGGGCGGGATCGTCGATGACCTGCTCGTCTACCACTACGAAGATGAGAAGTACCTGCTGGTAGTCAACGCCGCTAATATCGACAAGGACTGGGCTTGGTGTCAGTCACACAACGCCGCCGGTGCCGTACTCGAGAATAGCAGTGACAATGTAGGTCAGCTCGCCGTACAGGGTCCGCTGGCCACGCAAGTACTACAGCGCCTGACGGATGTCGACCTCTCCAGTATCCCATACTATACATTTAAGGTCGGCACCTTCGCTGGTTGCCCCGAGGTCATTCTGTCCAATACGGGCTACACCGGTGCAGGTGGCTTCGAGATCTACTTCTATCCCCAGTACGGTGAGAAGATATGGAACGCTATCTTCGAGGCAGGTAAGCCCGAAGGTATCCGTCCCATCGGCCTCGGTGCACGTGATACGCTCCGTCTGGAGATGGGATTCTGCCTCTATGGCAACGATATCACCGACACCACTTCTCCACTAGAAGCTGGACTTGGATGGATCACCAAGCTCCTACCAGAAAAGAATTTCCCCAGCAAGTCCTTCCTCGAAAAGCAGAAGGCCGAAGGAATCACCCGCAAACTGGTTGCATTCAAGCTCTCGGATAAGGGTGTGCCCCGCTCGCACTACGAGATCGCCGATGCCGAAGGGAATATCATCGGCGAAGTCACTTCAGGCACTATGTCCCCCACCCTCAAGACGGGGATCGGGATGGGCTATGTGAAGAAGGAGCACACTGCGATAGGCACGCCTATCTACATCGTGGTACGTGGCCGTAAGCTCGCCGCCGAAGTCGTCAAGCCACCTATGCGTAGCGTAGAGTAGCACCTGCTACTTCGGGGGACTTCATCCGTCCCTCAGCATCAAGCCCCAGAGATCAGCGCCCCTTAGGGCAGGCTGATCTCTGGGGCTTTTGCTTATCCCGAAGGGAGCGCTACGGCTTGTCTTGGGTGTGCTAAGCTCTTGGCTTGCTCCGTCCATCGCCATTCTTATTGACGAAGTAGAGCAGACCGAGGAGGTTGATGATGCCGAGACCGGCTCCCATACCGACGATCATCCGCTGCGCTTCATTGAGAAAGAAGAGCGAGATGAGGGCGGCGATGATGATGAGCACGATAAGTGCGATGATAATCTTCTTGACTAGCTGCATGATCTATCTATATCAATGATGGACAAAGCTACGACAATTCCGCCATTCGGACGAGTGAAACGCAACCAGCCCACAGCCATCCCCTCGTGGAGGATGCTGTGGGCTGGCTCCTGCTATCACCACCACGAGGGTGGCATATCGGTCTAGTCGGACGACTAGTAGCGGCTAGCTACGACGTCCCAGTCTACGATCGCCCAGATGTCCTTGATATGATCGGCACGGCGATTCTGGTAGCTGAGGTAGTAAGCGTGCTCCCAGACGTCGACACCAAATAGTGGACGCAGGCCGTGTACTACAGGATTGCTCCCGTTAGCTTCCTTAGTGATGACGAGTTCACCGTCTTCCTTAGCCGAGAGCCACGCCCAGCCAGAGCCGAAGAGTGTCGTACAAGCGGTGAGGAATTCCTGCTGGAAGGCTTCGAAGCTCCCCCACTTGGCGACGATTGCATCGAGAAGCTTGCCCGTAGGCTGGCCACCCTTGCCTGGACCAAACTGAGTGAAGTAGAGGTTGTGATTGAGTGTCTGACCTGCATTATTGAAGATCGGACCTTCGCTCTTACGGATGATCTCCTCGAGAGAAGCATCAGCGAGCTCCGTCCCTTCGATGAGGGAGTTGAGCGTATTCACATAGCCAGCCAGGTGCTTACCGTGGTGGAAGGAGAGCGTCTCGGCACTAATCGCAGGCTCGAGCGCATTGGGGGCGTAGGGGAGTTGGATAAGTTCGAACTTCATTGCGTTCTTTATTTTCAGTGATAGAATCTAATTCGGGAGAGGCTATCGAGAAGAAAGGCCTTTCAGTTTCTTAACCACGAGCGCTTACGTATTGTTTGCTCTCGGCCAGGACGCTATTATAATAGTTCGGATCGCCCGTCACTTCTTCGCCGACCCACGGCGGGAGTTCGAAGGATTCTTCGATATCACTCAGCTCGATTTCCGCTAGACAAAGCCCTTCATGCCGTCCAGCGAAGACATCTACCTCCCAGACGTGACCTCGGTACGGCACGAGATGGCGCACCTTAGTGAGACGGCGCTCCCCGCAGAGGGCAAGTAGGGCCTCGGCATCAGCGAGTGGGATCTCATATTCGTATTCATCCCGCATCAGCCCACTCGCATCGGATCGGCCCTTGATCGTGAGGAAGGCCTTCGCACCCCGACGGCGCACCCGCACCGTCGGGCTATCGGCATGCAGATAGCCTTGGTCGATCGGGAGCGCTTCAGTAGCTTCGGGGATGAAGTCCATGGAGCGCACGAGGAACTTTCGTTCGATCTCTTTCATCTCCTACCGATCAGCCGATGGTGACTTGCGTTGCCCCGAAGCCGTATTCTCTGAAGGAAGCATCCTGATAGCGACAAGTGGGATACTTGTGTCTGAGCTCTCGCTCCAGCGATGAGCGCAGGACGCCGTCGCCCTTGCCGTGGATGAAGATGATCTTACGGCCCTTGTCCTTGAGATGCTCCCGCATCGTGCGGTGGAAGTACTCGAGCTGGTAGGCGTGAATATCCGCACTCGACATCCCCGCTGTCGTCTCCAGCAGGCTGGACGCATGGAGATCGACCACGAGAGGTTCGTCACGCTGAGGACTAGCGGGCGAAGGACGACGCTCGGGACGATCCGCAGTCTTCTTCGCCTTGAGCGATCGCTCCAGGGCGCTGGAGTCGATGGTCGGAGTCTCCTGACCTGCACCTCGCTCGACGATCGGTATCATCAGCGCCTCGTCGGTGATGTAATCATTCTCACGGAAGGAGTGAAGCTTGAAGAACTTCGTGGTATCCAGACGAAGGCGTACCGAGAGCGGATGCTGGAGCTTAGTCATACGCTCCTCGGAGAAGGGCAGTAGTTGCACCGCCAGCTGCTCGAGATCGTTGAGCTCAGCAGGAGCAAATTCCTCGAGGAATGCATCCGAATGAGGCTCGATGATCCCAGAGGCACGGAGCTTATATCCCGTACCTACGGCGCTCATATAAGTAAAAAACACCGAAGAGTTACTGTAATTGATCAGGTAAGCTTCGTAATTCGTCAGTCCCAGCTTCGTACGATCCTGAGGGAGGAAGGCCAGTGTGGCCGTCAGCTCATCAGCATCGGGGCGGTAGGCCTTCGGAAGACTCGGCTTGGTCTTAGCCGTCTTCACCTCGGGCTGAGCCTCTGGGGCGGGCTTCGTCTTCTGAAGCTTCTCCTGAATGATCTTGGGCGGACGAATCTCGGGGATAAAGGTATCCCCCGCATCTACGACGACACATTCCTTCAGGAGCGTAGGGATCTCGAAGCCATCAGCGTCTTCGACCCAAGCCGTATCAGCCGTGATGCGAGCGACTCGCCCGCCACCGACGGCATTGAGGAAGCGCACTTGGCTCCCGACCTTCACATTATTGGGATTATTCATAGCTATACGTATAGGTGCCCCATAGGGCACTGGCTGTCACAAGTTATAGGGAAAGGAGGCGCTCCACTAGGTCAAAGACCCCGAGCGTATAGAGATATTGCCCCAGCAGAAGCGCTAGGAGAATCGCTCGCATCACGAGACCCATGCGCTCGGGGACGGCACCCATCCCTCGGGCTACGATGAAGCCGAGGGGCACGATCGTGAGCTGAAGGAGTGCAGGAGCCTCTGCAGCCGTGAACGGGACAAGTAGCAGGAGCACCAAGGGATAGAAATGCAGGACGGCGAACATATCTCGATGGCGAACATTCTCCCGATAGAAGCGCCTCCGATACAGCACTCCGCCGACCAGAAAGCACGCAACGAAGCTCCAGTAACAAAGCGGAGAGACGAACGCCATCCCACTCACCTCCCGAGGAAGTGGTAGAGGGAAGTCCCGAAGGAATAGAGCTTCGTAGCTCGTCACAGCACCATAGCCCTGGAGTATCAGGATCGGGATCAAGATCCACAAGGGCAGGAACGTCCCCGCTATAAGAGCTACGAGCGAGCGCTGGTCCATGGACCGGAGCCGATACTGCGCTAGCAAGATGATCGGTAGTAGTAGGATGTAGAGAGGTGTCAGTAGACACAGCATCCCCAGTAGCAGTCCGATGAAGAGATAGAAGCGTGGCTGATGCGTGTCTTGATAGAGACCGAAGCTCAGGAAGAGGATTAACTGAAGGAAGATCACCGCCAGACCCGACAGTGCCCCCAGTGAGGGCGAGGTCGTCATCAGTGCCACGAAGAAGAGCACCATCGTAGCTCGCTCCCCCTTCTCAATGAGCAGGTAGCGCTCCCCCGTGTAGATGGCGAGCCCACTGACTAGGATGAGCGCCAGAAGACCGATGAGCCGGCTCATCCACGACGATGCCGCTGGGAGCTGAGGGATAAGCCCCTCGGCGCCCTCTACCCGAAAGCCAAGGTGAGGCGACGACGGGATCAGGTAGACCAGTAGGAAGATCAGGATCCAGAGAATGATCTCCAGCCAGTTCGTTCGCCGTCGAGCCGAAGACGAAGTATACATAGTCGTAGGTGGTCAGTATGGAGAGAAAAGGAATGCCTACGGGCAAGATCTCGTGGAGAGAGCCTTACCCATAGGCATCATAAATAGTGATCACTAAGAGAGCTTCAGCAGATCCTGCCCGATATCTCGGCGCAGCGCCTTGCCCTCGAAGTGTACCTGATCGGCTAGCTTATAGCAGCGCTCCAGCGCTTCTTCGAGCGTCGAACCGAGACAGCTCGCAGTGAGCACCCGACCACCAGAAGTCATGAGGTGACCTGACGTGTCACGAGCGGTGCCAGCATGGAAGAGTGCCGAGTCGAATGTAGGTTCGTGCGGGTAGCTGATCGGCTTACCCTTGGCATAAGTACCTGGATAACCTTCGGAGACCAGCACCACCGTGGCGGCGTACTTCGTAGACTCCTCGAGCTGATAGTCGCCAAGTTCACCGCTAGCCATACGCTCTAGGAGCTCGACGAAGTCTGAATCGATGCGGAGCATCACGGACTCAGTCTCGGGATCTCCCATACGACAATTGTACTCGATGACGTAGGGATCACCGCCGACATTCATTAGTCCAGCGAAGATGAAGCCACGATAGTCGATGCCTTCACTACGCAATCCCTCGATCGTAGGCCGTACGACACGCTCCTCTACCTTCTTCATGAAGGCCTCATCGGCGAAGATCACCGGGGAGACAGAGCCCATACCGCCGGTATTGGGGCCTGTATCGCCTTCGCCGATACGCTTGTAGTCCTTAGCCACGGGCAGGATACGCCAGCCGTGACCATCCGTAGCGATGAAGACCGAGCACTCGATCCCGTGCAGATATTCTTCGATGACGACACGTGTACTAGCTTCTCCGAAGCGACCGGTCAATAGCTCTCGGAGCTCCCGCTGCGCTTCCTCGAGGTCTTCGCTAATGATCACTCCCTTGCCCGCAGCCAGTCCGTCGGCCTTGAGTACATAGGGTGGGCGAAGAGTCTTGAGGTAATCGACGGCTTCATCATAGGACTGACGGCCAAACGTCTTATATCCAGCGGTGGGGATCCCATAGCGCTGCATGAAGGCTTTACTGAAGTCCTTGCTCCCCTCGAGCTGTGCTCCTCGAGCATCTGGCCCGACGATCAGGAGATCCTTTAGGCCTGCTTCCTCACGGAGATAGTCTGCGATCCCTTCCACTAAGGGTACTTCGGGACCGACGACAAGGAGCTTGATCTGCTCACGACGGATCAAATCGGCAATAGCAGCAAAGTCCGTGACTCCGATCCGTGGAAGACAAGTCCCGTAGAGTGACATCCCAGGATTGCCGGGTGCGATGAAGAGCTGACTGAGGTGCGGGCTACGAGCCATGCGCCATGCCAGAGCATGCTCACGTCCGCCCGATCCCAATAGGAGAATATTCATACAAGAAAATTAGAGTGGATACGAAGTACTCGCCGCGACTACAAGTGATCAAAGAAATAGCGAGCCATCGTATAGTTGAGATGTACACGATCTACACCCATCACGTTGTGACGATGCTCGGGGTAGATCATGTAGTCGGGGTAGGTGCCAGCCTTGACACAAGCCTCGACAAATAGCTGGGTATGCTGCCAGACGACCGTTGGGTCGATCGTCCCATGTATCAGCATGAGGCGTCCCTTCAGGTCCTTAGCTCGGAGAGAGAGGTTCGTCTCCTTGTAGCCTTCGGGATTATCCTGCGGGCTGTCCATATAGCGCTCGCCGTACATCACTTCATAGCGAGCCCAGTCTGTGACAGCGCCACCGGCAACACCCACCTTGAAGACCTCGGGATAAGTAAGCATGAGGTTCGTTGTCATGAAGCCACCGTAGCTCCAGCCTGCGACGCCGATGCGGTTAGCGTCCACATAGGGCAGGCTCTTCAGGAAGTCTACGCCCTTCATCTGGTCAGCCATCTCATTCTTACCGAGGTGGCGGTGGATGACTTGCTCGAAGTCAGCTCCACGATGAGCCGAACCACGGCCATCCACTGTGAATACTACATAGCCCTGAGTAGCCATATAGAGATCCCACCCGAGGCAACCAGCGTGGAAGCGATTCTGCACAAGCTGGGCGTGGGGACCATTGTAGACGTAGACGATCGTGGGATATTTCTTGCTCGGATCAAAGTTCGTGGGCTTGAGCAAGCGGTAATAGAGGTCGGTGACTCCATCGGCAGCCTTGATCTTACCAAAGGTAATCTCGGGGTTGATGAAGCCTGCTTCGGGATCCTTTGACTGGTAGAGCTTAGCTAGTTGCTTACCGGTGGAGACGGAGACTAATCGCTGCTCCGTAGGATTCTTCAGTGATTCGTAGGTATCGAGGAGGTACTTCCCATCACGGGAGAGCCGTGCTACATGCCAGCCTTCCTGAGGAGTGAGGAGCTTAGTCTTCCGTCCATCGAGGCTAACTGAAGCGACGACACGGTCGATAGGACTGAGTTGCGTCGAGGTGTAGACCAGTGTCTTCCCTCCGTCAGCAAAGCCAAGGAAGTCCGTGACTTCCCATGCTCCACGGGTGATCTGCCCTAGGAGCTTGCCATCGACATTGTAGTGGTAGAGGTGGGTATAGCCATCGCGGCGCGTCTGCCAGACGAACTCACGATCACGCCCTGGGATGAAGCGCATCGGCCACTGAGGTTCGATGTACTTGCTATTGGTTTCGGAGAAGAGGGTCTTGATGTAATCTCCCGTCTTGGGATCATACGCTTTGAGATCCATGTGGTTCTGATCTCGGTTGAGCTCTGCGATATAGATGGTCTTGCCATCAGGTGCCCAAGAGATGTTTGTCAGGTACTTTTCCTTCGGTTCGCCTGTCTTGATGTAGACAGTCTTACCCGAAGCGAGGTCGTAGACACCGAGGGTGACGTGGTGACTAGGCATCCCTGCCATAGGATAGTAGAGCTTCTCCTCGGTAGCCTTACGTACGTCGGTGTGGACCAGCGGGTAAGGAGCGATCATCGACTGATCCATCCGGTAGAAGGCAAGCTGTCCGCCATCAGGACTCCAGAAGAGACCACCATTGATGCCGAACTCATTCTGGTGCACCGTCTGCCCGTAGACGATCGTGGGACTACCATCAGTCGTCAGCTGGTGAGAAGAGCCATCGGGAGAGAGGACAAAGAGATTGTGCCCCTTGACTACTGCAGCGTGGTCGGCACGGGGCGAGAAGAGGAAGGCCTGCTCCTCCTTGGTGTCACGCTCATAGGAGGCGACGAGCTTCTTGGCACGAGGATCTACCAGGTGGTGCTTCTGCCCAAAGGTGATGGAGAGGAGCTCTCTACTTCCTCCGACCACAGCGAAGGGAGAGAAGAACTTAGCGCCCTTGCCCTTGGTGGCTTCCCCTAGGATCGAGAGAAGTTCGTCCTGAGTGAGGAGGGTCGTCACCTTAGACTGAGCCGAGGGAGTACCGATGACCAGCCTCGTGCTGTCTATATAGATGTAGTCATTCCCCAGCCAGGTGAGCGAGCGTAGCGAGGTACGACGGAGCATCTTCGGAGAGCCGAGCGTGTATTCCTCAAGTGTCGGGGTGCGAGATGCCTCCTGCGAGAGGAGGGGCGTCGAAGAGAGGGCTGTAGCAGCCATAGCGAGCAAAGCTAACTTACGGATATTCATCATTCCTTATGTATAGATGTGTAGTATCTGATCGGTAGCACAAAGATAGGCAATATCACTCGTCTGGGGCGAGGCTAGAAGCCACTCTGCAAGGGAAGGGAAAGGGAAGCTAGAGCCTATAGGCGGCAGAGCACTTGCGGGTCTCCTCTACTCGACACTCCAAGAGCGTGATCCCGGAGCCCTTGAGTTGCTCTGGTCCGACGACGGAGACCAGGTGGATGGCGATCTGCTCTGCTGTAGGATTGAAGGGCACGATACACAGATCTCCGGGCACTAAGCGCTGAAGCTCAGGGAGCAGGGGGTCTTCACCCCAGATCATCATCCGATGATCCCAGTGCTCCTCGAGCCACATGCAGAGGCGATCACGGATCTCGGAGAAGTCGATGACACGCCCCAGAGGATCGAGCTCCGAGGCAGAGCAGACGAAGTGGATCCGATAGTTATGCCCATGGAGGTGTCGGCATTTGCTTTCGTGGCCGACGACACGGTGGCCCATACTGATATCGTGGTAGCGCTCTACTGTGATCATATCTATCCTATTAGCTATACAAAGATACGGCATCTTGCTCATAAGGGGAAGAGGCTCTGAGGGCAGGATCCCACAGAGCCTCTTATACGGCTCACGGGCACGCCAGCTCCCGAGAGGGAGACAGCGTGCCCGTGGCTAATCTTTAGGTTGATCCTATGCTTACTTAGCCTTAGCCATAGAGTCAACGGCTGCAACAGCAGCGCCAGCAACGGAGTCAACCGAAGCAACTGCAGAGTCAGCGACTGCAGATACAGCTTCGATTACTGCGCTATCAGCAGCTACAGAGTCCTGAGCGTTCTGATCGCTGTTACCTGCACAAGATGCAAACGTAGCAGCTACTGCGACAACTGCAAATGCGAAAAACTTCTTCATCTTTCTTTCTTACTTAATTGGTTATTAATTTCGAATTCGTCATGAATAACACCGCAAAGATACAGCAACTTTCTGATTCGACAATACGCTTCCTCCTGTACATTGCTGTGACCTCATGAGTAGGTATCGGAGATACTCACCCATGCCAGTCGGACGTATCAGAGCGCTCATGTGAGACAGCTCCAAGTGCGTCTTTGCGGTATTACATCAGGCTGGTGAGGGACGCATCCTCACCCTTCTGAAGTGGAGTATAGCGGACTCGAACCGCTCACCTCGACACTGCCAGTGTCGCGCTCTAGCCAGATGAGCTAATACCCCAGAGGCGTTCGTGAAGAGCTTCCGCTGTGCTCCTCTTCACGGCACAAAGGTAGTAAATATTTTATTTCCAAGTATCTTTGTTCCCTACGAAGGGCAGAAAAATTTTGCCCCGGCCCTCCACTAAAGACCGAACTTATGATCCTCTATAACACGACCTTCGTCTTAGCACCGAGCACTGAGATTGACTTCCTCTCGTTCATGCGGGAGGTCTATATCCCTGCACTCAAGGCTGACGCACTCGTCCACACACCACGTCTGCACCGCATCACGACGCAGGACAAGGACGCCAATGCCCTCTCCTTCGCTCTTCACTTCTATGCCGAAGGGGAGCCCCACCTGCAGGACATCCTATCGAACACCGGCCTTCGCATAGCTGATCTCCTAGTGAAGCGCTTCGGGGAGCAAGTCCTCGGCTTCAGTACGATCATGCACGAAGTAGAGTAAGGGAGCCTCCCTCCCCTACGATATTATATATAGGTATACACGACTGAAGCGAAGACTATGGGAGAGCGTATCATCATGGGTATCGACCCAGGTACCATCGTCATGGGCTATGGACTGATCGAGGTGAAGGGACAGACGGCTCGCCTGCTGGCCCTCGGTGTGATCTCGCTGGACAAGTTCGAGAATCACTACATGCGCCTCAAGCGCATCTTCGATCGGGTACAGGGGCTCATCGATGAGTTCCACCCCGACGAGCTGGCCATCGAAGCGCCCTTCTTCGGCAAGAACGTCCAGAGCATGCTCAAGCTGGGGCGTGCCCAAGGTGTCGCCATGGCCGCAGCACTCACCCGAGACATCCCCATCACTGAGTACGTACCCATGCGCATCAAGCAAGCCATCACAGGCAACGGCGCTGCCTCCAAGGAGCAAGTGGCAGGGATGGTCCAGCGCTATCTGAAGATCCCACCCGAGCAGATGCCTCGGGAGCTCGATGCTACCGACGGTCTAGCGGCCGCACTCTGTCACCACTTCTTGACCTCCTCGCCCCTCAGGTCGGCTTCGGGAGGTGCTACGAAGAACTGGGCAGACTTCGTCAAGCAAAACCCCTCCCGCATCAAGGGACTGAAGAAATAAGGCTCAGTCCTCTCCACCCATTCATATCCGTATAAAACGAGCACTCGCCTCGACCCATCGGGATCGAGGCGAGTGCTCGTTTCTATTGGAGAGGTAGCGGACTACTTGAGCGTACCGTCCTGTGCAGCCTTCACCATATCCTTGCTAGGTAGGATGTAGACTTCTACACGGCGGTTCTCACGACGGCCTGCAGCGGTAGAGTTGTCAGCTACAGGTTCGTGGCTACCCTTACCTTCGACCTTGATGCGAGAGGTGGAGATACCCTGGCCAGCGAGGAAGTTACGAACGCTTTCTGCACGGTTGTAGGAGAGCGGGTCGTTGATGCGGTCGTTCCCCGTATTGTCCGTGTGCCCTACGATGAGCAGGTCCGTCTGGCTGTGTTCGGCCAGGTTAGCAGCGAACTTGCGGAGGGTCGCCTGCGAAGCAGCGCTGAGGGTAGACGAGCTGGTAGCGAAGAGGATACCACTGTCGAAGGTGACACGGATAGCCTGACCGTCGTTGATCGATTCGATCTTAGCATCCTTGACATCCTTCTCGAGTTCCTTCTTCTGCTTATCCATCTTCTTGCCGATGAGCGTACCTGCAGTACCACCGATGACACCACCGATAGCAGCACCGATAGCAGTGTTACCTGCGACACGACCGATACCAGCACCGATCAGAGCACCTGCACCTGCGCCGATACCAGCTCCCTTAATTGCATTGCTTGCACCACAACTAGATAGGACGAGAGCGCCAGCGAGGAAGGCTGCCGCCATTGATTGCTTCTTCATTCTTGTATATAGCATTAATATTGATTGATAAAGTCTCTTCTCTCTTAGCCCTGACGACTACTGAAGTACTTCATGAACTGGATGCGCTCGAAGAGGCTGGGGTCTGCCACTGAGCCATAGCTCAGACGACCACGGATCTCGTCGAGACTCTGGTAGCCATGCTCGACCATCCAGCGCTGGAGTCCCACCAGCGCCTCTCGGATAGCAGTAGCGCCTTGCTTATAAACGGCGGTACACATCTGTGTAGTATTTGCTCCGGAGAGGATGGCCTTCGTCACCTCCTCCCAGGTATAGATCCCTGTCGAAGCCGAGATCTCGACCTCGGGCACCAGACCACGGATGAGCCCCGTGAAGCGCAGGGTCTCGGTGAAGTCACCCGCATGGGAGAAGACTTCGCCCCCGATGAGTTGCTCACGGCTGAGGTCTATGTCGATCTGATAGGTGCGATTGAAGAGGGTCACCGCCGCTGCCCCTGCTGCACGGAGCTTGTCCACGAGCACGGGGAGGTTGGTATGGTAGCGGGAGAGCTTGACGATGATCGGCAGACCCTTACCCACGAGCGAGGAGACGATCGAGACGTAGAGCTCTTCGGCCTTAGCAGGATCGAAGTAGAGATCCGTCTCCAGACGCATGATATTGATCTCCAGAGCATCTGCTCCAGCCTGACGGATACGCTCGGCGAAGTCCACCCAGCTCCCTTCGGTGGTACAGTTGATACTAGCGATGACGGGGACAGAGAGCTCTTCCTTAGCCTGACGGATCAGCTTCAGATAGCCCTCGATGGCTTCTGCACGGACGTAGGAGGCGATGTAGTCCTCGGCCTCGGGGTAATCATTCTGAGCGATCAGATGCCCCGTCTGCATGAGTATCTGCTCCTCGAAGAGGGACTTCAGGATGACAGCACCGGCGCCTGCCTCGACGAAGGACTTGGTACGCTCGATATTGCGGGTCAAGCCCGAGCTACTGAGGATGATGGGACTCTCCAGGTCTAAGCCTGCGAAGGAAGTGCGAATATCTACCATTATCGTGAGTGTCAAATGAGTGAACGAATGGGGAGAAACGTCAAGGCAAAGATATTACTAATTCTCCAGAGGACACCCTTCTCACCCTACATTCACAGCTCTTGATCCCCTAGGGGGCGACGGCGAAAATCAGCACGCTCGGAGCTGGGGCAAATGTGGGGGAAATTCGGTCGGAGAAGCCCAGAGGTATCGACCCGCTCACAGCCCGCTTCCCGAGCGACTTCTCGAGGGGTCACGTCGGGGCACTCCGAAGGGGGCATTTTGGACCCTACGGTAGGTCGTCGAAAAAACCTACTGTAGGTCGCCAAGACGACCCACGGTAGGTCGCAGAGACGACCTACCGTGGATCCCTTTTGAGGGGTGCTGGACGACCCGCTCTCCCCCAGCCCAGCGAGAAGAAACAATCTCGGGGCGAAATCACTACCTTTGGAGCATAACCAGCAAGGTCTCAGGAGTAACACCATCCTATATAAATATGAAGACACTTAGCATCATCCTCCTCATGCTCCTCGGGAGCTACACCCTGACGGCTCAGAGGCAAAGCACGGACAGCATCGCCCACACCCTCCTAGTAGCCAACTACGAATACAGCTGTCGGAGCACCGACGCTCAGGGCAAGGAACTCACCATCACCTACGGGCTCACCCTTCAGGTCGGACAGGATCAAGCCTGCACCATGGGACGCAAGCGACACGACGGAGAGAAGGACCAGAGCGAACAGCTCCTCTACGTACCCACCACGTGGCAGAACTATCCCAAGGGGTACATGACCTCCGTCGAGATCATCCCGCCCTATCGCTACCTCACCACCGAGACGATGAAGCCGATCCGCTGGACGGTACTCAGCCAGTATGATTCGATCTGTGGGCACTCCTGCCAGAGAGCTACGGGCGAATACGCTGGTCGCAAGTGGGAGGCCTGGTTCGCCGAGAGCCTACCTACCCGCTTCGGACCTTGGCGACTCGGCGGGCTACCTGGCCTGATCCTACGAGCCACATCGGAGGATGGTATCCACCGCTTCGAATGCCAGGGGGTGGAGGCCGTGAAGGAGGCGATCCGCTACGACGCCCCCGAGGGGGCCATAAAGTGCACACGGAGCAAGTTCGTCGAGCTACGCAACCGACTCTTCACCAACCCCAACTATCTGAGCAAGCCCTACTACTATATCAAGCCCGACGAGATCAGTAGCATGACCGTCATGGATGGCACGATGACACTGGGGGATGTACCAGTCAACATGAAGCCGGCGAAGTTCCAGCCCTTAGACTACTAAGCCCTCATGTGTCGGCGCCTTCTGCTCCTCGTCACCCTCGTCCTGAGCTTCGTCTCCGTCGGGGCTCAGACTCAGACGGTGACCCTCAGCGGTCAGCTACGCTCGGGCACGGAGCCTGTAGCGGGTGCCGTGCTAGCCCTGCTACAGCCCTCCGACTCCAGCCTACTGACCTACACCATCTCCGACAGCGAAGGGCACTACCGACTCCAGCTAGAGACTTCGCTCCCCGCTCTGGTGCTTCGTGTCAGGAGCCTAGGCTTCAAGCGTCGACTACTTCACCTCAAGGCCCAGTCCCAGACGCTTGACCTCAACCTCGAGCACGAAGAGCGCCTCCTGCGTGAAGTCATCGTGAAGGCTCAGAAGCTCTGGGCACAGCGGGATACCCTCAACTACCTGGTCTCGGCCTACACCCTACAGCAGGATCGCACCATAGGCGACGTGCTGCAGCGCCTGCCCGGCATCACGATCGAGGACAACAAGGTCATCAAGTACCAAGGCCTCCCCATCAACCGCTTCTATATCGAGGGCCTGGACCTACTACGTGGGCGCTACGGCCTCGCCACCCAAGGGATCAGGGCGCAGGACATCGCCACCGTACAGGTGCTGGAGCACCACCAGCCGGTACGTGCCCTCGAGGACCAACAGGCCTCTCAGCAGGCAGCCATCAACCTCAAGCTCAAGGACCGAGCTAAGGGGATCTGGTCCAAGGCTCTTCGCCTCGGTGCAGGAGCCTACGCTCCAGGCCCGCTGTGGGACGCCTCGCTCCAGGCCATGCACTTCGGGAAGAAGCGACAGCATCTCCTCCGCTACAGCAGTGACAATCTCGGGCAGGAGTTCGACGACGCCGTAGCGCACTACGGGGGCTTCACCAGCGAGGACGTCCGTCTGCTCGGCCTCGTGGTGCATGGTCGCCCTCCCGTGGGCAACGGGCTCTTCGGCTACCGTCATCGGGCTAACCTCAGCACACTCACCCGACTTGCCGACAGCGCAAGTCTCAGCTACAACCTTCACTACCGCCATCAGCTGGCCCACGGGAGTTCCTTCGCCAAGACCACCTACCTCCTCCCCGAAGGAGCTCAGCTACAGCTCACCGAGGACATCAGCGACCGCACACGGAGTCACGCCGCAGAGCTCCAGCTGAACTATGAGAAGAACCGCACGCTGAGCTTCTTCAGCTCTACCTTCTTCCTCTCGGGAGCATGGGACGAAGGGCATGGCGAGGTCCACTCCACGAGTATCCGAAGTCCTCTCGTCGTGGGAGCAGGCTCCAAGAGCCTACAGAGCCTACAGATGCTCCGCTACCGATCGCTCCGTCTGAGCAATCGCACCCGCTGGGTACACCGCACAGCTGGGGGAGCGGGCTTCGAATGGAGCTCTACCAATAGCCTCAGCTCCACCCCACAAGCCCTCAGCCTCGAGGGGAGCAAGACGGCTCGGCAGGACCTCAGTATCAGCTCCTACTCCTCGGTCAATCGATTCGAACTCCTAGGCAAGATCCAGTCCCGACACTGGGCCCTCTCGGCCACTGGCCACCTGGATGCCACCTATACGACCCTCCACTCCCAGCTCTCCCACCCCGACATCCATCGGGCTACTCAGGGTAAGCTCAATCACCTGCATACTCGCCTAGCCTTTGGCCCTGTAGCACGCTATAGCCACGGGGCCTTTCAGGGAACACTCACCCTCCCACTAGCACTCAGCTACACAGCTCTGGACAATGCCCCTATCCAGGGAGAGCATAATGATGCCCAGCGCCTTCGCCTATACCTCCAGCCCTCCCTCTCCCTCGTCTGGAAGGCCAGTGACAGCTATAGCCTCGAGGCAAACGCTAGCTACAGCACCAGTGAGACGCCCTGGCGTCAACTCCTCTCTGCGACCGTGATGCAGAGCTATCGTAGCCTATCCCGCTACCGAGCGACCCTCCACGACAGTCACACCGTGAGCGCTGATGCTCGGCTCTCCTACAGAGATCTCTTCAGTCGGATCTTCGCCCACATCGGAGCAGGATGGTATCGTTCATGGAGTGACATCGCCTACGGCACGACGCTCGACGACCAGGGGCAGAGCCTCCTCGAAGCCAGCTACATACCACACCACAGCGAGCGCTACACCCTCTCCGCCTACGGCCGTAAGGACATCGACTGGCAGACGATGCAGCTGGCTCTCTCGGCTACACTCACCCATGCCGAGCAGGAGCTACTTCGCCAGGGGGATCTCATGAGCCACCGAGCTCTAGGCTACAGTCTACAGGGTTCGCTAGGCCTAGACCTCATCCAGGGCTACCGTCTGGAGTATGACGTCCGCTGGCAGGGCCTCGACTCACACCTCTCTGGGCGGGAACTCAGAAGCAACGAACTGAATCAACGCCTTCAGCTCACCCTCGACTTCCTGCCCGCTCGTCTGCAGGCTAAGCTCCACGCCAAGCACTGCCACAACAGCGGTGCCTACCTCGGTCGGCGAGACTTCCTCTTCCTCGGAGCAAGCCTGAACTACAGACCTTCTAAACAAGTGGAACTTGTCCTCGACGGCGACAACCTCAGCGACATACGTAGCTACTCCATCCGTCGGCTGGAGCAACTAGAGGAGTACTGGAGCACCTATCACCTGCGTCCTCGTTCGCTGATCCTCTCCCTACGTCTATCCCTCTAGGAGTAGCAGGTCGGCAAACGCACGGCACGATAGTCCCATTATAATAGAGGAGCGGCGCTCTCAACAAATCCAGAGCCCAGCCCCTTGCAGAGCCTACAGCCAGAGCCCTCCAAGCTCTGGCTGTTTTCGCTTTGCCCCGAGCATTCTTCGGGGTGAAATTGACCTATTCAGATGAGGGGAAAAATACAGGGGAAATTCGGTCGGAGAAGCCTAGAGGTCTCGCCCCGCCCACAGCCCGCTTCCCAAGCGACTTCTCGAGGGGTCAGGTCGGGGCGCTTCGAAGGGGGCATTTTGGACCTTACGGTAGGTCGTCGAAAAAACCTACTGTAGGTCGCCAAGACGACCCACGGTAGGTCGCAGAGACGACCTACCGTGGATCCCTTTTGAGGGGGCTGAACTACTTGTCCCCCTTCGAGCGTTAGTAGGACAGAGGCCCATGCCTCGACTACGAACGAACTGGCCCCCACGCCTCCCTCACAGCACGGAGCGCAAAGGGCTCCATCTCCCTCGAACATCGAGGGTCTACTTAGGCACAGCTATTAAACCTCCGCCCCCGTCCTCCCTCTAAAGGAAGAAGGTAGGATGACTGACTCTAGCATCGAACCTCGTCACACAGATCGCATATATCTATAAAAATAAGATAGAAGATAAATCACCTAGTATAAATACCATAAAAACAGCTACAAACCCACCCGAAACGAGCATATATATCCATCGATTAGATCGTCCTATCACCTCCGACCGCTCGCCTCGGACGAACCCCTGCTGACGATAGCGAACATTTAATCGGAAAAACCTCTGCCCATCACGCATCGGAGCGTGCTAGTCCAAAAGAAAAGAAGTAACTTTGTAGTGACCGATTTTCGCTTGTTAATTATACAATTAGATTGAATTATGCTTAAAGAAAAAAAATCACACCTCACCCGAGTTGGGGTATTCTACGACGGCAACTACTTCTGGCACGTCAGTACTTTTTATTATCAGTATCACGAACGAAAAAGTCGCCTCAGCGTAGGAGGTCTGCATCGCTTCCTCAAATATCAAATTGCACAACTCGAGGGAACTTCTCCCGAACTCTGCAAGATCGTCGATGCACACTACTTCCGTGGTCGCCTCACCGCTCCCGAGGCAGCTCGTGCTTCAGGCGACGTGCTCTACTACGAGCGTCTCTTCGATGATGTGCTCAATGCCGAAGGCGTGACGATGCACCACCTCCCTCTGTCTCGTGCGGGCAAGGGGAACAAGAAGAAGGAGAAGGGCGTCGATGTACTCTTCGCCCTCGAAGCTTATGAGCGTGCCCTACAGCACGAGTTTGATGTCGTGGTGCTCATCGCCGCAGATGGCGACTACATTCCACTCGTGCGCAAGCTCCATGCCCTAGGTACGCGTGTGATGATCCTCGGCTGGGACCTCGAGCACGAGGGTGAGTCACGTCGTGAGCCAACGACTACCTACACTTCATTCGAACTCCTAGAGGAAGCGACCTACCCCATCATGATGAACGAGCTGATCGACAGCCGTGCCTTCCGGAGCGACCCCATCATCAACGGGCTCTTCGTCAACAAGGGCGTCTCCGAAGAGCGTAGCCGTGAAGTCAAGGGTCGCCCCTATCAGGCGCCTACAGCTCACTCCCGCCCCATCGACTCGGCGAGTGTAGATCGTCTCAAGGATGACGAACTGCCCCCCGCCGAAGAGGAGAAGGCTAGCGCTGAGGACGACAAGCCCCGTCTAGCCCAGGCTCCCGAGCCTGAGGTCACTCTCTCGGTGCAGGACTCGATCGAAGCACCCGAAGTCAAGGTCATCGGTCACATAGACCTGCCCGAAGCGAAGCCAACCATCATCCTCGGCGAAGAGCTACCCTCAGGCTTCATCCGGGGGCAGATCAATACCCTCAAGGCAGGCTTCGGCTTCATCGACGTCGGAGTCAAGGAGAACGCTTTCTTCCACTACAAGAGTCTAAACGGAGTGAACTTCAATGACCTCCTCGTCGGAGACTTCGTAGAGGTCCATCTGAATCGCAACGACAAGGGTCAGCTCGTCGCTTCCGACGTCACCCTCCTCGGTCAAGAGTAGAGCCCGAGCGACTTCCTAAAATATTTAGCCCTGCCCAGAGCACTCGTCGGAGCGCTCTGGGCAGGGCTTTTTTACATACCCCTACGGTACGACCTACACCCTAGCCCTGCTTGGATCAGAGGGTTAGCTACGGGAGGAGAGGGGACGTACATTCGTAGGGTTTGCGTCTTTCTCTTTGAATATATACATTTGCTCATGTGAATAAGATGGCTCTGGTGCCACAGCTTCTCAGCCCCGCTCCCTAGGCGGATCGACCATGAGAAGAGCACCGATGATATTGGGTCGATAACTACGGCCCCTCACCCATTAGCACTTCACCACATGAACGGAACTATTAAAGAGACGGATCAGCGTCCGGGGATCGTCACAGCTATCTCCCCCGGCGAAGTCACCGTCCAGATCCAGCAACAGAGCGCCTGTAGCCAGTGCCACGCTCGGGACTGGTGTGTCAGCACCGAATGCAAGGATCGCTATCTACAGCTGAAGACGCACGGACGGAGCTTCTCCATCGGCGAGCCCGTCCGAGTAGTGGCTCGGACAAGCGTAGGTCGCTTGGCTGTGCTCCTGGCCTTCGTCCTACCCCTCCTACTCCTCGTGGCGGCGGTTGCCCTAGGACAATCCCTGCTCCAGCTCAGTGAAGGGGGCTCGGTGGCTCTAGCACTCGGAGTCCTTACCCTCTACTATCTCCTGCTCTACTCACAGCGTCAGCGCCTGGGGCGTCGCCTTACCCTTCGGGTCGAATCCCTAGCTCCTCACCACGAATAGCACTCTTTCCCTATGTATATCACGATCATCGTCTTGACGCTTATCGGAGCGATAGGAGCAGTCCTGCTCTACTTCGTCTCCCGGAAGTTCGAGGTCAAGGAAGACCCTCGCATCGCAGAGGTCGCAGAGGTCCTGCCCCAGGCGAACTGCGGGGGCTGTGGCTTCCCTGGCTGTGCCGCCTTCGCTGGCGCTTGTTGTAAGAGCGAGACCCTCGAGGGGCTCTTCTGCCCCGTAGGTGGGACGCCCGTCATGGACAAGGTCAGCGGGATCCTCGGCATAGCTGCTCAGAAGCAAGACCCGCTGGTAGCCGTCGTCCGATGCAACGGTACCTGCGAGGCTCGACCCCGCACCAACATCTACGACGGAGCTAGTAGCTGTGCCATCGCCTCCGCCCTCTACAAGGGGGACACCGACTGTAGCTGGGGCTGTCTCGGCATGGCTGACTGCGTCCTCTCGTGTAACTTCGACGCCATGTACATGGACTCTGAGACCCGCCTGCCCGTCATCCTCGAGGACAAGTGCGTGGCCTGCGGGGCGTGTGTCAAGGCTTGCCCTAAGACCATCATCGAGCTACGTAAGAAAGGTCCCAAGAGCCGGCGTATCTTCGTCAGCTGTGTCAACAAGGATAAGGGCGGTGTCGCTAAGAAGGCTTGTAGCAATGCGTGTATCGGTTGCTCCCTCTGCTTCAAGGAGTGTAAGTTCGATGCCATCACCATCGCCGACAACCTCTCCTACATCGATCACACCAAGTGTCGCCTCTGCCGTAAGTGCGTCCCCGTCTGTCCTACCCACGCCATCCATGAGCTAGGCTTCCCTCCCCCCAAGCCTAAGGAACCTCAGGAAGAAGCCCCCAAGAAGGAGAAGGAGCCTACAGCCCCTTCCACTCCTACACCACCCTCCGAACCGCTTACTGCCTAACCTATAGACCTCTCACCTACGACACATGCTACGTACATTCCGTCTCGGTGGTATCCATCCCCCCGAAAACAAGCTTTCGGCAGAGCAGCCCATCAGAGAGCTCCCTCTACCACGTGAGGTCATCATCCCCATAGGCCAGCACATCGGCGCTCCTGCCGTCCCTACCGTGCAGAAGGGCGACCTCGTGAAAGTCGGTACAGTCATCGCTAAGACTGGAGGCTTCATCTCTGCCAACATCCACTCCTCTGTCACCGGTAAGGTCACCAAGATCGACAGCTTCTTCGATGCGGGTGGCTACAAGCGCCCTGCCATCGTCATCAGCGTATCGGCCGAGGAGGAAGAATGGGAAGAAGGCATCGACCGCACCCCTGACCTCGTCAAGGCTTGTAGCCTAGAGCCTCGGGAGATCATCGAGCGCATCTCCGCCGCAGGTATCGTAGGGCTCGGAGGAGCGACCTTCCCCACCCACGTCAAGCTCTCCCCTCCCCCAGGAGCTAAGGCCGAGGTCTTGATCGTCAACGCTGTAGAGTGCGAACCTTACCTCACCAGTGACCATGCCCTCATGCTTAGCAAGGGCGAAGAGATCCTCGTCGGTGTAGAGATCCTCAAGCGTGCCCTCGGGGTAAGCCGTGCCGTCATCGGGATCGAAAACAACAAGAAGGACGCTATCCTCTACCTCTCCCAGCTCGCTATGGACTACGAGGGGACAGAGGTGCTCCCCCTGAAGGTGCAGTACCCACAGGGCGGGGAGAAACAGCTAATCGACGCTGTCCTCCGCAAGCAAATCAAGAGCGGTGCCCTACCTATCTCCGCTGGAGCTGTCGTGCAGAATGTCGGGACGGTATTCGCTGTCTACGAAGCCGTGCAGAAGAGGAAACCGCTTGTCGAGCGCATCACTACCGTCACGGGCAAGCACCTAGAGACCCCTTCGAACTTCCGAGCCCGCATCGGTACTCCCATCGGGCATCTCATCACCGCCTCAGGCGGTCTACCCGAAGACACGGGTAAGATCATCGGTGGTGGTCCCATGATGGGTAAGGCACTGCTGAGCACCGAAGTCCCCGTGACCAAGGGCACCTCGGGCATCCTCATCCTGCCGCGTGAAGAGTCCATCCGTCGCCCCATGCGCAACTGTATCCGCTGTGCCAAGTGCGTCTCCGTCTGTCCCATGGGGCTTAACCCCGCCTTCCTCATGCGGGATGTCCAGTACGCCGACTGGGAAGCCACCGAGAAGGGCTATATCGTGGACTGCATCGAGTGTGGGTCCTGTAGCTACACTTGCCCTTCTAATCGCCCTCTCCTTGACTTTATACGTACAGGCAAGCAGAAGGTCTCCGCCATCATCCGTGCCCGCAAAAGCTAATCCCCATGGATCGTCTCATCATATCCCCCTCCCCCCATATCCACAGCGGTGACAGCGTAGAGCGCAACATGTATGCGGTGCTCATCGCCCTAGCCCCAGCGTGCTTAGTCTCGCTCTTCACCTTCGGGCTAGGAGCCTTCGTTGTCTTACTTGTAAGTGTCCTAGGCTGCGTCGTCACCGAATGGGCTATCACCAAGTATCTCTACAAGCGACCCACGTCCATAGGCGATGGATCCGCCATTCTGACGGGGCTTCTCCTAGGGATGAACCTTCCCTCGAGCCTCCCTTGGTGGATCATCCTCATCGGCGCTGTGGTGGCGATCGGTGTAGGGAAGATGAGCTTCGGAGGGCTCGGAGGGAATATCTTCAACCCCGCACTCGTGGGGCGTGTCTTCCTCCTCATCGCCTATCCCGCTCAGATGACACTCTGGCCACAGCCCGGACAGTACATGAGCTATACCGATGCTGTCACAAGTGCGACCCCGCTAGGCATTGCCAAGGGGATACAGACAGGTGCTCCTGGCATGAGCTGGGACCAGATCCCTTCGTCCATGGACCTCTTCTTCGGCATCCATGGCGGTAGCTTAGGCGAAGTCAGTGCGCTAGCTCTACTCCTAGGGCTGGGCTACCTGCTCTATCGCCGAGTGATCACGTGGCACATCCCCGTAGCCGTCCTAGGGACGGCCTTCGCCTTCTCTGGGCTCATGCACCTCATTGACCCAGCGCTCTATCCCTCGCCCCTCTTCCACCTGCTGACAGGCGGTATGATGCTCGGGGCGATCTTCATGGCGACAGACTATGTGACGAGCCCCATGAGCGCCCGAGGCCAACTCCTCTATGGTGCGCTGATCGGTCTACTGACGATCCTCATCCGTCTCTTCGGCAGCTACCCCGAAGGGATGTCTTTCGCTATCCTCATCATGAATAGCTTCACTCCTCTGATCAACATGTATATCCGTCCGAAGCACTTCGGTGGACGTTAGCCGTATGAAGAAGCTTAGTTCGACACTCCCCAACATGCTCCTCTCCCTCGGAGGGATATGCGTCCTCGTCTCGGGGATCCTCGCTGTCGTCAACCACGTGACGACGGCTCCCATCGCTGAGGCAGAGATGAAGGCTAAGGTAGAGGCTATCCGTGCCGTAGCCCCCGCCTTCGATAATAATCCCTTCGAGGAGAAGATGCTCGTCCTCCCCGAGGGCGAGACAGACAGCCTCACCGTCTACCCTGCTAAGAAGGGCGGGGCTCTGGTAGGCTTTGCTATCGAGAGCTACACGCAGAAGGGCTTCAGCGGGCTTATCCGTGTGATGGTCGGCTTCGATGCTACGGGTCAGCTCGTAGACTTCTCCGTCCTCCAGCACTCCGAGAGCCCTGGTCTCGGGTCTCGCATACCCGAGTGGTACCACGAGAAGAGCGAAGGCTCTGGGATCCGCGATGTACGTGGGCTGAACATGAAGAAGGAAGCCCCCCTCACCGTCTCTAAGGATGGGGGGAAGGTAGACGCTATCACCGCTGCGACGATCAGTAGCCGTGCCTTCCTCGACGCAGTCAATCGTGCTTGGCGCACCTTCTCTATGCTCGAAGTCGGGACAGGTGAAGCTCCCAGCCCAGCACCCGCAGTAGCGCCAGCCGACTCCTCGGCATCGAAGTAACCCCCTACCCTCAGTCCTCGATCCTATGAAACCGCTAGATATCATCCGCAACGGCATCACGACGGAGAACCCTACCTTCGTGCTCCTCCTCGGCATGTGCCCTACGCTCGCCACGACGACCTCAGCGCTCAATGGCATGGCGATGGGCTTGGCGACGATGTTCGTCCTCATTTGCTCCAATACCGTCATCTCCCTGATCAAGAGCCTCGTCCCCGACGCTGTACGCATCCCGAGCTTCATCGTCGTCATCGCAGGCTTTGTGACGATCGTGCAGATGCTCATGCAGGCCTTCGTCCCTAGCCTCTACGCTTCGCTGGGGCTCTTCATCCCCTTGATCGTCGTGAACTGTATCGTGCTCGGTCGTGCCGAAGCCGTAGCAGCCAAGCAGGGTGTCCTCCACTCGTGCCTCGACGGCGTGGGTATTGGCCTCGGGTTCACCCTCTCCCTGACGGTGCTGGGCCTGCTACGTGAGCTCCTCGGCAGTGGTGCCGTCTTCACGCTACAGATCCTGCCCAAGGAATACGGAGCACTCCTCTTCGTCCTCGCTCCTGGAGCCTTCCTCGTGCTAGGCTACCTCATCGCCCTCAAGAATAAGCTCAGCAGCAAGAAGTAATCCACCCATGACACATTACCTCCTCCTCTTTGTCGCTGCGGTCTTCGTCAACAACGTTGTACTCTCGCAGTTCCTCGGTATCTGTCCCTTCCTCGGCGTATCTAAGAAGGTAGACACGGCGCTGGGCATGGGCGCTGCGGTGACCTTTGTCCTAGCGCTCTCGACGATGTGCACCTTCCTTCTCCAGAAGTTCGTACTAGAGCCGCTAGGGATGGAGTACATGCAGACCATCACCTTCATCCTCGTCATCGCCGCCTTGGTGCAAATGGTAGAGATCATCCTCAAGAAGGTATCACCCGCTCTCTACCAAGCCCTCGGGGTCTTCCTTCCCCTGATCACTACGAACTGCTGTGTGCTCGGGGTAGCGATCCTAGTCATCCAAAAGGACTTCAACCTCCTCGAGAGCATTGTCTACGCCATCTCCATTGCCCTAGGCTTCACCCTAGCGCTGGTAGTCTTCGCTGGCATCCGTGAGCAACTCAGTCGCACCGAACTGCCCGCCTCTATGAAGGGCATACCCATTGCGCTGATCTCAGCGGGTCTCCTTGCCATGGCCTTCATGGGCTTCAGTGGCATGGTGAAGATGTAAAGCGCACAAGCCCCCTCACCCATACAATACCGGCCAGCCCGCATCTGCGAGCTGGCCGGCACTGTTTTTCCCCAGCAAGGGGGAAGGAGGAAGCCCCACCTCCTCCGCCATAGCGCCATAGCCTTACCCCTCGGAGGTAGCCTGCTGGCGCTCCCTTTCCTCTTGGGCTAAGACCGCCCGATAGATATAGTCGATGCTATGCAAATCAGCCTTTTCACCAGACAAGTGCTCAAAGCTCCTACAAGGCTCATCCTTGGGGATACACCTCACATAGTCTAAGGCACATCTAGCTGGGGAATCTATTGTTCGTCCATTCACGCATCAAGAGTACCTCTCTACTCCTCCTACAGGACAAGCATGCGCTCAGCAGTAGCGTGCTCACGCTTGGCGATACTAGGACGGGGATCCTATCCCTAAATGCGACCATCCATACGCGCTCTGTCAGACACTTCTGGGGCAAGGAGGCAAGTTGCTCGGTAGCCACGCCGGATACTAGGCAGAGCTCTTACTCTCCCGCTCACAAACAAGGCTTAGGAGATCCTCCCGAATACCATTTCAGAGCTTCTACTGAGCTCCTTTGCTCTTCTGATGATCTGATAATAGCTTAGAAAGCTCCTCGGCAGTGTAAACATACCGCTCGGAATATCTGCCCCCTTCAAGATTAAACTTATTTATTACATCAGATATCCATTGAGGGTTCACTTCAACCACAAAAGTGAGCATTGGCTCCAACGAGGACTTATAGCTTGGAAGATCTGGAACAACATCCATCTCTTTATACTTCTCATACCGATCTAAAGAAAGGAACTCGAAAAGTTCTTCCTTCAGGTTCTCAGCCCCCCACTTGGGGAAGTTCCCAGTGAAGGCCATATATGCCATATTCTCAATTACCTCTGCTCGATTTTCTCCCCATCGACGAGGAGAGCTCACTAGATGGAGGAAGGCATCAATGACAAGCCTTACCCCTTCCTCTCCGATCAGGTCATCAATATCCATAAGAAGGGTCCTCTTTCTCATTGAATGGATTATTTCCAATAAAACCGGAACGATATGGATACTTCCCAGTAAGTTAAAGCTCCTAAAGTAAGTATCAAACTCCGATGCACTGCGAAGAGAGTGACACCAGGGATCCGTCTCTTCCTCTTCTGGGCTCGTAGCGAACAACCTCTCTAGGATACTTTTACTTCCTTCCCATTGAGACACTTGCTTCAGCTCTTCCTCATAACTTGGGATAAGCACATAGGTCTGGGTAGGAACATCTAGTTGTACGATTCGTCTTGAATACAGAGCTAAGTAAACACCCAAATCTTTGTAGCAAAGCAAATAGAGCAAGAAGTAATCTCTACAATCCACCGCGCTAAACACCCCACGATAGCGAGGAATCATCAGATTAAGGTAACGCTTGAGATCTCGCACCGAATTCAAGGATTCTACGACCGTACTACCGACCTCCTTCCACCCCCTTTGAATTTCTTCATATACCTCAGGGTAACCATCCTTTACCCTCATCTGCAATTCTCTCCTCATAAGTCGCTCCAGCCTTTCCTTATCAGGCTCTGGCAGGGGAATCTCCCAGGAGATATACTTATCAATAAAGGAATGAGCAAGCCCGTGATCTAGGTGTTTCTTCAGGACATTGTTCACATACGCCTTGTCATAGGCTGTGATGAAGATCGTATTCGAGAAGGAGGCATTACGATCCATAAGCTTTAGGACTTCTAGTATTTCTTCTCCTGAGAGACGGTCTAGATCATCTAGAAGGACATATACCCGCTTACCGAGCTCTCTAAGGGTACGATTGACCGCCTCCTGCTCTTTCCCTGGAAGAAGTAGAGTGAGGAGCGAACCTAGAGGACGAGTCCACGTATATTGATTCAGCAGTCCTATATGTTTGGTATACCGAGCAAGCAAGAGTCCAAAGCCTAAGTAATGCCGGGATAACTCCTTCGCAAAGGTATCAAAGAAATCCTCTGGGATCGAGGAGATCGACTTCGAGCCACGAGGATTGAAAGGAATAATGATCCCACCATCCCTCTCTAATCGTTTTCTCAAGAGGTTAATAAACGAACTCTTCCCCCTCCCCCATGGGGCAATGACTCCGACCGTCAAAGATCCCTTACTCAGATCTAACACGGTCAGATACTCGTGCACGTCCCAAGACATAGGAGAGAAGCCCAACCAGTCATCCTCCACTCTTTCTATGGCATTATCAGGGTCAATAGCTTGAGAACTCGATTCCGTCTCCTTTGAAGCTTCTCCTTTACTCTTAGGCTGAGACCTGGAGTCCCATCGATGTAGAATGAGATAACCTAACAGGCAAGAACCCACAGCCATACTAAGGCTCAAGAGGGCCCATACTAAGGAAGAGCTCCCTTGTGCTTGAGGTACGAAATAAAGAACGACACAAAGGACCAGCAGAACTAAGCCCAGGAAGAAGCGATCTTCCTTCGACCTTGATCGAAGGGCAATAGCTACAGCCCCACCCCAAGGAATCAGCAAGAGATCCGACCAAGCCAGCTTCCTTAAGAAAGGGATCTCCCAAAACGAAAAAGAAATCGGCCAAAAGGAGAAAGAGCCTTCCCAATGCCTATAGTAGAGATAGATCCCAAGCAAGAGAATGAGCCACAAGGAGACGGGGCGAGGGACATAGATCTTCCTATAATCCCATTCCCGCTCAAGTAGGTAGCAGACAAGGAAGAAAACTAATCCACCGAACCAATCTGGCGATAGAGGGGCTAAGCAAAGCGACTCGATAAAGCTGAGTAGTGCCAAGAGGGGTTTCTGGAGCATGCCGAAGGCCACGGCTACGACGGAAACGATGACGATGTGCCTTGACCACGCTTGGCGCATGTCTTTTACCCTTGCTGTGAATGAAGTCCAGGGGCGACTCATAGCTAGGAAGATGTATTAGGTCGGTAATGAATGAGGGGCTAGTATCAGAGCAAAGGTAGCGGTTTCGGGACGTGCTGGCAAGAGCTTTCGGATGGGGCTTTGACTTAGCTAGCGGGAGGGGAGGTAGGCGGGAGAAGTGTCTTATTTGCAGAAGGCTTCTTGCCTCGGGAGGAGGAGCAGGGGGAAAGCAAAAGAGGCAGTAATAGCAACACCTTAGAAGCACCAGTAGCGCCTCCTCGGAGGGAGCAGTAGCGCCTCTCGGGAGGCGCTACTAGAGCCTCCCGAGAGACGACGAAGGCAGGGCGAGGAGGGGAAAAGCGGAGGGAAGAGAGAAGCCCCCGTTGCAAAAGGGGGGCTTCGCTACGGGGGCTATCGTTGTTGCGCTGAGGGGACGGGGATGCAAGAGCCCGCTGGGAGGGGGAGGGAGCGCTAGCTTGGGCGGGGGCGAGGCGACGGGGCTAGTGGGCGGCGAGCCACGTGGGACCGTGGCCGATGCTGACCTCGAGGGGAACAAGGAGCGACGGGTAAATCGACTCCATCGTCGTGCGTACGAGCTCGGTCATCTCTTCGAGTTCGGCGAAGGGGACGTTGAAGTTCAGTTCGTCGTGCACCTGCAGGATCATGCGACTACGGAGCCCCCGCTGACGGATAGCTTCGTCTAGGCGAATCATGGCGATCTTGATGAGGTCGGCAGCAGAGCCTTGCAGAGGGGCATTGATGGCATTGCGCTCGGCATAGCCACGGACGACGGCATTGGCGCTATTGATGTCGGGCAGGAGGCGACGGCGGTCGAGGAGCGTCGTCACGTAGCCCTGCTTCTTAGCGGTCTCGATGACCTCCGTCATGTAGCGAGCCACCCCAGGATAGGAGGCAAAGTAGCCGTCGATAAGCTCTTTGGCTTCCTTGCGGGGGATGGAGAGCCGTTCGCTGAGCCCAAAGGCAGAGATCCCGTAGATGATACCGAAGTTGGCAGTCTTCGCACGACGGCGCATGTCGGGCGACACTTCTTCTAGGGGGATGCCGTAGATCTTGGCAGCCGTAGCCTGATGCACATCTTGTCCCGCACGGAAAGCCTCGATGAGAGCAGGGTCTTGGCTGAAGTGCGCCATCAGACGAAGCTCTATCTGCGAATAGTCGGCACTGAGGAAGGTGCAGCCTTCGTCCGGTATGAAGGCCTCACGGATAGCACGCCCTTCGGGGGTGCGGATGGGGATGTTCTGGATGTTCGGATTACTGCTGGAGAGGCGACCGGTAGCAGCGATGGTCTGATTGAAGGTGGTGTGGATCTTGCCATCGGGATAGACCAGTTCGGGCAGGGACTCGACATAGGTGCTGAGGAGCTTCTTCACCCCTCGGTAGTCAAGGATCTTCCCGACGACGGGATGCTTGTCCCGAAGCTTCTCCAGCACCTCTTCGCTCGTCGTGTAGCCTCCGGTCTTAGTCTTCTTGGGCTTGTCGACGATCTGGAGCTCATCGAAGAGCACTTCGCCTACCTGCTTACTGCTGTTGATATTGATCGGATGGCCGATGAGGGTGTTGATCTCTTCCTCGAGAAGGGCAAGAGCCTCTTGGAGCTCCTTGGCCTGCCGAGCAAGACACGCTTTGTCCAGGCGCACACCTTCCCGCTCCATCCCTAGGAGAACAAGCATCAGAGGCATCTCAATCTCCTCGAAGAGCTTCGTGAGCCCAGCCTTCTCCATACGAGCAGCGAAGTACTCATAGAGGAGGTAGGTGATGTGGGTGTCCTCGGCAGCGTAGAACTGTAGGCGCTCCGGCTCGACCAGTCTCAAGTCGAAGGACTTAGTCGTCTGGGGAGCGATCATTTCCTCGAAGGGCATCATCCGATAGCCTAGGAACTTCTCCGCCAGCTCATCAAGCCCGTGACGCATGTCGGGATAGAGGAGGTAGTGGGCGATCATCGTGTCGAAGAAAGGTCCAGCGACCTCGACTCCGTAGGAGCGGAGCACCTGGAGGTCGTACTTCAGATTCTGCCCTACCTTGAGAAGACCCTCACGGGAGAAGAGGGGGCGGAGCTCCTGCAGGAGGGAGCGAGCCTCCTCGGGGTCGGCAGGCACATCGAGGTAATAGGTCTTCTCGGCATCTAGGGCGAAGGTGATGGCGACGAGCCCAGCGGTCAGCGGGTCGATGCCCGTGGTCTCGGTGTCAAGCGCTAGGGTCTTCGCCCCTTCAGCACGAGCGAGGAAGGCGGGGAGGGAAGAGCGATCGAGCACTTCGATGGAGAGCTTCGGGAGGGCTGAGACTTCGGGGGTATCGACCTCCTCCCGCTCCTCGAGCTGGGCGAAAAGATCGCCCATCGGTTCGGGCTGAGGCTTAGGGGCGACAGGACGGGCTGGCCCTAGGACACGGGAGAGGAGCGTACGGAACTCCAGATCCTCGAAGAGCCTACGTACAGCCTCCTCATCCTTGGCCTCTCGGGCAAATGCTCCTGGGGTATAGTCCAGAGGCACATCTCTACGGATCGTAGCCAGATAATAGGAGAGACGGATGGCCTCCGCCCCTTCTTGGATCTTCTTGCCTGTAGCGCCCTTGATCTCGGAGGCATGCGCTAGCAGGCTGTCGATGCTACCGTATTCGGCGAGGAGCTTCTGCGCTCCCTTCTCCCCGATACCCTTACAGCCGGGGATGTTGTCCACCTTATCCCCGAGGAGGGCAAGGTAGTCAATGACTTGGTGGGGCGACTGGAGACCGAACTTCTCCTTAATCTCTTCCGGCCCCCAGACCTCATAGCCTCCACCCTGCATCGGGCGGTACATGCGCACCTGCTCGGTCACTAGCTGGCCGTAGTCCTTATCCGGGGTGACCATGTAGACCTCACGGCCAGCCTCGGCGGCGTGAACACTGAGCGTACCGATGACGTCATCCGCCTCGTAGTCTGGGACTTCAACGGCAGGGATGCGGTAGGCACGAAGGAGCTCCCGAATGAGCGGTACGGCTATGCGTATCCCCTCGGGCGTCTCTTCACGCTGGGCCTTGTACTCGGGGTATTCCCGATGCCTAAATGTCCCCCCAGGAGGGTCGAAGACGACGGCGATCTCGTCGGGGTTCTCCTTCCCCAGCAGATCCTCGAGCATAAGCACGAAGCCGAAGACAGCGCTGGTATTGCGCCCTTTGGTATCGATCCGAGGGGACTTGATGAAGGCATAGTAGGCTCGGTAGATGAGGGCGTAAGCATCGAGGAGAAAGAGGCGCTGGAGCATGAGGATAATAGGTGAGAAAGGTGAAGAAGGAGGGTGAAATAAACGGAGGTAAGCGGGCAGGCTACTTATCGGGAGTAAAGGCACGACCCGAGCCTAGATGGTAGTACTCGCAGTGAGCAAACTCGTAGAGATCCAAGCCAAGGCACTCGATCTCCATACCTGGGATCGTAAGTGCCACCTCAGACAGCGTAGTCTTCGAGACGGGCACCATACGGAAGTAGAGCCGTCCCGTGAGTGAGTGGACATCGCTCCCGACTCTACGTGAACGCTCCTCATAGCGCTTAGCCACCTCGGCAGGTACGTGTATAATGGGGATGTACCCCTGAAGAGCAAAAACAATCGCAAAGAGGACTCTCGGATAGCGGGGAGCTATCCCTAACAACCCACCTGTGTAAAGATCTGCCAGAGGATAGCCTCCATACTCTGTATTGTAGCCCGCACAGACGATGGGATAGCTCACGTAGTATACCTTCGCAGGGTCGAGCGTAGAGGCCACCTGCTGGAGCTCCCGAGGGATCCTTGCCACGACTCGCTGATACTCTAGGGAGTCAGGATCTAGGCTGTCTCCTCTCATCATGGAGAGGATATCAAGATGGAGTTCTTTCGCTTCCTCCCCTGGACTAAGGTAGCCCGCTCGGAGGAGGGCAGGCACGTAGAGGTCGGGGGTGAGCTCTTTGGCCTCGGGGTAGAGAAGCGTATGCGTGGGATCGGAGACCAACACTTCCCCCGAGGAGACAGCCCAGCTAAGATCAAGGAAGAGCGAGTCCTCGGGGAAACGAGGATGCCGAAGGACGAGGAAGGTATCGAGCTTGGAAGTCGTCGTATTTCTAGCGAAGAGCTTACAGCCCTCTACCTTAGCTCGGCTGAAGGGGAGAGCATCCTTGATGCGGGAAGGTAGCTCCACTCGCTCCTGAGAGAGACGATCGAAGACAGAGGTATAGTTCTCACCGGGGGCGGGAAGTCCGAACTGTAGGCTGTCTCCGACACGGACAGTGAAGCCCCCAGGAGCTGAGAAGCTCTGCTGTGCGGAGGCCGTACCACCGCCCAGAGCGATGAGGAGCAGGAGATAGATGTAGCGATACATGGAGCAGAGGGGGATGAATCGTCGTCGATGGAGGAAATTTCCCGAGGCCTTCTCTGTGCATGGAGCAGGGAGAAATTGCCTCTATGAGCATGAGCAAAGATATTCATTTTGCATAAGATCTTGGGTGGAATCTCTCCTTTGTCGAGCTTACCCTCTCCGCAGGAAGAGGGTGAGAAGAAGTAGGCTCAAGACTAAGCAAGGAGTGAGGTAAAGGAACGCTGTCCACCGAAGAAGCCACAAGGAGCTAAGACGGGAAGTTCGCCCGTATGAGAGCGGGTAGCTCCGTGGCGGACACACGAAAAAAGCTACCTGCAGAGCCCGAAGGTCTGCAGGTAGCTGTAGTGAAGCGAGGGAAGAAGCCGAAGGGCAGGCTACGAGCCATTGCCCTGATTTGACGAGGGAGGCACAACTAGCGCTTGCTCGGAGGTAGCAGTAGCGCCTCCTTAGAGGTAACAGTAGCGACAGAAACCTCGAAAGCCTTCTCCCCTAAAGTCCCCAGCGGTAGAGCGTCCGCCGATAGAGGGCTAGTGCTAGGCGACGGAGGGTATCGTTAGCCGGCCAGAAGCGCTCGTAGCGCTTCCAGAGCTTACTCCCAAGGAGGATCTCCCGTTTGCCTCGGATGACCACGGTCACTTCCGCTAAGATCTGATCCCGTGTGCACTGCTCCCGCTGGTAGGGATTGCCGTCTCCTCGGAGCGTGTAGACAGACCCGTCGATGCGAGTGATGCGGTGGATGAGGTAGCCTCGATCTAGGTGCACCAGGACGATACGACCCACTGCGTAGGAAGCCTCTGTCAGCTGAGAGAGCACGATCTTATCCTTGTCCCCTCGGATGAAGGGACGCATACTCGAGCCACGAGGCAAGAGGCGAGGATGCTTCCCCGCCGCTATCCTATCCAGGACCTCGGCGAAGAAGAGTTCGCTCTGGATCTTCTTCTGCTTCTGCAGAGCTGTTAGGCCTATTCCTCCAGTCATCGACACGTCTTAGGGCAGTAGCGTGCGAGATAGCTGGACGGCCTCTTCGTCAGGACGGCAATCCAGGCGGTAGACGGGGATCTGCTCCAGCACATCCGCTACCGTGTCGAAGGTAGCCAGGTGGCGCTTCTTGTCCGAATGCAGGAAGGCCGTCGAGGAGTAGAGCGAGTCGAAGCTATCCCGTCCACGGAGCTTCGTCAGTCTATTCTCTGGGCTCTGTCGGAGGTGGACAAGAGCGGTGACGTGAGCGGAGGCATTGCGGTAGCAGGGAGTACTTCCGCTCCATGGGCATCCGAAGACACGCACTTCGCCATCCTCCATGATACGCAGGATCGGCTCGTCGTCATTGAGGAGTGTCGCCCCGGGGACGAACTTGCGCCAGAGTCGGCTGTGCGTGCTCTTGCCCGTACCGCTGGTACCGAGGAAGAGGAGGGCATTGCCTTCTAGCTCCGTCACAGAAGCGTGGATCTTCAGCATATGGTGCGGGGCTATCGCCACTCCGTAGACGATCATGACCAGGCGGTTGATGAAGAAGAAGTCCGAAGGATCATCCATCAGGACGTCGGACTGAACTTCCTGCCAATCTCGGTCGATAACCATCGTGTGCGTGCGCTCCTGAGTCGATAGCTCCAGCAGGAGACGAGACTCAGAGGTATGGTAGATAGAGGCTCGTACCCCGTCGAAGAGCTTATCCTCTAAGAGGGCCTTGCGAGGCAGGACGGAGAGGTCGACTCCCCCCGTGAAGGTGAAGAGTAGCGACGCTCCTTCGGGGAGGGCGTCTACATGGAAAGGCTCATAGTTCGGCAGTATAGCTCGTGTAGCCTCTGCCGAAGGGGTAATCAATCGGATATACTCCTGAGCAATACAATAAGTCAGTTGCTGGTCCATACAGTATATGAGTCTCTTTAGGGGCGATGCCCAGTGCATCGCTTGATGGAGAGAAAGAGGCGAGGGAAGGAGAGGAAAAGCCTGCGACGAAGGCGGTCAGCTTGAGAGCCCTTAGGGTAACTAAGGCTACGCAAGCGCTTCGTGTAGGGGAGAAGGAGGGGTAGTAGCCCTGGAGCCGTCTGCGCATGACGCATGGCCCAGAGCGAGAAGATGAGTAGCCGGCGATAGAGGGTCTCATGGAGCAGGGGGAGGTAGTCCGCCTGTAGTGCCTCGATCGTAGGCCGTAGATCTAGGAGGTTCTCAAAGAGGAAAACGATGCGCCCGTCATAGCTCTCCGTGATGCTCCCCGAGCGTGCTATCCGATAGTGATAGCCGAGCCAAGAGAGGTAGCGATAGCGGTGTGCCCGAGCTAGAGCCTCGAAGACAAAGGGCGTATCCTCATAAGGCCTTCCTACAGGGAAGCGAAGTCTTCCCATCGTCTCGGTGCGGTAGATCTTCCCCCAGGCCATGCCTGTGACTCCGGAGAGGTCAGCGAGGTGTCGGAGGGCTTCCTCTGAAGTAAATTCAGCCCCTTGAGCAAGGACAGGACGCTCCTCACCCGTCCGACAGTCCACCTCGATATAGCCTAGCTCGAGGACGTCGACGAGCGGGTTCGCCTCGAGGTAGGACATAGGGGCAGAGAAGGCATCTGCCGTCAGCCAGTCATCCGAATCGACACAGGTGAAGAACTCCCCTTGCATCAGGTCCATCGCCGCATTGCGTGCTGCTGAGAGCCCAGCATTAGCCTGATGGACGACACGGATGCGCTGGTCCCGCTCCGCATAGCGATCGCATAGGGCTCCGCTCCCATCTGTAGAGCCGTCGTCGATGACGAGCACCTCTAGACAGGAATAGGGCTGGCTCAGTATCGAGTCTAGACATTGCTCGAGATAGGGAGCGACGTTGTAGACGGGGACGAGTACCGAGAGCAGTGGTCGGGTGGAACTCATAGCATTTATAGCGGGCTAGACGCCTTACGCCTCCTTACCTTGAAGCAAGACGAGTTCACCCCTCCCCGAAGTACTGTGCGGGGTAAGAGAGCGACGTCGTAGCTAAGCGCAGGGAAAGAGTAAAGCTGGTGAGCCATGGCGCTTCTAACTGTGATGAAGGATGCTTCGATCCTGATCAGAATGAACTTATAGCCTCGAAAAGGAAGGTACGTCGATCCTTAGTAGACGGCACCTTCATCGCCAAGACTAACGAAGCTTCGATCCTGGAGGGACTACACTACTATCTCTGAGGCAGACTGTGCTTCGGCCCTTGGTAGACAGCACCTCTACCTTCGTGGCAAACGATGCTCCTATCCTTGACAGACCACACCCCTACCTTCAGAGTAGCTGATGTACTTGTCCTTAGCAGACGGCAGCCCTATCTCCAAGGCGGACAAAGCTTCTGTCCTTGGTAGAACTATAAAGAAGAAAGAGATACACCCCTCCAGTCAATAGAGGAGTGTATCTCTTCTGTAAACTTAACGGCGGATGCCTAGGCGCTGGAGCAAGGTCTTTTTCTTCTTCTTGTTCCCGTAACCATAGCCGTAACCATAGCCATAGCCGTAGCCATAACCATAACCATAGCCGTGTCCGCTCTCGGTAGCACCGTTGAGGACGATGGCCATGTTAGTCAGGATATGATCATCGTACAAGCGCTGAAGCTCAGGGAGCGCACGGCGGTCGAGTTTAGCAGCACGAAGGATGAAGATCGTGAGGTCTGCTACACGATTGGCGATAGCAGCATCAGCGACACTACCGAAGGGCACGTTGTCAAAGACGACGAAGTCAAACTGTTCGCTTAGCTTATCTGCCAGCTCGTCGAGACGCTCGCCCAGGAGGAGCTCCGCAGGATTGGGCGGTACTGCCCCCGAAGCGATGACAGAGAGCTTAGGAGCATTGGGGTCCTTGCGGATGATCTGATCAACCTGTATCGTCGGATCAGAGAGATACTCGGTGACCCCCTTACCGATGATACCGGCACGATGGGAGAGTGTCCCCTTACGCAGGTCTAAGTCAACAAGTACTACACGGTGACCAGAGAAAGTAAGCGTCTTGGCCAGGTTGTACGAGACGTAGGACTTACCTGCTGATTCTCCAAAGGAGGTGAAGATGATCTTCTTCGTCTTCCCTGCTGCTGATCCGATCATGAAGCGCATATTCTCACGTAGGACGCGGAAGGCTTCTGACGTCTCATCACCACCCTGCTCACGTACACCTCGGGTATGACCGGACTTCGCATGCTCTTCCTTAGGAATATCCCCGAGGAAAGGAATAGAGAGGCGATCCAGGATGTCCTTGCGGGTACGTACCTTATTATCCGTCAAGAGACGTACGATCAAGAAGATCGTAGGAAGGGCTAACCCTAGCAAGAAGGCGAGGACGATCGTTCGAAGTGTATTAGGGCTGACAGGAGGCGTGTTAGGCGCATCATTCATATCTAGGATGTAGGCACTATCCTGGGTCATAGCCTGACGCAGTGCATACTCTTCACGCTTGCTAAGGAGCTCGGTGTAGAGACCTTCCTGGATTGCCAGGCGACGATCAATGTCAGCCTTGGCACGGCCTTCCTCGGTCACTCCTGGGAGCTTAGAGAAGAGCTCGGACTGATCTCGCTCAACACTCTTGAGGCGAGCTCTTAGGGCACTTGCCTGCTGGTTCAGGATCTCAGTAGCACTCTTGCGAAGTTGATCCAGCGTAGCATCGTACTCAGCGATGACGGGATTCTGCGTACTGCCACCAGAGCTTTCGACAAGCTTGTCACGCTGGAACTTCAGCTGGTTGTACTGTGTGATGTAGCCATCTAGCTCAGGGTCGGGCATAGCGATATTCAGAGGCATGAGCTCGTTGCGCTTGCTCGGGCTATTCAGCTGAGAGAGCATGTAGGAGACGAGCTTGAGCTGCTTCTCAATCTTAATAGATGCATCTTCCTCCTCAAGGGATCGAGCACTATAGCTACCAACCTTGGTATTAAAGTCGATGGTCTTACTGCGAGCCGAGAAGCGTACCATATCCTGCTCGACGAGCCCCAGCTCTCGACTTAGATCTACCAAACGTTCGTTGACGAACTCTGCCGTATTCTTAGAGACCTGATTACGCATCTCTACTTCCTCCTGGTTATAGGCTGCTACCTGAGCAGAGAGGATAGCAAGAGCTCTCTTCAGCGTCTTATCACGGAGAGTAAGGGTCAGTGTAGAAGCCTGTTGCTCTGGCTGATCGATCGTAACTGAGTGCTGATAGAAGCGCACAGCATCCACAAAGGGAGCACGATTAACTTCGATCTCGGAGTAAGCCCATGGAGCATTGAAGTTCTTCTGAGCCTCCACGATGAAGCGACTCTCCCCAAGACGGATGGGCATTCCTAGAGGGATCACCTGCGTCCGTCCACTCTGAGGGAATGTGACCGATACATGCCCTGCATCTCGGTAAGATACACGGAAGGTATTGGCGACATCTAGAGTGTCGAGGAAGGTCACCTTGAATGGAGACTCATCATAGAGCTCTAGGGTACGCAGTCCGCTCTTGACATTGTAGAAGACATTGGCTCCAGAGAGTCTAACTGCACGCTGCATCACGCGACGAGATGAGATCTGGAATCGCTCATTGGAGACATTGAGTCGAGTATTGCGCATGTAGCGGAGCATATTGTCATCTACCATCGTACGCTGCGAGGCATCACGGATGAAGATCTTGACCACCCCTTCGTAGGTGAAGGGCTGGCGAGCGTTGCGGTAGAGGGCAAGAGCGACGACGATCCCCACACAGAGGATGTAGAGGAACTTGTACCTATAGAGGTACATGAGGATATCGACGAGATTCAGGTCTGCGCCCTTGTCACTCGGTCGATTAGTAATTTGCTGTTCAGGCATAATGAGGCATCTATCGCTTGAGGACCGAAATAATAGCTAGAGCGGAGAGGACAGCAGACGCAGCTGTGGAGACATAGCTGATGGCCGTACTGACCTTCTGGTCCGTGTCTCGTGTACGATACTTGTACTCAGCGTAGATGATATCATTCTGCTGTAGGTAGAAGGCTGGCGAATCAAAGATATTCTTTGAGAGCATATCGAGGCGGTAGTAGACATACTCGCGCCCTACACGCCGGATGACACTTAGTTTGGAGTAGTCAGCCTGATCAGAGAGACCACCTGCTCGAGCTAGTAGCTCGAGGATATTGGTCTGAGGATTGTCTAGATGGAACGAGCCTCGGTCGATGAGCTGAGTCTGACCTGTCCCCCACAGAGTACGATTGACCTCGAAGGCTCCAAGGAGGTAAACTCGCAGGTTATCAAAGCTCGTCACGACATGGGCGTCCTTGAGGTAGTTGCCTCCGACGAGGAGATTTCTAATGTGCTCGCTTACCTGCTCTAGGCTCAGTCCCACGACGGAAACATTACCGAGGATAGGGAACTGAATCTGCCCGTCGGCATCGACGAGGTAAGAGTTGAGAGTATCGACAGGCGCCACCGTAGGTCCGTTCTTCAGGAGCGCTTCGGCACGTACGCTCGTGGCGGTGCTCTGAGGAGCTGCAAGTCTAGAGTTGAAGGGCAGAGCTAACTCGGGAGAAGCAAGGCTAGACACTACGATACGAAGCTTATCGCCCTTCTGGACGACGATCCCCACATCATGCTTGACGCCGTAAGCCTTAGCTACCTCGATATCCTGGAGGTAGTTCGTACGCTTAGCTGAGTCACACGATGCGAGGGTTAGGAGTGCGAGGGTCGTCATAGCCGCCCCCCATATCCGAAGTAATCTCTTGGTCATTATCGTGAAAAGTATTTATGCTTAGAATTTCTTACCAAATATAATGGAAATAGCCGTAAGGGTGATAATCTTGACGTCGATAAAGAGCGAGTAGTTGTCAAGATACTCCAGATCCATACGGAGGCGCTCAAGCATCTTCTCGATCGTGTCTGTATAGCCATTGTACAGAGTAGCGTAGGAGAAGAGTCCTGGGCGTACAGCATAGAGGCGTACATAGTCGGGATTGCGCTCCATGATCTGATCGATGAAGAACTGGCGCTCAGGGCGAGGACCTACGAACGACATCTCTCCCTTGAGCACATTCCACAGCTGTGGGAACTCATCCAGGTGGTGAGCACGGATGAATGCCCCGACACGCGTCAGACGACTATCACCATCACTATAGAGCTGAGGACGATTGTCCTTCTCTGCATCCATTCGCATGGAGCGGAACTTATAGAGGGTGAAGGGCTTCCCCTTGTAGCCTATGCGGACTTGACGGAAGATGACATCTCCCGATGGATCTTCCCTCTTGATCAGGATAGCGATGATCACCATTACAGGCCAGAAGATAAGGAGGGCGATAAGAGCAAAGATGAAGTCACATGCTCTCTTAATTATGCGTTCGAATGCATTCATAGAACTTTAATTGTTATTGAGTAATTGGGTATAAGTCTCGATCAAGTTGTTGATCATCTCGTCCTTACTGAAGGTGTCGTCATAGCGCTGTCGTGCCCCCTGGCTATAGTGCTTCCATAGCTCAGGATCTCCACAGATCTTATGAATAGCCTCGGCCAAGGCTTCGGGGTCACGCACCGGCACATTGAGTCCTGACACCTCATGGGCATTGACCCAAGAGACCCCAGACTCTGGGATCTTAGTAGCGACGACAGGACGTCCAAGCGACATCGCTTCGACGAGTACGATCGCATAGGCTTCAGTCTTCATGACCGAGCTGAGACAGAAGACATCACAAGCCCCAAAGTAAGCCTGCTTCTTCTCCTCCTTGAGCCCTCCGAGCAGGGTCACTCGATCCTTCAGTCCAAGCTCTTCGATCTGTTGCTGCAGTTGCTCCTTGAGCGGTCCATCACTACCGATCAAGAGGACATACTCTTCAGGCAGATAAGTCATTGCTGAGATGAGATACTCGTAGCCTTTGTAGGTGACGAGACGGCCCATGCTGAAGATGATCTTCTTCCCTGGGTACTGAGCTCGGATATCCTTGATCTCATCCGAAAGCCAGGGATAAGGGTCTACACCAATGGGCAGGAAGGAAGTCTTGTGCTGCACATCCTTGAGGAAGGGCGACTCCTCGACATAGACAGGTGTAGTCCCAAGGATCAGGTCCGCACGCCGTATCAACCAGCTCTGAAGAGGCTTGAAGAAACGAAGAAGGAACTTCTGCTTGAGGATATCGCTATGCCAATGTAGGACCACCTTCCCCTTATAGCCTGAGAAGAACAGAGCTACGGCTGCCATCGGGTCAGGATGGTGCACATGGATGATGTCATACTTACGGCGGATACAGCGCAGGCGCCAGATGAGCTGAGGAGAGATCATCGTAGCGGCGATCTCAGCCAACTTCTGGGTGCGCAGGACACGCGCATGCTCGGAGAGGATGACATTCTCTGTATTGCCATTCCGAGAGACACAGAGCATATCGGAGGGGAAGCCTCGTTCGGCTAAGCCCTCGGTGAAAATCTCCATGACCTTCTCTACCCCACCCTTGATGGGATAGAACTTACCAAGTTGTAATACCTTCATCATGTTGTGCCATATATACGAGCATGCAGGTGTGGGGCCGGAAGAAAGCCTTGCTAATCACTACACCTCGAAGAACGTGTAAGATACTCGCTCAAGTGATCCGCTCCATACTTCCCCACCTTAGCTCAAGAGCTTCGGGAAGGATGAGGGCGTGAAGCCTTTGTCATCATCCGAAAAAGAACCCATACATGGGTACCACGGGGGACCCATTCATGGGGTCCTGGAGCGACCCATGAATGGGTCTGCGATCCACCCCATGCATGGGGGACTAAGACGAGGGATCTCGTCAGCTAGAGAAGCTGCTTCAATCCTCGGAGAGAAGGAGCTCGAAGAGCTCGACCCAAGAGCTTGCCTTGGGCTGCTGTAGGGGGCGAGGATGGACAGGTGCCAGCCCCTTATGATCCCCTGAGAGGACACGCTCCATCGCCTGGGCAAGCGAATCGGCAGAGTTAGAATCAAAGAACCCTACTTCACGAGCACCCGCTGCCGTCTCGTGAGCAAAGGGGAGATCAGAGAGGAGCATCGGCCGGTCATAGGGTAGGAACTCCGAGATCGGCAAGCCCCAAGTCTCGATGCGAGAAGGGAAGACGAGGCAGTCCGTGCTCGCATAGGTGGCCTGAAGGCGCTCCTTTGTCATGAAGCCCGAGAAGTCTAGGCTCGAGACGTGCCCCCAAGTCTTACGAAGCCAAGAGGCATACTTATTCTCGGAGCCATCGATCGTCAGGATCACACGGAAGGCATCCTTACCGACCTTGCTCTCTAGACGCTGAGCAGCTTCGCAGAGGAGCTCAAAGTTCTTATGGACATCCGCTGTAGCTGCGTAGAGGAAGGTAAAGGGACGCCTTGCACTTCCCTCTTCTGGCGCTTGGGGTGGAAGGGTCTCTCGCTGCGGAGGTGCTACGATGAACCGATCTTCGGGAAGCCCAAACATATGGCTGAAGCCTTCTCTAAGCCACTGCTGCTGGACGACAAGATAGCGATTTTTGTGAATACCAATCCGATACGCAAAGCGAGTGAACATGGCAAACAGCGGGATCTTCTTGTCGAAGCGGAAGTCGCTCCATCGCCACCGGAGGAAGGGGAACGAAGTCTGGCAATAGACCGCCTGACGTCGGGCCTTCACCCGTGGCGTCGTATCATGAAGGGAGAGCCAAAGGTCAATCGGCCCCAGCTCTCGAGCGATACGCCCCATCGTGACGTACTCACACCAGAGGCGCTTCCCCCAGCCTTCGATAGCCCAGGGGATCTCGATATAGCGAATATTCGGGTAGTCAGCGAGCTCACGCTGGTGCACTAGCGCGATCACTTCATAGCCCTTACCTGGGGTCCACTCGGAGAGGAAGGCTAGGCACTGGCGAAGGATCGTGAGTGTCCCCCCCTTACGGAGATTGACTGCGGAGATGACGATCTGCTTCATAGTCCGGTGGTAGGCTTAGTAGGGACAAGCTCGGAGAAGAGCGTGAGCCACTTATTCATCACAGCGTCGACTTCATAGCGGGCGGAAGCTTCTCGGGCACGCTGACCCATGCAGATACGCTTCTCTTCGGAAGCCATCAGGGTAGTCAAGGCCTTGAGGAAGATATCATCCTCGCCCATAGGGATAAGGAAGCCGTCTTCTCCATCATGGATCACGTCACGTGGCCCACAAGGACAAGCGAAAGAGACGATAGGAAGCCCCATCTGTTGCGCTTCGATCAAGACCATCGGAAGGCCTTCGTAACGAGAGGTCATCGCATAGATCGAGGCACTGAGGTAGACCTCCTTCATCTGGTGGGTAGGCTGAGCAAGGGTCACTGAGCTGGAGATACCCAGATCCTTCACCTCTTGCTCTAGTTCGCCTCGCAGAGCTCCATTACCATAGATCTCCAGCGTCCACTCGGGGAACTGTGGCGCAATACGAGCCCACAGCGGAAGGAGCTTGGAGAAGTTCTTCTGGAAGTCATAGCGCCCCACAGCGACGACCTTAGTTGCCTTGCAGGAAGAAGTCTCTTCAGAAGTAAAGGGGAGGGGATTAGGAATGACTCGGATATTGGGTAGTGCACCCCAATAGCCCTGGTCTTCAGCCGTCAGCACGACGAAGCGATCGAAGGGCTTCACAGTCCATTCATCCATCTTGGTGCGCAGGATATCTACAAGTCGCCAGAGTCCTGTACGGCCATACTGCAGGCGCTTTAGCTTGGAGAAGTGGTACTCTAGGATCTTCTTGCTACCGTCCTTGATCTTGGGAAGGAACGAGGAGTCATCCCCAAACATAGAGATCACGATATCGGCACGAAGCCCCAAGAGCAATGCCTGTAGACGCTGCTTATGCAAGCGCTTCTTACGGGGGTAGGCTAAGGCTTTGGAGAGGATACCCTGACCATTGTTCTCATCATAGTTGATCCCAAGGTCATACTGCTTGACTGACTCGTCAAGTGGGAAGAAGGGCTTCGCACTACGCTGGTCCGTCGTGATGATGATGAGCTCATGACCAAGTTCGGCTAGGTAGTTCACCTTACGTGTGAGGACACGCTCCATTCCCCCAGAGTTGGAGGTAGCGGGGATACAGTAGACGATTCTCATGAGACAGTCGATTCTTCAGGGATGATACCATTGATGCGGTCACTCTCCTCAGCAGTAAACCAGAAGAAGAAAGCATAGATCATCATGATGTCCGTAGAGACCTTCACCCAGACAATGAAGGTCATCGCTAGATAGCCAACAAAGAGCCAAACGTAGCGAGGGTACTTTCGGGCGAAGTAGTAAGCATAGTAGACAAAGCTCAGTGCAAAGACCACAAAGCCCGTAAGCCCAGAGTAAAGGATCAAGCGACAGTAACCGATGTCCGTCCCATAGGCCCAAGTACCATATATGCCAGTCCCAATAATCCAAGTTTTGGTGTCCGAAGGCCATTTCCACATGGTCTCCAAAACCTCTGTAGATCCCGTAGTAAACTCACCTTGCTCTGCAAGGTTAAAAAAGGCCTCGAATGCAAAGCGTATAAGGTTGTAGTAGTACTCATCGGTATTATACAGATAGATACCAACACCAGCCATCAGCGTTGAGAATACAAGAAACGCCCATACCAGATATCCACCTCCTGATGTTTGCTGCCTAGGGTTAAACACATTGTGTAAGATGACCAAGAGTAATCCCACCAACGCTCCTGTTGATGTCGTGCGAGCCACCATACTTCCGACACTCGAGATAACGAAGAACGAGAATAGCAAGGATAGAGCCACCCCCTTATTACTACGAACAGACTCCTCCGTATCAAGAACGACCATGATAAGAATAAGAACGAGAGCAAAGCGGACTCCTCCAGAATCAAGGGAAGTACTAAAACATCTAATACGATTAATCCTATCATAGAAATCCATATCCCAAGCTACAATCTTCGCATTGAACTCATCGAAGCTTGGATTATTATCCATAATAAGCCCCGTCACACATTGGAAAAGAGTCGCAGCGACTAAGTAATAGGTAATAAGAGGAAGGGTAACCTCTCCATGTGTGAGTCTAATTAAGGCAATGGCTGGGTATACGCTAAAAATCCATACGAGGAATGTAGTGACATAGTTAGCATAGCTATAGTCATCCGTGGCATTAAACTCGATTGCAAAAATATTGATGATGGAATAGAACCCCGCAAAGAGCAAGCCTACTACCATCACCTGGGGTAACTGTACATTACGACGCAAGAGAGCATCATAGCCAAACCACAATAGGCCAATGACGGCCACAATCATCTTCGTATTAGGTCCGCCAGGCCAAGCTGCCAGGTCAAAGGAGTAGTACGAGCAGGTAATCAGTACCCCTATAAGAATCATTAGGAGGATCTTCCTCATAGAAAGTAGAAGCTAAGGGCTACCGGTATAAGATTTTATATAGCCATCGCATGATGACCTTATTGTAGAGTACGACGAACCAGAACTGCTTCTTGGCTGCCATGTATTGTAGTAATCGCGTTCGAGAAGGGAGCTCCTTATTCATCATGATGTACCCATTGCTTTCTGAGTACATTGCCCCCCAGCGATCGAAGTCTTCACGACGGGTAGAAATAAGAAGCGGGAGCTTCAGATTGAGCTTCAGATAATGAAGGAGCTCTAGCTCTTGAGTAGCGGCATGTGCAGTAAGGTAAGACTCTAGCTCCCGAACATTCGTCTCCACCTGCTGCCAATGCTCAGGGCGATAGACATTCGTGATCTGCTGATCAGAACGAACATAGGTGTAGAGAGGCTCATGGATAATCGAGACCGAAGATGCTCGATAAAGGAGCTTCCCCATGACCATGAGATCTTCGCCCATATTCACACCTGGTAAGAAAGGTGAAGTACCGAGTGCATCCATCAGTGACCGACGGATCATGAAGAGCCAGAGGTTCCACTTCATCTTCCCAGCAAAGATCTGATGCAAGGCCTCTATTCCAGTCTTCACTTCAGGTTGACTAATATGGCGTAGGCTAGAGCCTTGAGAAAGGTTATATTCACATCCGATGATATCAGCACCTGTCTGCTGAGCCCGATCAACAAAAAGCTGGATAGCCCGAGGATCAAGCTCATCATCTGCATCAACGGAATAGATGTACTCACCACGCACGGCGGAGAGTCCTGTATTTCTTGCCGAAGCTACCCCTTGATTGACTTCATGGTGGAGAATATCTACCTCTATCCCCAGCTCTTCCAGCTGCGGCTTCTGTCCCTTTAAATAGACAAGCCCACCATCAGGGCTACAGTCATCAACGAAGATGATCTGCAGATGACGATAGGTCTGAGCTTTCAGCTGAGCAAGGCAAGCCGGCAAAGTCTGCTCGGCCTTGTAAACAGGGATAATAATCGAAACAAGGGGAGTCATAAGAAGCGAGTCTAAAGGAGCTGGATGGGTGAGTTCCCACTAGAGGAAGAGTAGCTATTCACAAGAGCTCTATCCGCTGGAAGCGGCATACTACCAGCAATCTTTCTGGAGATCTATTGCAGAGATCATCCACAGGGGTAAGACGCAAGAGTTACCCCTTATCTATACCTTATCCTGATTATCGGGAAGTATTTCCTACCCGAAGAGCTAGATGAGATACTCATATTAAAGAGGAATGACCTCCCCCAAGAAACGCTAGATAGGCTTCCAGAGGGAGATCATTCTTCTGTGTGCCACCCTGGCTACGATAGACGTAGCAAATGGGAGGCTAGGAATAGCGAGATACTCTTATTCAGCCACCTTGCTCAGAACAGAACGGCTGCAACGTGGGTCGTTGTAGTACATGTTAGCTACGCCACCCTGAGAATCCTTCTTGAGCTGAGATTCAGATACACCGAATTCCTTCACGAGGCAATCGTAGACAGCTTCAGCACGCTTGCGAGCGAGGAAGATGTTACGCGTCTTGCTACCGGTTCCCTTATCAGCAAACCCAGTGACCGAGTAGACGAGCTTGGGGTTAGCCTTGAGTGCATCAGCAAGGAAGCCGAGGTTGACACGATCCTTGTTGCTGAGCGTCCAGCGGTTGATTGGGAAGGTTACGAGGAGAGGAATAGCCGAAACGACATTCTCTGGAGTAACTTCACGGTTGAGAGCAGCCTCTAGCTGACGACGGAGGTCGTTATTCTGATTTTCGAGGTCGCCAAGGCGGTTACGAAGATCGTTGAGGACATTCTCATTGACACGGATCGTAGTGTTAGTGCTACGGTCCCAGCCACGGCGAGGAATATTGTAGCTAACACCAAGCGTAGCGGTCAGAAGACCTTCGCCCCAAGCGCCAGAAGTAAGAGCGATCTTGCCCTGAGGAGTGAGAGACGCATCTTCCTGGTCGAAGTGGTCATTGAAGAAGGCACCACGGATATCGAGGTTGATATCGAGGGCACGGCTAACACGGAAGCGGTTCAGGATACCGACGCTAGCAGAGAGCTCGTGAGAGTGCTCTCCAGAGGGAGCAGCCTTCTCAAGGCTAGTTGCGAAGCCAAGCCCAGCGTAAGGGATCAGAGAGTAGACGCGATCTTCATTGTACCCACAGACGAGCTGAGAGAGATTGAAGAGGACATCAGCGTGAGCGTGGATATACTGCTGTTCCGTTTCGTAGAGAGGATAGCCAACATTAGCAGGAGTGTGCTGATAGACCTTACCTGTCTGAGTCGCAGGATTCCAGTCTACGATATAGCCAGCGTAGTTCTTGTAGTTCACGCTAGGATGGGCAAGATTGTGACCAGTCCAACCTGATACACCCTTGATCTTATAGCCGTTAGCGCCGAGACGAATCCCGAGACCAGGCGTGAACCACTTACCGAAGTAAAGTTCGAAGTTAGGGGTGAGGCGATCGACGAAACGCATCTGCTTGTCGTGGTCACCGAAATACATCTGGGCACCAGCACCGATACCGATGAACCAGTTAGCACCAAATCTATTCGTTTCGACTCTGTACTTGTCTGCGTCTCTGACTTCCACCGTATAGACGGAGTCAGTCGTCTGCTGTGCGCGCAGTGCTGGAGCCATAGCAAGGCAAGCAACCGCTGCAACTAAACTCTTTTTTAACATCATGTTCAAATAATATATTACGTTTTCTGTTCTGTAATCGGATTAAACACCAAGCTCTACGAAGGGAAATCCTCCTCTCGAAAAGCTGAAGTCCGACCCTCCTTTCACCACCCAAAGCCATCGTGATGGAGGTGGGAGGATTCGGGGAAGAGGTAACCCATCAACCAAGACTTCAAGGCTACGCCACATATCAGTGGGACCCGAGCAAGCGCCACAAAGGGACACTTATACACGGGGCAAAGATATAGCTTTTAAATGTAATTACAAATACTCACAACTCGCCAGAGCGCTTTTCCGAGCCCCTCACTGGAAGAATCGTCCCCATATCTACTCTCTAAAGGGAGGACATCAGGTACATATCCCGTCTGCCCCACATGCCCGACTTCACCCTAGTCTAAATAAGGATCTACACATTGTGGCGAAGGCTACCTGCACCTAGGAGTCGAGTCCCAGCTCTGTTGCAACCGAATCATCCGCTTGGCACAAGGCTAGCAGAGCTCGATGAGCGGCATCTTGGTGGGCAACCTTCTTATTTGGACCACTTCCCACCCCCACCTTGCGGTCATCTACGTAGACGGCACACACGAAGAGGGCGCCAGCACGCTTGGGTTCCTGAAGCATTCTGAAGTCTAGGACGAGGTGATGCTTCTGTGTCCACTCGAGGAGGAGCGACTTATAGTTCGTCGTTTGCTCTCGGAGGCTTCCCTCCAGCTTGAGGAAGAGGGGAAGGACCTTCGTTAAGACAAAGGACTCGGCTCGTGCATAGCCGTGATCGAGGAAGATCGCGCCGATGAGCGCCTCAAGGGCATTACCATAGATGTCGGCGCTACCCTGACGAGCCTCTCGCCGGATCTGGAGGAGCCTATCAAGCCCCATCTGCTGAGCCACGGCGTTGTTCACAGCCCGCTTGACGATCGCACCACGGCGCTTGCTCATCTCGCCCTCATCCCAATGGGGGTGCTGACGATAGAGATAGTGGCTCATCGCAGTGGCAAGGACCGAGTCGCCGAGGAACTCTAGGCGCTCATTATTGACCTTGAAGCCCTCTGCGTCGAGCTTGCTCATGGAGCTATGCCGGAATGCTAGGTCGTAGAGCTCGGGATCTCTAGGCTCGAAGCCAAGGAGCTCGACGAGTAGGAAGAGAGGCTCCTTGGGGCGTCGCCCAAAGAGCCTCATGAGTCCATCTCGCACAATACGTATAATCATAGAGCTAAGTCCAGATCTTTGACGATACGCTTTTGTGGAGCGAATTACTTGACGTACTTCTTGAAGATCACGCTCGCGTTGTGCCCACCGAAACCGAAAGTATTCGAGAGAGCAGCGCGGACGGTACGGTGCTGAGCCTTGTTGAAGGTGAAGTTCAGCGCATAGTCGATCTCGGGATCTTCGTCATCTGCAGCATGGTTGATCGTAGGAGGTATGATATCCTCTTCTACTGACTTCAGAGCGAAGACAGCTTCGATAGCTCCAGCAGCCCCGAGGAGGTGACCCGTCATGGACTTAGTAGAGCTGATGTTCAGCTTATACGCTGCATCACCGAAGACTTCCTTGATCGCCTTAGACTCGGAGATATCCCCGACAGGCGTAGACGTCCCGTGCACATTGATGTAGTCAATGTCTTCGGGAGCGAGTCCAGCATCCTCAAGAGCATTCTGCATGACGAGCTTAGCACCCAGCCCTTCGGGATGGGTAGCTGTCAGGTGGTAAGCATCTGCGGAGAGGCCCGTACCGACGAGCTCTGCATAGATGTGTGCACCACGAGCCAGAGCGTGCTCGAGCTCCTCGACCACAAGGCAAGCAGCACCTTCGCCCATGACAAAGCCATCACGAGAAGCGCTGAAAGGACGTGAAGCCCCCTGAGGATCATCGTTGCGTGTGGAGAGTGCATTCATTGCGTTGAACCCACCGACACCAGCAGCACAGATAGAGGCTTCAGCCCCACCAGTGATGATCACATCTGCCTTACCCAGGCGGATGAGGTGACAAGCATCGATCAGTGCGTTCGTGGACGAAGCACAGGCCGAAGCCGTCGAATAGTTAGGGCCATGGAAGCCATACTTCATCGACACATGACCTGCTGAGATATCAGAGATCATCTTAGGGATGAAGAAGGGGTTGAAGCGAGGACCTGACTCTGCGTTGTAGCCACGCACCTCCTCTTCGAAGGTACCTAGCCCACCGATACCGGAGGCGATGATGACCCCGACACGGTTTCTATCTGTCTTCTCTACGTCAAGCTTGGAATCGGCGATACTCTCTTCAGCTGCCACCATAGCAAATTGAGCATAGCGATCTAAGCGGCGAGCCTCTTTCTTGTCGATATACTTAGCGACGTCAAAATCCTTGACCTCACAAGCAAACGTAGTCTTGAACTTCGAGGCATCGAAGAGTGTGATGGGTCCTGCCCCACTCTTACCTGCTACGACAGCCTCCCACGTCTCGCGAGCCGTAGCTCCGAGAGGTGAGATAGCGCCTATTCCCGTGATGACGACTCTTTTGAGTTCCATCTGCGAATTCCTTATATCTGAAGAAAGGGCTGATTAAGCCTTCTTGCTTTCGATGTAGCTGATAGCGTCACCGACAGTCTTGATACCCTGAGCGTCCTGGTCGGGGATCTGGATATCGAAAGCCTTTTCGAACTCCATGATGAGCTCTACGGTGTCGAGGGAGTCAGCACCGAGGTCGCTGGAGAAGTTTGCTTCTGGAGTTACTTCGCTAGCTTCGCAGTTAAGCTTTTCGACGATGATTTCTACTACCTTGTCGTTGATCTGTGACATGATTCTGTTTCTTACTTGGTTATAATATTCTTACTTTACTTGCATTCGGTTACCTTTGTACCTATAGAGTACTCAGGGCTGATGCATCCGAAGCCTCACCTCTTAGTCCTAGGCACTGAGCAGACACTGCACAGATAGGCTTCATCTGTGCACAAAGATACAACTATTTATGAAACAAATAGCAATACTCGCTTCTGGCAACGGATCCAACGCCGAAGCCATCGTGCACTATTTCCGCTCTACTAGGGAGGCTGAGGTGGCTCTCATCCTCACCAATAAGCGAGAAGCTGGGGTCGTCGAGCGGGCGGAGCGCCTAGGCATCCCGTGCCACTACTTCACCAACAAGGAGCTACGTGAAGGGACAACTCCTCTAGCTCTGATGCGTGAGAAGGCGATCGACCTCATCGTCCTGGCCGGCTACCTCTGTCTGATCACTCCTATATATATAGAGGAGTATCCGCAGCGCATCATCAACATCCATCCGGCCCTACTCCCAGAGTTCGGAGGCAAGGGGATGTATGGGGCACACGTCCACCGAGCTGTGCTGGAGGCTGGCAGGAGCCACAGCGGGATCACCATCCATCTCGTAGACGAAGACTACGACCATGGGCATCACCTCCTGCAAGCTACCTGCCCTGTGCACGAAGGGGACACGCTGGAGACCCTAGCGAACCGTGTCCACGAGCTGGAGCACCGGTTCTTCGCTCCGACGATCGCCCAATACCTACGCTTCCTCTAAGCCTGCACCCTTAGAGTCAAACTGAAGCCTACCATAATAATAGAGCCTCCCTACTTGTCCGCCTCGATCGAGGACGACAAGTAGGGAGGCTCTTTTTGTGTGGACAGCTACTGGCTACTCCTTCTTAGAGGAGAGCAGGGCCTCTACCTCATCGACGATCTTGTCAGCTGCGGAGGTGAGGGCAAGCTTACGTATCTCCTCGGAGAGCGAAGCACACTGCGTAGCATCCTTGACCAGCGCAATGGCCCGAGGGGTCAGCTCCTCTCTTGCCTCCTTGTCGGGGATAAGGATCGCGGCGGAGCGTGTCGAGAGAGCCAAGGCATTCTTCGTCTGATGGTCTTCAGCCACATTAGGGGAGGGCACGAGGATCGTCGGCTTACCTAGGAGACAGAGCTCAGAGATGGCACTTGCTCCGGCACGAGAGACCACGACGTCGGCGATGGTATAGGCTAGATCCATGCGCTGGATGAAGGCGGATGAATAGACGGGGAAGTGGTAGCCAGCCAGAAGTTCTTTTGCTTTCTCCTCAAAGGCTACCCCAGTCTGCCAGATAAGCGCAACACCCGAGTCTGCCCAATCCTTGAGGCGAGATCCGATACTTTCATTGATACTGCGAGCACCTAGACTACCGCCCACGACGACGACCACCCGCTCTGTATCCAGAGGGAGGCCAAAGTGCTCCAGGGCGTCTCGGCGCTCTGCCTTGAGGTGCTCAATGGCAGGACGAATGGGATTACCCGTCAGGACGATCTTGTCCTTGGGGAAGAAGCGCTCCATGTCGGGATAAGCGACACAGATCTTGTCGGCCCGCCGTGCGAGGAACTTATTCGTCACCCCGGCGTAGGAGTTCTGCTCCTGGATGAGCGTGGGGATACCCAAGCTCTGAGCAGCCTTGAGCGTCGGGGCACTGGCATAGCCTCCGACACCGATGACGATCTGGGGCTTGAACTCTCGGATGATATCACGAGCGGTGATGAGTGCACGCAGGAAGTCACGTACGACCCCCACATTGCGCCACAGATGCTTTCGGTCAAGACCTCGGATCTTCAGTCCTCGGATGGGGAAGCCCGCTTGGGGCACACGCTGCATCTCCATACGTCCCTCTGCCCCGATGAAGAGGATATCTATCTCAGGGTAGCGACGGCGGAGAGCTTCGGCGATGGAGACTGCGGGGAAGATATGCCCACCGGTACCTCCACCACTAATGATGGCTCGCTGTATCATAGTGTATCTAGTTGTTCGTCTTCGTTGGACTCTACGGCATCGTCCTCTAGAGGGAGATCCTCCACTACGGCCTCTTCGACGGGAGCTTCGACACGCTTCGGCTTGTCGACGCGCGATGCTCCGATCATGATCCCGAAGGCCATGCTGGTAGCGATGATCGAGGAGCCCCCATAGCTGATCAGCGGAAGGGTCTGCCCCGTGGTGATGACCCCCGAGGCTACGATCATATTGACCAAAGCCTGTAGTGGGTAGAGGATACCGAAGCCCTTGATGAGGTTGCTTCGGTAGACGTTGGTCTGCTTACGGGCCTCCCGATAAGCGAAGAACATCCAGCAGAAGTAGAGGCTGGGAATGAAGAGAAGCCCCAGGATCCCATATTCCTCGATGATGATGGCATAGAGGTAGTCGGAGTAGGCTAGCGAGAGGGAGTCACGCATCTTACTCTTCCCAGGACCTCGCCCTATAAGTTGCGAATTAGCAATAGCCATGCGCCCCATCTGCTCCTGACGGTTGGCATCGGTGATAGCGAAGCGATCCGTCTGCTCGGTGAGGGCGCCATGGATACGATTGTGCCAAGTGAGCGTACGTCCGACCAGTAGACTCTCCGGAGCGAAGAGAATATAGAGGGCGAAGAGCACTGCCATGATAGCACCTATCCCCGACACCCAGTACATGAAGCGCTTCGGCGCCTTCAGCACCCACGAATAGAGGTAGAGGAAGGCGATGAAGATCAGGAAGGTCGACAGGTTGCCCAGCATCACGAAGATGGAGAAGAACAGGATGCGTAGCCAATAGAAGGCATAGGTCTTCACCTTGCGGGGGTCTTCTTCCTGATCCTTACCCGCTACGAAAGCTCCCCAGATGACCATGTAGACACGGAGGAATTCGGCCGGCTGGATGGTGATGAAGCCGAGGTTGATCCAGCGCTCCGCTCCATTGGCGCTATGCCCGAGGACGATCTGGGCAATGAAGAGGATCAGCATCACGAGCGTGCTCACCCGAGGTAGGACGTAGCGGTAGGCCTTACCCGAGAGCATGCTCATGACGATGGCCGAGGCTACGCCGATGACCAGCATCAGCGAATGCTTGAGGATGGGGTTGAGTCCCCCTCGGGAGATACTCTTGTAGTACTCCGAACTGATCGCACTCGAGACGGTGATCAGCGAGGCGAGGATCAGGACGAAGTAGAGGAACCACAGGAGTCCATTCCCTGCGAAGATCCGCTGATACCAAGAGCGACTCTTGGGGGCGTCGAGCACGGCGCTAGACATGCTTCTCCTCGTCTTGGATCAGCGACTGCACGACTTCTCGGAAGCAATCACCTCGGTGGATGTAGCTCTGGAAGAGGTCGAAGCTCGCACAGGCAGGTGACAGCAGGACGGTATCCCCCGGCTGAGCCATCTGGCGGGCATGCTCTATAGCCTCCTCCATCGAGAGAGCAGAGGCGATCTGAGGGACCTTGCCGTGGAAGCTCTTGTAGAGCTTGAGTACATCGGTGGTGAGGAAGACCAGACCTCGAGCGCCAGCCGTGATGAGGTCTGTGATATCCATGTAGTCGTTCCCCTTGTCTTCGCCCCCGAGGATGAGCACGTAGGGCGTAGTCATCGTGCGGAGAGCGTAGTAGGTGGAGCTGACGTTGGTAGCCTTAGAGTCATTGATATAGCGTACGCCGTCGAGGACACCGACCTTCTCTAGACGATGGGGGACATTGACGAAGTCCTTGAGGGCACGGGTAAGGACGTCCGTCGAGACACCGAGGCGAAGGGCAGCGATGGAGGCCGCCATAGCATTCTGCAGGTTGTGCGGTCCCTGTAGGGCAAGCTGATCGATGGGGAACTCGAACTGATGATCGTCGAAGTGCAGGCGCATCACATTGTCATCCGACTTGTCCGCTGCCGAGCCCACCTGAGGATAGGTCAGGAAGGGGAGCGTCTGCATGGGCATGGGCTGATGAGCCATGACATAGCGGGAGATGAACTCGTCTTCACCCCAGTAGATGAAGGCATCCTCTGCGGTCTGATTCTGCAGGATGCGCATCTTGGCCAGAGCATACTCCTCGAAGTTGTAGTGATAGCGGTCTAGGTGGTCGGGCGTGATATTCATCAGCAGAGCGATGTGCACACGGAAGCGGTACATATCATCCAGCTGGAAGCTACTTAGCTCGACGACGAAGTATTCGGGCTGGTCCTCAGGGATGACTTGACGGGCCAGGCTGAAGCCGACGTTCCCCGCCAGACCGGGCTTCATCCCTGCCTCAGAGAGGATATGGTGTAGCCACATGGTCGTCGTGGTCTTACCATTACTGCCCGTGATACCGATCACCTTACCCTTGAGGTAGCGACCGGCGAGCTCGATCTCAGAGATCACGGGGATACCTGCCCCACGGATGGCCTGCATGATGGGTGCCTTCTCGGGGATCCCTGGGCTCTTGACAATCTCTTCGGCACGGAGGATCAGTTCGGTGCTGTGTGTACCTTCTTCGTAGGGGATGCCTTGCTCCTCAAGCTCAGCCTTGTACTTCGGGGCGATGTGCCCGTAGTCGGAGACGAAGACGGATATACCACGGCTCTGGTATAATAGGGCTGCGCCGACACCACTCTCGCCAGCGCCAAGGACTACGGCCTTGTACTTCTCTTCTATCATAATGTTGCTCTCATTGATGCACGCTGAGGGTGGGGAGAAGACGTCCGTCTCCGCCCCACCTTCGCACGGGTCTTTTGGGACTACAATTTTCGCTATTTTCTGCCACATTTGCAAGCCGATAGAGGGTGCAGACCCCTCCTATTCTCTTAGGGCGAGGCGGGGGGCTCTCTGAGGGGGCAGAAAAAAACCTACTGTAGGTCGTCGAGACGACCCACGGTAGGTCGTCTTCAAAACCTACTGTAGGTTTTTTGGGCGACCTACCGTAGGGTCCTTCTTGACCCTCCAAGAGGTCGCTCTGGGAGCGGGTAGTTTCACCCTCCTCTTTCATCGCTACGAAGCCCTCCCCTTCACCCCTGACTCCCCACCCCTACGACTCGGGGGGCTTTTCGCTATCTTTATATGGCTAAAACACCTACTGGCTAGGAGTGACAAGCAGCTTAATGATGAACAAATTAAACTTTTGCCCCATGATTACAGATGAGGCCAAAAGGCGACGGGGAATGTTTGTTGTAAGGGCAGTCTTAGCCTTACTCTTCTTCTCTCTACTCCTTCTCTCTGGAGCGAGGATCTCTGCTCAGACGAAAGTAGTGGCCTTGCGCGACAAAGAAAGGATACCAGAGGAGAATCGAAACTTTCCTCGAGGCTACTACTTTGAGGATCAACACCACGACCTTGATAAGTTCGCAGGAGAGTGGGAGGGCGTTGGCGTTGGTGGCTACCAGTGGCGCGTACGTATCGCGGTGCAAAAGAAGCTAGACTGCTTCAGATACTATTGGTCTGACGCCCTTGGCTTAGAGCTCTCAATCACGAAGGATGGTAAGCCAGCTATCACGCCGACCATGAACCTAATTCCTGGGACTTCTCTTATCCGAGGCAGTAGCTTTCGATGGGATAAGGAGAAAGAGTCTGTAGACCCTAATATCTATACGGTCCTCTTCTCTTATGGGGAAGATGACAAGCCCTATGAAGCGGCAATCGTCGTGTATCTCTATAAGAATGCTGATCAAGATACGATCGTGCTACGCCAGGGAGTTATTATTGCGATTGATGAGATTCCGAACATCCCTGATTATGTCATTGCCGGGGGCCTTCTGGCAGAAATCTGTACGCTACGACGGGTAAAGAAGTAGGGAGATCACATCACACAAACGACATACTATGCTCCGATTTATCGCCTCTACCTTTAGGCTCGCCTTACTCTTATTACCAGCCTTACTCGTCCATTCAGAAGCCTGCTATGCTCAGACGCAAGTAGCTTCCTTACGCGACTACAAATGGATATCAGAGAACTATCGAGACGATCCTCGAGGCTACTACTTTGAGGATCAACACCACGACCTTGATAAGTTCGCAGGTGAATGGGAAGGCATTGGCTTTGGAGACTATCACTGGCGCGTACATATCGCGGTGCAAAAGAGGATAGACTACTACGGAGACTATTGGTTTGATGCCCTGGGCTTGGACCTATCAATCACTAAGGATGGTAAGCCAGCTATCACGCCGACTAGGAGGCTAATCCCTGGGACTTCTTTCATCCAAGGCACTGACTTCCGATGGGATAAGGAGAAAAAGTCCATAGACCTTAACTCTTATAAGGTTCTCTTCTCTTATGGAAAAGCTGACAAGCCCTATAAGGCGGCAGTCGATGTATTTCTCTATAAATGCTGATCAAGATACGATCGTGCTACGCCGGGGATTTATTATTGCGATTGATGAGATTCCGAATATCCCTGATTATATCCCTCCTAGGGGCCTTCTGGCAGAAATCTGTACGCTACGACGGGTAAAGAAGTAGGGAAAGCTCCTTTGTATGATGCATGGATAGCTTCGGGCAAAGCATGCTGCAACTCGCCTTTGCATAGGAGCTACCCTGGACAAACTAGCAGGAGAAGGCGCTTGCCTTCTCCTGTCTTATTTCCGGCTCTACCCTAGCTGGACGGGTAATAGGATATGCTGAGGCCGTGATGTGCAACGAGGAGTACACGTAGAGACGATGCTACGTATAGGGGAGCCAACTGCACGGGAGGATTTCGATACGAAAGCCCTACCCACGAGACCAGCACGCCCAGAGGCACGGGGGCTTTTCCTTATCTTTGTATGCCCAAAACACCAGTTGGCTAGAAGTAAGCTTAATGATGAACAAATTGAACTTTCGCCCCATGATCGTCGATAGCCTCCGAGGCTATACGAAGCAGGCGCTTACCCGAGACCTGCTGGCAGGACTCATCGTCGGTATCGTCGCCCTCCCCATGGCTATCGCCTTCGCTATCGCCAGTGGAGTATCGCCCGAAGTAGGGCTCGTCACGGCCGTCCTCGGGGGACTCATCGTCTCCGCCCTCGGGGGGAGCTCCGTCCAGATCGGAGGGCCTACGGGTGCCTTCATCATCATCGTCCTCGGGATCATCGGGGAGTATGGACAGAGCGGTCTCCTTATCGCCACGCTCATGGCAGGGATCCTGCTTCTACTGATGGGAGCTCTGAGGCTGGGGTCGCTCATCAAGTTCATCCCCTACCCCATCATCCTAGGCTTCACGGCAGGGATCGCTGTGACGATCTTCACCACCCAGGTCAATGATCTCTTCGGTCTCGGGCTGACAGGCCTGCCGAAGGAGTTTGTGCCTAAGTGGGGCGTCCTCCTCTCCTCTCTGGGCTTGACGCACCTGCCGACGCTCTTGATCGGTCTCGGGAGTATCCTCATCATCCAGCTGACCCCTCGACTAACGAAGGTCATCCCCGGCTCGCTCGTAGCCATCGTCGTGATGACCATCGCCTGCTATCTGCTCAAGGAGTATGCTGGCGTCACAGGCCTTGACACCATCGGGGACCGCTACACCATCTCGGCCCGTATCCCCGATCTCGTCGCTCCCGAGCTAAGCTGGGCAACCCTAGAGCGCCTCATCGGCCCAGCCTTCACCATCGCCATCCTTGGAGCTATTGAGTCCCTCCTCTCGGCAAGCGTAGCGGATGGGGTCATCGGTGAGCGTCATCGCTCCAATACCGAACTGATGGCTCAGGGCGTGGCGAACATCATCGTCCCCTTCTTTGGCGGTATCCCTGTCACCGGCGCTATCGCACGCACCATGACCAACATCAACAACGGCGGGCGCACCCCCATCGCTGGGATCACCCACGCCGTCGTCCTACTCCTGATCTTCCTCTTCCTCATGCCTCTGATGGCCTACATCCCCATGGCTTGCCTCTCGGGAGTGCTCGTGGTCATCTCCTATAATATGAGTGGCTGGCGCTCCGTACGTGCATCCCTCCGTGGACCTCGCAGCGATGCAGCGGTGCTTCTCGTGACCTTCCTCCTGACTGTACTCTTTGACCTGACCATAGCCATTGAGCTCGGTCTACTTCTGGCGATGCTCCTCTTCATGCGCCGTGTGATCGAATCGACCCGTATCGTCGTCTCCCGAGACAAGCTCCACCTCCACTCTGAGGAGGATGACACCCAGCACCAGGGTGGGTCGGAGACCCTTCACCTACCCCAGGGCGTCGAGGTCTATGAGATCGAAGGTCCCTTCTTCTTCGGTATAGCCAACCGCTTCGAAGAGATCGTCCTAGCGACGAAGGCCCGCCCTCAGGTGCGCATCCTACGTATGCGTCAGGTGCCCTTCATGGACTCCACCGCCGTACGCAACCTCCGTATCCTCATCGAGACCTCACAGAGCGAAGGCATCCGGCTTGTACTCTCGGGTGTACGCCCCTCTGTACATACCACCCTCCAAGCTACAGGGATAGCGGATCTCATAGGAGAGCCGTATATTTGTCCGAATATTCACGAGGCTCTAGCCACAGCCTCTCAATACTTAGCACAGCAGACGAATGAAAATAGGTAAAGTCGATCTTGGGGAGCGCCCCCTACTCCTTGCCCCTATGGAGGACGTGACGGATGTAGCCTTCCGCCTCCTCTGTAAGCGCTTCGGAGCAGACATGGTGTACACGGAGTTCCTCAGCGCCGATGCCCTCATTCGCCAAGTAGCAGGTACGACACGCAAACTCGAGATCGACCCCGAGGAGCGCCCCGTAGCCATCCAGATCTACGGCCGTGAGGTAGAGCCCATGGTCGAGGCTGCTCGTATCGCCGAGGCAGCAGGTCCCGAGGTGCTTGACCTCAACTTCGGCTGTCCCGTCAAGCGGGTCGCTGGTAAGGGTGCAGGAAGCGGTATGCTCCGCTGTCCCGACCAAATGCTCCGTATCGTCGAGGAGGTCGTCAAGGCTGTCAAGATCCCCGTCACAGTGAAGACTCGCCTGGGCTGGGATAACGATAGCAAGATCATCGTCACCCTAGCCGAAGCCCTACAGGATGTAGGTATCCAAGCCCTCACCATCCACGGACGCACCCGAGCACAGATGTATACGGGAGAGGCTGACTGGACGCTCATCGGTGCCGTCAAGGACAATCCCCGTATGCACATACCCATCATCGGCAACGGGGATATCACTTCATCTGAAGAGGCCAAGCTCGCCTTCGATCGCTACGGCGTCGATGGGGTGATGGTCGGCCGTGCTACCATCGGTCAGCCCTGGATCTTCGAGCAGATGAAGCACTACCTCCATACAGGAGAAGAGCTACCCCTACGAGCCAAGGCCTTCTACGTCGATATCCTTCGCCAGCTGGTAGACAATAATATCCGCAAGCTCGACGAACGGCGAGGTATCCTGCATAGTCGCCGACATATAGCAGCCAGCCCCATCTTCAAGGGCATCGATCACTTCCGCCCCGTCCGCATCGCTATGCTCCGTGCTACGACACGCGAAGAGCTCTTCGCAGAGATCGCTCATGCAGAGGAGCTCCTTCTGGCGACGGGCGAATATTGGGCACCTCAGAGCTAAGCCCTTCCCCACCCCATAGAATATCCCTATTCCTATCCCATCATACGGCAGATCATGAACACGAAGACACTCCGCCTAGTCCTCTTCCTACCCTTCCTCCTCGCCTCCTGCTCAGGAGGTAAGTCGGGCGAATTCATCGCTGAAGGGACGATCACCGATGCCTCAGGCCAAGTGCTCTACCTCGAGTCCACCGACACAGACGAACCACAGGCCCTCGACTCAGTGACCCTAGACGAGGCAGGGCACTTCACCTTCCACAGAGAGGGTCACAGCTATCCCTCCTTCTTCCGTCTGCGCCTAGGGGAGAGCTTCATCCCCTTCACAGCAGACTCCACGACAAGACTATCCCTCTCGGCTTCGGGCAAGGATCTCTTCTCCTCCTACAAGATCAAGTCAGGCGACAAGGCCAACGAGCAGATCCGAGAGATCACCCTCCTACGCTCCGCTACCGACAAGAAGATCGAAGGCATCATCTCTGCCCTAGAGGCGGGGACGATCTCACAGGCCTCTGCCCTGAGCTCCATTGACTCCCTTTCCTCCAAGCTCAAGGAAGCGCTCACCGATCGCTATATCTATAGTGACCCGAGGAGTCCTGCTGCGTACTTCGCTCTTTTCCAGAGCTACAAGGGCGGGACGTACTTCTCTGTCGATAGCCCCGGTGATGATCGAGCCTTCGCAGCTGTAGGGACAGCTTACGAAGCCTTCTACCCCAATGCTCCCTACACACCTCTGCTGAAGCAGGCTGCCCTTCGCTCCATAGCTCTTGCTCGGGCTAGACGGCAGGCCTCCCAGCCCGATAGCCTTGCTACCCGTCAGGTAGAAGCCGTAGCCTTCCCCGAGATCCAGCTCAAGGACCAGCAGGGTCAGCTCCGCTCCCTCCGTGCCGAAGTAGCCAAGGGTCGCCCCGTGCTCGTATCCTTCACCAGCTACGCTGCTGCCTGGTCACCCGCCCTCGTCGCAGAGCTCCGTCGCCTGCAGAGCTCCCATCCCGACCTCTTGATCTTCGAAGTATCTCTGGACCAAGATGCGTACCTTTGGAAGAACGCCTCCCGCTCACTTCCCTGGATCAGCACCCAGGATCTAAGTCGTGAGGCAGCGGTCGACTACAACGTCCAGTCGCTCCCTTCCTTCTTCTCCATCCGTGGTACAGAGCTTCGCCGTCTCGACGAACCTGCAGACATCCTTCGTTAAACCCAACCACCCCTCCAGCGTATGAGCAAGCACTCTGTCGCCCACTATCAGCGCCTCAATGGACGGCGCGCCTTCGCCTCACACGGACATCACCGAGGACATCACCACGGGCGTCGGTGGACGCGCGTCTTCCTCATCCTCTTCCTCGTCCTCCTCGTAGGTGCGGGGCTCTCGGGTGGGTACCTCTATATGACGCCTGCGGGTCGTCCATCGACCGACACAACCTACATCTTTGTCGCCCCAGGTAGCAGCTATCAGGAGCTCCATGCTCAGCTTCAGAAGAAGCTCTGGCTACGCTTCCCCCGTATCTTCGACCAGCTTGCTACGTGGAAGGGGCTCAATGCTCCCCAGCACCCTCTACGCTCGGGTCGCTATGCTGTACCCCGTGACTACACGATGCTCGAGGTCATAGATCTCCTCCAGCATGGAGAGCAGACCCCCCTCACCCTTACCCCTCTAGCACTACGGACCAGTAAGGAGCTCGTCGACTTCTTCGCCCAGCACCTTTGGGTCAAGGCCGACAGCATACAAGCGCTCCTGCAAGACTCAGATCTCATGAGAAGCTATGGGGCTACCAGCGTGAACTTCTACGCTCAGGCTATTCGCCAACCCATGACACTTGCTTGGGATACTCCAGCGAAGACCCTCCTCGATAGTATCCATAGCGGTTACCTCCGCTTCTGGCAGGGGAAGCGTACCGAAGAAGCATCTCGCCTCGGTCTCTCCCCCCTAGAAGTGACGACCCTCGCCTCCATCGTCGAGAGTGAATCCTCTAAACCCGAAGAGTACCGACGCATAGCAGGTCTCTACCTCAATCGACTCAAGAAGGACATCCGTCTGCAGTCTGACCCCACAGTGAAGTATGCCGTGGGGGACTTCTCCCTCAAGCGTATCCGTGGCGAGCATCTCCGTGTCGTCTCCCCCTACAATACCTACCTTGTGAAGGGTCTTCCCCCGTCGCCCATCGTCCTACCTCGCACGGGGACGATCGATAGCGTCCTCACGGCAGAGCACCACGACTTCCTCTATATGTGTGCTAAGGAGGACTTCTCTGGCTACCACAACTTCGCCTCGACCTTCGCTGAGCATCTGGCTAATGCCAACCGCTATCAGCAGACCCTTAATCAGCGAGGCATCCGATGAGCCTTACCCCAGAGTGTCCAGCGTGGACAGAGCGTACTGAACTCCTCTTCGGCCAGGAGCGAGTCAGGGAGCTCGCAGCGTGCCATGTGCTCGTCGTCGGCCTCGGTGGTGTAGGAGGCTATGCAGCCGAACTAATCGCTCGTGCAGGGATAGGGCGCATGACGATCGTCGATGCCGACACCGTACAGCCCTCCAATATCAACCGCCAGCTCGTAGCGACGACCAAGACCATCGGGCAAGCTAAGTCGGCAGTGCTTGCTGAGCGTCTTCGCTCGATCAACCCTTCGCTCCAGCTCGAGGCGATCCAGGCCTTCCTCAAAGACGAATCCCTCACCGAACTCCTTGACCGCCATCGCTACGACTACATCGTCGACGCCATAGACTCCCTGACGCCTAAGACCCATCTCATTGCCCAAGCACTTCAGCGAGGTCTGCCGATCATCAGTTCGATGGGTGCTGGGGCGAAGAGCGATCCCTTCAAGATCCAGCTAGCGGACCTCAGCCGCAGTAATAGCTGTACTCTTGCTCGTGTACTACGTAAGCGTCTACGCAAACTCGGCGTACACCAAGGCCTCCCCGTAGTCTTCTCCTCCGAGCTCCCTGATCCGAAGGCTGTCAAAGAGATCCAGGGAGAGCAGTGCAAGCGCTCTACAGCTGGTACCGTCTCCTACATGCCTGCCCTCTTCGGCTGTCACCTAGCCGCCTACGTCATCCAGCACCTACAGAAGTCCATTCCTTCCACAGAGACGACCCCAGCCCCATGATCATAGAAGCGACTAACATCCACAAGAGCTTCGGCACGCTCGAAGTCCTCAAGGGAATCGACCTCCGGGTAGATGCTCGGGAAGTCATCTCGATCGTCGGAGCCAGTGGAGCAGGTAAGACCACCCTCCTACAGATCCTCGGTACACTCGAGGCGCCTAGCACAGGAGCTTCGCTGAAGATCTGCGGTCAAGAGGTGACGACACTCAGTGCACGTAAGCAGGCAGAGCTACGTAATGAGCAGATCGGCTTCATCTTCCAAGCCCACCAGCTTCTGCCCGAATTTACCGCTCTAGAGAACGTGATGCTCCCAGCCCTACTACGTGGTGATCGTCGAAGCAAAGCTAAGGACCGAGCTCGTGCTCTCCTCTGTCGTCTAGGGCTAGAAGCACGTATGGACCACAAGCCCGCCGAGCTATCGGGTGGCGAAAGTCAGCGTGTAGCCGTAGCCCGTGCTCTGATCAATGAACCCGCTGTGATCTTCGCAGACGAACCCTCAGGGAGCCTCGATACGGCGAATAAGGAAAGCCTCCATCAGCTCTTCTTCGACCTACGAGCCGAGCTAGGGCAGACCTTCGTCATCGTCACCCATGATCCGGTCTTCGCCGCCGAGGCGGACCGCATGATCAGCCTCAAGGATGGTCTCATAGAAGCCATCCACATTCGCCAAGCCCTTACGACCGAGCCCCACCCTTAATACCCATCCATGCGCCAGAGGAAGATGACGACCAGCCGAAGCGAACGAATGTTCCTCTTCATCCTTGCCCTGATCACCCTCTCAGGGCTGGCGCTCTATGCCTTCGCTCCGCACAGCTCTGCCCCTCGCTCTGAGAGCACGGAGGCGGAAGCCTCCCTTCCACAGGGCGCGTCACACCGAGGGCAAGACTCGATCATCAAGGATCCCCACTATGTAGGTCCTCCAGCGGGACAGGCTAAGACCGCAGAGAAGTTCAGGCACTATGTCCACCTTGATCTCAATTCGGTAGACTCCCTGACGCTACTCCGTGTCCCAGGGATTGGGCCGGCCTTCACCCACCGCATCCTCGCCCTTCGCGCCCGCCTCGGTGGGTACTACACCGTCCTACAGCTTCAGGAAGTCTACGGCATGGATGAAGACAAGTTCCTCTCGCTCCGTCCGTGGTTCGTCATCAAGACTCCTCCAAGGAAGCATCCCCTCACTCATCTCAGAGCCGACTCGCTCCCCTGGCATCCTTACCTCAGTAGGGAGCAGAGCTCTGCGCTCAGGAAACTCATCCTCCGGCACGGCTCACGGCTCTCCTGGAGTGCCCTCCGTGCCGAAGGGCATTTCTCTAGGGAAGACAGTATTCGCCTCAGCCCCTACTTCGTCGACAGCCCAAGGGCGACCGCCTCTTCCTCTCCCCACTCCGACACGATCCTAAACCAACCCTAAACAATGTATCCTACGACTCGTCTGCGCCGTCTGCGCATGACCCCCAACCTCCGTGCTCTCGTCCGTGAGACTTCCCTCGAACCATCGGACTTCATCGCTCCCCTCTTTGTCGTCCATGGCTCTTCCATCCGTGAGGAGATCAAGACCATGCCTGGCCAGTACCGCCTCTCTGTCGATGAGCTCGTCAAAGAGTGTCAGACGTTCTACGAGGTAGGCGTCCTCTCCGTCATGCTCTTCGGCATCCCTGCCCACAAGGACAAGACTGGCAGTGAAGCCTATTCTAAAGAGGGCATCGTACAGCAAGGTATACGAGCGCTGAAGGAAGCACTCCCAGAGCTCATCGTCATCGCAGATATCTGTATGTGCGAATACACCGACCATGGGCACTGCGGTATCCTCCACGATCACTACACGGTGGACAATGACGCCACTCTGCCCTATCTCTGCCGTCAAGCTGTCTCCTTCGCTCAGGCAGGTGCCGACATCGTCGCCCCCTCGGATATGATGGACGGCCGTATCGCTGCCATGCGTCAGGCACTAGACGAAGCGGGCTACGAACAGCTACCGATCATGTCCTATGCAGCGAAGTTCAGCTCCGCCTTCTATGGACCCTTCCGTGACGCAGCAGACTCCGCTCCCAGCTTTGGCGACCGTCGTAGCTACCAGATGGATCCGGCGAATATCCGTGAAGCGATGCGTGAGATCGAAGGCGATATCGCCGAAGGTGCGGATATCGTCATGGTCAAGCCCGCCCTTCCCTACCTAGATGTCTTGCGCTGGGCTCGTGACCGCTTCGACCTCCCTCTGGCTGCCTATCAGGTCAGTGGCGAATATGCGATGATCCAGGCCGCAGGCCTCAATGGATGGATCGACCGAGAGCGCATCATGATGGAGAGCCTCCTCTCGATCAAGCGTGCGGGAGCCGACCTCATCCTCACCTACTTCGCCCGCGAAGCTGCCGAACTACTTCGTCGCTAATCCCCTTCCCTCACCCGCTACGCTCATGGCTTATCGTCGCCCCTTGACCTCGACGCAGATGGTCATCATCTCCGCCCTGTGGCTTGCCCTCGTCCTCTGGATCCTCTTCGGCGGAGCTAGGCTCGACGGCCCCACACTCCTGACCCTTTTACTCTCGGGCGTAATCGTCTTCTACCCGATCGTCAAGAGTTGGCGTCAGCGACGACGCTGAGCCCTCGTAGCCCATTCCCTTACCCCCCACATACTCGTATCCCCTAGAGACTTGCTCCGGCAGTCTCTAGGGGATACGTCTTTTCGTTTTCTGTCGGGAAGGGCGTAGCACCCAGCCCCTTCCCCATCAAAGGTCCTTCAGCGCACTACTGAACTCTTGGACGAAGTTTACCTGCCGACCTTGGTTGCACTCATAGATGAAGTCCCGAAAGCTCTTACTCGTATACTTCGAGAAGTCGCCCACCACGGCTAGCGGCATTCGATACTGCACGAACTTCTGGAGCACCTCCCCAGCGAGCTTAGTCTTCAAGTCAAAGAACTCCGGCACGATATTCTCTTCATGCAAGATGATCTTATCGAAGCCCTGATAATATAAGTCGCCCAGCAGGCTAAGCCCATCCTCGACGGAAGTCAAGACAAGTCCCTCGGCCTGGATCTCGGCGACCTTCGCCTGACCTATACGGTGCGTTTCGATTCTCATAGAATTACTTTAGCTATAGTTCATGTTCCGAGGGGTAGAGCTCAAGCTGTCTTCTTCCTCCGAGGATGCAGTTCCTTCCCCCGACTCTTCCACTCCCGCCACCAGCGGATTCATTCCAAGGAAGAGCGCCCAAATTCCTCTGTCGTAAAAGTACACTTTCCCCTCCAAAGATCTACGCTTCCTCACCCCTTCACACCCCAGCGAAGAAGAGCCATCCGCACCTCCGTCATCGAGGCCTTCTCCAGCCCGCTCCACAAGCGACTTCTCGAGCACCCCAAAAACGACCCACGGTAGGTCGTCAAAAAAACCTACTGTAGGTCGTCTCACCGACCCACGGTAGGTCGCATCGACGACCTACCGTAGGTTCCTTTTTCGCCCTCCCAGCATTCTCCCTTCTTCGGCTCGCTCCCACCCCTCACCGTTAGAGCAGTGGTTCGATACTACCTGCCCTTTTCATTATCTTTGTGGACTAGCCTGCCCTGCGGGCTGTGATTCCCCTGGTATTGACAAAGTTAGGCACAAGGCAATGAGCATAAATTATCAAGAGTTAGTTCCCCAGAAGGCATTGGGGAAGGAGATCAGTCACCAGATCTTCCAGACCTATCGGTCTAAGACGGGACTGCCCCACGAGATCGAGCAGAACATCGAATACCTCAAGCGCTCCAACCCCGAATACGAATATCATCTCTTCGACGACGAAGACATCAAAGCCTTCATCCTCGAGCACTACGGCGAAGTCATCTGGGGCTACTATCAGCGCATCGCACCTGCCTATGGAGCTGCCCGTGCAGACTTCTTCCGCTACCTCCTCGTCTACGAGTGTGGAGGGGTGTACATCGACATCAAGTCGTCCCTGGATCGACCGCTCAAGGAAGTACTCCGCCCCGAGGATAAGTTCATCCTCACCCATTGGGACAACCTCCCTGGAGGGCAATACGAAGGGATCGGGATCTTCCCCGAACTGAAGTTCCTTCCCCGAGGCGAATACATCCAGTGGTGCATTGCCTCCGTGGCTGGCCATCCCTTCCTCAGAGCCGTCATCCTACAGATGCTCCGTAATATCGACGAGTATACTCCCTTCAAGCACGGAGCAGGGCTGTGGGGCGTCCTACGTACCACGGGTCCCGTCATGTACACCAAGGCCATCGAGGCCATGCGCTCTACCCTCGTCGAAGGACAAGACTATCGCCTACTCGACAAGCCCCAGGATGTAGGCCTGCGCTACTCCATCTACGACACCGCTGGGGTCTACGGGCATAAGAAGGCACTCAAGGCCAACTACAACAAGGCCTACACCCCCATCATCACGACACCCGACCGACCTCTATATGCGAAGGTTGCCAAGGGCTATCTCTTTACATGCCTCGCATGTCGTGTCCTGAGAGACAAGCTCCTCGCCCGCTTCAAATAGACAGCTCTTCCGCCTAGCAAGCTCTGGGAGTAAGCAGCCCCTAAGCGCAAACCAAGCTCCCCCACGGCCTCTATTCTTAGAGCCCGTGGGGGAGCCGTCGTTTCTTCGGTCTCGTCTCCTAGATCACGCCCATATTCCAGGGCTAAGGAAAGCCCCCCAGCACAGCCCGCTCCACAAGCGACTTCTCGAGCACCCCAAAAACGACCTACAGTAGGTTTTTTCGGCGACCTACGGTAGGTCGTTTTTTACCCCCTCCCAAACGCCCATTCTAAGCGGGATGTAGCGCCCCTTTTTCGGCGCAAAATCATCGCTTCAAAAACGGCGGAGGGAAAGCCTTCGGAAGCCCCGATCTTCGACCCCCATTTTAGGGGAAGGAATAGCGAGGCACGCCCCAAGGAGAAACGCCTCGACTGCGGGGCTAAATCCTAGGGAGTCACGCCTGATCATGAGGCGGGAGCGTAGGGAGAAGAAGCGGGAAACTTCGGCGAATCACTACCTGCGATTGCGGGGGTGGAAGTGCTCGATCTGCTCACGGAGCTTCGAGCGGTCGATATGGGTATAGATCTCGGTCGTAGCGATGTCTTCGTGCCCGAGCATGAGCTGGATGGCTTGGAGGTTAGCACCCCCTTCGAGCAGAGCCGTGGCGAAGCTGTGACGGAAGGTATGGGGGCTGATCGTCTTGGTGATGCCTGCCATCTGGGCAGCTTCACGGATGAGGACGAAGACGGTGATGCGTGAGATAGCCTTGCCCAGACGGCTGAGGAAGACATAGTTCTCCTGTCCTCGGCGAGGAGTGGCACGGTCGGGATCGGCCAGATAGCGGGTGAGTTCCTGCTTTGCAGCTTCGCTCAGCGGGACAAGCCTCTGCTTACTCCCTTTCCCCTGGACACGTAGGTAACCTTCGTCGAGGAAGAGGTCGGGGAAGGTCAGGTGACACAGCTCGCTCACTCGTAGGCCACAGCTGAAGAGCACCTCGATGATAGCCCGATTGCGCTGACCTTCGACCCCGCCTTTGCTCCCGGCGGCCTCGATGATCCGGTCGATCTCTTCGGTGGTGAGCACCGTGGGCAGGTAGCGCCCTTTGCGGGGCACCTCCAGCAGAGCTGTGGGGTCGGTCTCTATATAGCCCTCCAAGAGGAGATAGCGCCCGAAAGAGCGGATCCCCGAGATGATGCGGGAGACCGACGTGGGGCTGATGCCCAGATCGTGTAGGGTGGCGATGAAGTGCTGGAGCCGTGGATAGTCGACCTCCTCCATCTGGATCCCTTCGGAGTCGAGATAGCTCAGGAGCTTATCGACATCGGAGAGGTAGGCTTCGCAGGTGTTGGCAGAGAGGTTCAGTTCGAAGCGAAGATAGGAGAGGAATTGCGTGCGAATATCGGAGGGCAACATCACGAAAGTGAGAATTTTAAATTATCTTTGCAAAGGTAAGATAAGCAGACAAAAAGAATACCCCCCAGCAACGATCAAATGTGGATAGAGATCATCAACGGCCCTAACCTACACAGGCTAGGGAAGCGTGAGCCAGGTATCTACGGCACCGTGTCGATGGACTCCTGCCTAGAGACGCTCCACCAGCTGTATGATGATCGTCTGAGACTGACTTACTTCCAGTCGAACCACGAGGGGGCCCTTATCGATCGGCTCTATGAGAGCCAAGATGCCGGCGTAGATGCCTTCGTCCTCAATGCAGGTGCCTACACCCATACCTCCCTCGCTCTAGCCGATGCGCTCAGAGCTATCACTCCCCCCACCATCGAAGTCCATATCTCCAACGTCTATCAGCGTGAAGAGCTCCGCCAGCATTCGCTCCTCTCGAGCGCCTGTCAGGGGGTCATCGTCGGCTTCGGCATGGATGGCTATCGCCTGGCTATAGAGGCGATCCTCGGGGGCGCTTCACCCAACAGATAGTTTATTACCCTAATAGGAATTATGAAGAAAACAAAGATTGTAGCTACTATCTCGGATCTACGCTGCGACGTAGATTTCATCCGTCCGCTCGTAGAGGCTGGTGTCAATGTCGTCCGTATGAACACCGCCCATATGACTAAGGAAGGGATCACCACGGTCATCAACAACACCCGTGCTGTCTCGCCTAGTGTCGCCGTCCTGCTGGATACCAAGGGCCCAGAAGTACGTACGACGGTCCTCGAAGGAGATGCTGAAGTCAAGCGTGAGTTCCACGCTGGTGACCAGGTCATCTTCCAGGCTAACCCCGAGGCTAAGACCAACAACGAAGTCATCAATGTCAACTACGTGAACTTCGTACACGACGTACCCGTAGGTGCTCGTATCCTCCTCGACGATGGTGCGCTGGCCTTCGACGTAGTCAAGAAGGAAGACGACAAGCTCCACACCGTATGTCAGAACAACGGGAAGCTCGGTAGCCGCAAGAGCGTCAACGTACCTGGCGTACGTATCGACCTGCCCTCTCTGACCGAGAAGGACCGCAACAACATCCTCCACTCTATCCCTCAGAAGATCGAGTTCATCGCACACTCTTTCGTCCGCAACAAGAAGGACATCGAGGAGATCCAGGCGATCCTCGACGAGCACAACAGCGATATC
>ERZ773027.21-NODE-21-length-105489-cov-11.853178_pt1 | contig 105489 bp, 118 predicted proteins | sample MGYA00511032_ERZ773027 | MGnify/ENA primary metagenome ERZ773027 (study PRJEB29015, sample SAMEA2738138) | human oral metagenome | biome: human oral; feature: human-associated habitat; material: saliva | place: China | collected 2190 ... | reverse complement strand
GGTGATGACGCCGCGTCGGTTGCTGTCGGCACGCGCACGCATTGTGCCCGGCCGGGGGTGGTGGCTAGAGCTGGCGGAAGGTGTCTTTTCCGGAGCTCATGTCGGCCAGCATTTGGTTATAGGCCTCGAGGTCTTCGTCGCCGGTGTCTTCTGCGTGCTTGTCGTAGGCCTTCTGTTGGCGGCGATCGTCGCGGTAGAACTCACGCAGCAAGACGGCATACACGATGACGAGGGGGAATTGGCCGGATGCCCAGGCGATACCTCCGCCGGCGTTCTGGTCCCGCAGCAGGTCGGGTGACCACGGCAGCCCAAGGATCGAGTAGAAGTCCAGGCCGAGGATGAGCTGCATCTGCATCAGGGCGACACCGAAGAACATGTGGAAGGGGAGTGAACCGGTGAGCCACACTATGCGCCCCATGGGGCCTCCGCGGCCGGGCAGCGGGTCGATGCCGATGAGTTCCCAGAAGTAGATTGTTCCGGACAGAAGGAACAATACGTTCATGCCCAGGTGGCCGGCGTGTTCAGAGATAGCGGTGGTATATAGCGGCTCCAGGTAGAGCCCGTAGAAGAACACCACAAATTGGATGGTGTTAACCCACGGGATGGTGAGCATGCGGATGAGCGGATTGTCGATCAGTGCTTCGACCCACTGGCGTGGCTCGCCGGCATCTATGCTGCGCAGCGCGAGGGTGAGTGGGCCGCCAAGCACCCAGAACACCGGCACGCCCATGGATAGGATCATGTGCCCAACCATGTGCATTGAGAACAATGCGGGCATGTACATTCCGATACCCGAGCACATGGTGATCAACAGCATGAGGCAGCCGCCCATGAACCACAGGGTGCGTGACAGTGGCCAGGATTCTCCCCGTCGTTTAAGAATGATGACGCCGCGGAGGTACAGGGCGGCGAGGACGATTGCGAGGGTGCCGAAGACGATGTCGAAGCGCCACATGGTGAACACGTTGCTTAGGGTTGGTGCAACGAAGAGTTTGTAGCCCAGTTCGACGTCCATGGTGTTGATATCGGCACTACGTGGTGGGGGAGGGGGAGTGCGGCCGAGGGAGACTGCGATGCCGGCGATGGCTGCCATGATCGCTACCTCGACGATGGCTACGCGGCGGAAGAGCGCTGGCTGTCTGTCTAGCTTGGGGATGGTGATTTTCCGGTGGTAGAAACCGAAGAGGGCGAGGATGATGACACCAACGAACTTGGCGGTGATCAGCAGGCCGTAGCCGGTGGTGAGCCAGTCAGATAGATGGATACGGATGGCGGCATTAATCAGGCCGGATGCTGTCATAGCAAGCGCAGAGACTAGGGCGAGTCCACTGTAACGGCGCACAGCTGTGGCCATGTCGGGGCCTTTACGCATGCCGTGGGCGATGAGTGCTATTAATCCGCCGACCCAGAGTGCCATGAAGAATAGGTGCCACAGGTAGGAGTTGGTGCCGTAGTCGTGGTCGCCACCTGTCGCCGAGTGTCCTTCGAGCCCGAGGGGGACCAGCATGCCCAGTGAGCTTAAGACGAGTAGTGGTTGGGAACCCCAGCGGCGGGCAGCGAGACCGCCCACTCCGGTTATCGCTGCGATGATGGCAACCCATAGCCACGCCAGTGAGGTTGAGACCTGGTTCAACGCAACTGACCAGTTCGCTGGTTGGAGTGCCTGTGACAGTGGCTCTCCGGACACATCCGACAGGTACATCGGAACTAGTAGCAGAGCGATCAGCGAGGTGCACAGCGCAGCGATGCCGCCGGTTCGCGATGCTAGAGCTCCGTCGACTCGCAAGGGGGCTTGGACGATGCCAGCGCCTTCTGAGGGGGTCGGGGAGGTGAGGAATGCTGCGAAGTAGAAGCTACCGACGGACAGGCACATGAGCATCAGTGCCCCGGAGCGGAAGAAAGGAAGACCGGCTGTGGTGAGCGGCCCGGGGTCGGGGATTCCGAGTGCTTCGAGGGATTCAGATAGGAAACCCCAGGATATGGTGGCTCCGACGATTCCCGCGACTAGGAAGAACAGGAGGTACAGCGGCCAGGTTGGCTTCACTGTGGTGCTTCGACTCATAGCTAACACAGTAGCGGGGTTGTGGGTTGGGGTCCGAGCTGCGGTGCGCTAATCTTTTAAAGGTTGTTGATCAACAGGCCCCCTTAGCTCAGCGGATTAGAGCATCCGGCTTCTACCCGGCAGGTCGCAGGTTCGAATCCTGCAGGGGGCGCTTTTTTATTTCCCATAAAATCCCAGCTAGACGGCACTTTTCGAGCTGCTAGAGGACCTTTTATCAGGCAATCCCACGACAATCCCACGACAATCGTTCAACTTTTCCTCCAAAATATCGGCCACGCCGTCAAGGTCCCCGTCAAACAAATCCGCGTATGTATCCAACGTCATAGCCGCCGATGCGTGACCAAGTTGACGCTGCACCACCTTCACATTCGCCCCCGCCGACACCATTAACCCCGCCGCCACATGCCTCAAACCATGAGGCGTTAACCGTGGAAACGTCAGATCGCTGTCCTGGCACCTTCTCACCGCATACTCAAACCACGACTCTTTACCCGCGTGCCGCAAAAAATTGCCATCTGCGCCGTGCCACAACAACTCATCAGCACCGGTGGCCTCAATGCGTGGCCGTAGAACCTCCAGGGCGTGCGACGTTATCGCAACAGTACGATGCTCATGTGTTTTCGGAGGCCCGACCACAAACCCATCCGATGCGCGCGTGGCATTGCGTGTGACGTTGATCCTGCGCTTCAATAGGTCAAAATCACACGGACGTAGTGCGATAGCTTCACCCCACCTAAGCCCCGTAGTTCCAAGCAACAGAACTAGATCTTTGTAGACCTTCGACTCATCTGCCAACCGGTAAAGCTGCTCAATGGTTAAATACACTTTGACGGCTTTATTCTTTTTCGGCAGTTTCGCTAGACGTACAGGGTTGCTTGGAATCATGTTGTCATCGACGGCGATGTCCAAGATTTGGGCTAAGCACCCGTGCGCGCCTTTAATGACGCTAGGGGAGCGGTCTATGTTGTTTATCCATTGTTGCACTTCGGAGGGTCGTATGGAGGACGCCGACCGGCGTCCCCATTGTGGTTGTATGTGTACGCGCCAATAGCTTTCATTGAGGCGTTGCACGGTTGGTTTAAGTCGTGTTTGTGTGGCTAGCCATTGTTCGGCTAGTTGGTCGATGGTGGTTTTCCCTGCATTTGGGTCGATCCATGTCCCCGCGTCGATCTGGGTGGTGTTTGCTGCGGCCCATGATTCTGCTTTGGCTTTGGTGGGGAATCCTTGTTTTGTACGACTGCGCCCATCCGGTGAGCGGTATTGGACCCGCCACGCGGTGCCGGTGGCAGTCTTGTATTTGCGGATGCTTGCCATGGTTGGAGGCCTTTGGTGTGTTGGGTGGTTATTTTGGCTGTAGTCGTTTTCGGGCGGCCATTTTTCGCCAGGTTTTTACCATGTGCATGGTGACGTCGAGTTCTTGGGCTATGTCAGCGATGTGTGGTCCGTAGATTTTTTCTGCTAGTGCGTATTCGGTGGGGGTGATGAGCCATGTGGCTGCGGTTTCGTCTGCTTGACGTTCGTTGTGGGGGTGGTGGCCTGCTGGGTGGTTGTGGAGTGCGTGGGCTAGTTCGTGGGCTAGTGTGCAGCGGAGGTCGGGGCCGTGGATGTGGTTGTTGAGGACGATGGTGTGGAGGTTGGGGATCCAGATGCCTTTGTGGGGGAGGTTGGTTCGCCAGCTGATGTGGATATTGTGTCGTTCGGCGAGGGTGTAGAGGTTGTCCGTCGTTAGTCCCAACGATGGTTCCTTTCTGTGTTAGCGGGCGTTGTCTGTGTCTTGTTCGTCGTATGCGGCGTCGGTTTCGTTGATTGAACCGTCGGCTGCGATTTCGCCTGGGTCTGAGGTTGCTAGATCTACCGCGTTTTCGTGCTCTGGATCGTACTGGCCGGGCTGGACAGTTGTGTTGCGCTTTTCGTCCAGGTGTGCGACGTCGGCCATGTTGGCCTGCGTGTTTTCGGTGTTTGATTCTTTCAATTCTTTGAGCTGAAGCTCCCACTTTTTCTCTAGGCGCTGTAGCCCGTCGCTTGACAGCTCGGCCAGTTCCTCCGCATTGAGTCCGACCTTTGCAAGTTGTTGGATCAGGGCCTCAAGGCTTGCCAATTCAAGCAAAGTGCCGCCACCTTCGATGAAGTCGGTGACCTCTTTTGCTGTGAGTTTTCCAAGTTCAACTAGAGCTTCGGCGGGGTTGATGTTGAGTTCCCGAGCGACCTTGATGATTTCATCTGCGGCGAACCCTTCTTTGATCCATGTTTGGACTGTATTTCGGCTGACGTCCAACATTTCCGCGATGTCAACGGACGTAACTCGTTTGCCAGTAAGTGACTTAAAAACTTCTCGTGGATCTGTCATGCCGTTCAGTATAGTGCACAATTTTTTGTGCATCAAGTCCACAATTACCTGCACTTCTTTAAGGGTTGACCAATTTTTCTACCTTTAGAACTTGCGGGGGCTTGCAAAGTGACCTAAACTCTTGTCATGTAAGCGAGAAAGGCTACAAAATGACAAGTTTTCTTATCTCTTTAGATGAGGTTGACCGCGTAAAGCGGGCACATCACATCGAAACAACTAAAGACCTTGCGGAAAAGACCGGTGTTAGCAGGAATACATGGTCTGCGGTGCTTAAGCATCGTCAACCTTCAGCTTCGGTTTTGGGTGCTCTCGCTCGGTTGGGTGCCCGCCCCAGCAAGATCCTCGTACTAGACACCCCAACCATCGAAAGCTCAGCAGCATGAAACCTACCTGGCGAGATTACACAACCCCCGGTGCCGTGTTCGACACCATCCTTCTAACCATTTTGATTATCGGCTTGATTTTCGGGGCCGCCGCTTTAGGAGCCTAAATCATGAATGAAATCCTCACACCCCTCGACTACCTAGACGGCTTTATCGCCCTCATCGAGCTACTAACCCACCTGCCCGCCCTGGTTTAAGGACAGTGCGCCCCTGTAGGGCTATCGCCGGGGCGCTCGCAGGACTCCCAATGTCGATGTGAGTAAGCGCACTCACCGGCTTCGATTTCAACTTCAACCCCTAGATGGAAACCGTTGTTTCTGAACCAGCCACTTAGATAGGAGATTCAACAATGGAACTACAGACTTTCAACTTCGATCACAGTCCCGTCCGCACATTCGTGGATGAACAGGGGGAGTGGTTTTGTGCAAAGGATGTTGCCACCACCCTCGGATACGTCAACCCCGGCAAAGCTGTTCGTATGCACTGCCGTCAAGATGGGGGTCCAAAACGGTCCCCCATCGTCGACGCCCTAGGGCGCAGCCAGGAAGCAACCTTTATTCAAGAGGCCGATGTGATGCGCCTGATCATCTCTTCTAAGTTGCCAGCGGCTCAACGGTTTGAGCGATGGGTGTTTGAGGAAGTGCTACCCGCGATTCGTCGCACCGGGTCTTACAACGCTAATCAATTTAACCCCGCCGATCTCACCCGCGCTGAGATTCTCCGTATCGCGTTGAACGCCGAAGAAGAACGCCTCGCCCTGGAAGCTAAGAACAAAGAACTTGAGCCAAAGGCAGATGCTTACGACACGTTCATTGACGCTACGGGCAAATACAACGTCGGAACGGTCGCAAAGATGCTCGGAATGGGTCAAAACAAGCTCTTTAAAGAGCTGCGTAACCGTGGTGTGTTCATCGCAAAGGGCGCAAATGCAAATACCCCGTATCAAAAGTACATGCAGCACTTTGAGGTGAAGGCCTATACCTTCGAACGCTCCAACGGTGAACAGGTCATTCGCTACACAACCTACGTGCAGCCGTCCGGGGTTGATTTTATCCGCCGCAAATTGGGTTTGGATCGTATCGGCCCGCCGAGCCTCCTTGACTTACCCCCTAGTGGTGACGTCACTGTGACGGATAGGGGTAGTCGTGGATAAACCAACATGGCGTGACTACACGACCCCCGGCGCTGTTTTCGACACGATTCTTCTAACCATTCTCATTATCGGCTTGATTATCGGGGCCGCCGCTTTAGGAGCCTAACCATGAACGAGTGCCAACACTGCGACTGCTATCGGTCATTCTCCGCAGATATGCATAAGTGGCAGCGGGAGTTCGCGAAAGACGTTGACCGGTTCAAAGAAACAGGAAACATCCGCATCACCCCCGGCATGCCACTTATACAAGACTACTTCGATGGTGCTTCAAGCGAGCCAGCGAACACCGCTAGCCGCGTCGCCAACATAAGCACCTCCCCATAGTTCTCTCGCTGCGCCGCATCCATGATGTCCCTCAACATTCCCTGGGTGCGGACAGCTTCAGCAGGGATATGACCTTCAAATCCGTCCATTGTTTTCACCTCCTTTCCGTGGCTAGCCGCCACGGCATTAACCCTAGTTGAACGGGAGAAACACCATGAATGAAGTTCTAACCCCCCTCGACTACCTAGACGGGTTTATTGCCCTCATTGATCTTCTGATCCACCTGCCCGCCCTGGTTTAAGTGGCAGTGCGCCCCTAGTAGGGCAATGGCCGGGGTGCAATCCCCCGGGCGCACACGAGACACCCACAGTGTCGTGTTCTTTGAAAATTGAATAGATAAGACGTGTGAGATACAGGCGCTGGCCGTCGTGATGACGGCACAAACCCACCCCCTCGCAAGGGCTTGGTGAAGCGCAAACAGGCATGTAGGAACCACCACAAGGTGAGGTAACGGCGCACGTCTTCTGGAAAAACAAAACAAATCCACCCCGGCCACACTCGTGGCCACATGTCCCCGGCACAGGCCGCCACGTGCGTATTTTTATCCAATTCTCTACGGATACGGTTTCAATCTGCCGTCCAGATGTCGGCACAACGCACGCCGCCGGTTCAACTCCGGCAGGGGGCACGAGGGGATATATCGCTGTGAACTGTTATGGCATATCCCCAGCAAGCAAAACAACACCACGCCATAGGAGTAAACATGCTCAATTTCGCCGTCCTAGTGCTGGCTATCTGTGCCATCGCGCTCACCGCAACATATGCAGCCGTCATGTGGGCTGAACTTCAAACACTACGAACTAAACGTGCCATATTAGCCCTTGTCGCTAACACTGTTGCTGAGTCCATCGCACAAGCGCAAAAGAAAGACGAACACTGCGACTGCGATTTCTGCAACGAGGTACCGGAATTGTTCAAGGATGGCCGCCAATGATCGCCACCGCACTATCCATCTTGATCTACCTCAACCACGACACCTATGAGGGGAGGCACTGGAATGAATCGCAAACAACTCATTGACCTGACAGAAGCAGTTATTGGGCGCAGGACAGCACTTTTAACCGTTGATGAGTTCGCCCAAATCGTCAACATGTCACCAAACCGACTACGGCAGCGCTGCGCACGTGAAGAATCGTTCGCCACCCAGCGGTGCAAGCACTCAACCTACAAAATCCCCGTCGACCGACTATCTGAATACCTCACCTAGGAGACAGATCTATGCCCGTACCTAAACCCATAGCCACACACAGCATCAATGGCACGCATTTCACCCTCTATGAGAACGGCACCATCTACCTGAGTGGTGATGCCACTGATCTCCGATTCGAGCAATGGACGTTGCTGCTCAATTGTCTCAAAGATGAGCTGGCTCGCTTCGATATCTCAACTACACATGAGGATGTGGAATGAAAGTAATCATGACAGATAGGTTTAACCCGTTTGTTCCCGGAATGGTTGTGTGGGCGTTGATACGCGCCGCGCGTGTAGTGGAAATGTCGTCAGCATCATCTATGTGGAGCGCTGAGGAACGGCGCGCATTGTTGAGATTGGTGGAGAAGCTGCGATTGTGGGAGCTTGTCGCACTGGAGCGGTGCCGTGATCAATGACACTCACATGTCGGAAAAACGCGCAACTCAGGTGCTGAAAGTTCCGAGGGAATATCTGCGTAAACATCATAACGATATGCACATCAGGGTATACCGCCCCCGCTATGGCGAGTGGAAATACAACGCCACGGATGTGCTCTGTGCCGCTAAATCGGGGATACGTACGCCACTGTGTGAGCGCATTTACCGGCCCTGCTTATGGCCCGATTGTATCCAAATTGGCACCGGATCGTGGGGTTTATGTTTTTGCCCAAAGCACAAAAAATCAGTGGCGTTGATCCTTGGAAGGGGATATGACAAGAATGAATATACGAGATCAAATTAACCAGCTAGTTTTGCAGCGGGCTGTGCTCAACCAGCTGCAAGATGTCCACAAAGAATACCGCGCTGCGCTCGACAGTGGCATGTCCGAGGGTGACCGGCTGGTTGCGCATACGCCAGCGGGCGTGAAACTTGGCACCGTGACGAAAACGTCACCTAAGCCGACAGCTGTGATCGCAGATTTGCACTCGCTGATCGTGAACGCGCCTGAAGATGCATTCACTTACATCATTGATGACCTGTGCGTCCCTGAGATCGTTGATGTGTTGAAGGAACATGCGCCGAGGTATCTGCGCAAGGTGCTTAAAGATACCTATCTCAACCAGCAAGCTGCCCGCGCACTGGAAGCTTTCAAAGAAGGCTCCGAATTGCCGCCCGGCTACACCATCGAGATTAAAGCGGGGCATCTGCAAATCAAACCCACTGAGGGCGCTGTAGATCTTGCAAACCGGGCACTGTCCACCATAGACGTTAAACAACTGGAGGCTGGCAATGCCGATGAAAGCTGACATCGCATCCTACCTAGTTGAGGGTAAGGCATCGGTCGGCGTCACCATTAACAACCAAGAAGAAACCATCATCGCCGCTGAGTCTGCACGCGATTTAGCTAACGATATCTGGCGTGCAGCGGATGTGGCAGATGGTCTAGAAGAAGAGGAGCGGGCACGTGCCCACCACCGTCATTGAGGCATTGACGCACGTCATGGACGATGTGCGGGCAGTTGCAAAAAACGACCGCAACGATGCGCAGAGGTTTTACTTTCGTGGTATTGATTCTGTGATGAATGCTGTTGGCCCATCATTCCGTAAGCATGGTGTCGTTGCTGTACCTGAGGTTATTGAGCGCACCTATATTGATCGACCGGGTGCTAATGGGCGGGTCAGTATTGAAGTGCGTGCGGTCGTTGCCTATCACTTCCATGTTCGCGACAGTGAGGATGTTCTTACGACAACGGTTATTGCTGAGGCCCGTGATTATGCGGATAAGGCGACAGCGAAGGTGATGAGTGTGGCGTTTCGCACGGCGTTATTGCAGGTGTTGTGTTTGCCTACTGATGATAAAGATCCTGATGCTGAATACCCGGAGGTGCCTACTGCTCAACCTCCGCAGCCCCAGCGACCAGCGGCGCAATCACCTATGGATAAAGCGAAGGCGAAGCTTGGTGCAGCGTGTGATTCTGCTGGCTTAGATCGCGGTGTGGTTGCCAGGTTTGCTATCACTCCTGAAGGTGGTGGTGTGGATATTTCGGTGGCGACTGGTGATGAGGCTGCCCGTAAGGTGTGGCAGCTTGCAGATCGGATCAACGATGACACGGAGCTTGTGCAGCGGCTTAAGGGCGGCCAATGAGTGCGCCGCTGAACCCTGTCGAGGTTGAATCTCGCATTAGGGAGTTGGCTACGCAGATCAGTAGGGGTGTTGATGTCGTTGATGAGGCTTATCGCGCGTATCTAGCAGCTGATCGTGCTTTCGATGAAGCGTGGGCACACGCCTACCTCAAAGCTCTAGGCAACATGGAAGATCGCAAACAAACTGCACGTGCTGAAACCATGGAACTGCGAAAAGCACGCGATGTCGCTGACGCTGCCTACAAGTATGCTGACAGGCGCTCTAAAGCCCTGGAAAGCGAGCTGCGCGCCATGCAATCTGTTGGCGCTTCAGTGCGCAACATGTATGCGGTTGCGGGACGGGGGGAGTGGTGACTAAGAAATTCCCTCAAAGCACCGCCATGCACTTACATGAGCGTGCACGCGGCATCTGCGAAGTTATGATCCCACACGCTGGTTGCACTGGCCGTGCTGAGCACATCCACCACCGGCAACTGCGCAAACACGGCGGTCGGCACAGCATGGAGAACTGTGTGGTTATTTGCCACCGCTGCCACGAGTGGATTCACATGCACCCGGCGATCAGTTACACCCACGGCTGGCTAGTCCGTTCGACAGATAACCCCGCATTCGTTCGAGTCCAGCAGGGTGTAACGCTACTAACAGAAAGGACGCCAAGAAATGAGCCTTAGGGCGATGCTTTGGGCGCTGTATGATGCGCCTGTCAATGACCCAACTGAGCAAGCTATTTTGCTTGTTTTAGCTGATCATGCCCGCGATGACGGCACCGCAACCTGGCCGACCAGGGAGAAAATCGCAGCCGCAACCCAAGTGTCTGTAGCAACTGTTAAGCGGCGGATCCGCGCTTTATCTGAGCGTGGTGTGATCATCGCCGGTGATCCGCGTTTGGTGGATCACTACCGACGCGATAAGCGACCACGTGTCTGGAACCTGAATTTTGCAAAAATGCGGCAGCCGGACTTGTCAAATCATGGACATAAATCACCCCTAAACGCGGGGGGTCAGATTGAGCCGTCGCTACCGAGCGGGGGGTCATACGGTGAACGAGCGGGGGGTCATAGCTCTGCACCCCATACCGTCCTTAACCCGTCCATGAAAGAAAAAACACTCAAAAAAGAAAGTTTCTGCGAGCACAACGACAGCGACGCAAGGCCGTCGGCACAGCCGACTGCCTCAACCGCTAACGCGGTATCGGCGGCGAGTTATCCACCGGAGTTTGAAGAGTTTTATTCCAAGTACCCGCGCAAGGTCGGCAAGCGAGCTGCACTCAAGGCGTGGAACGCGGCTGTTAAGCGGGTGTCCAAGGATGAACTCGATGCCGCTGTCGCTGCCTTGAAAAGGCACCATGAGCAGCATAAAACCGATCCGAGGTTTATCCCGCATGCTGCGACGTGGTTGAACCGCGATGGGTGGAATGACCAGCTGGTTGCGCCTGCGAAATCTGGCGGGAATGTGTTTTTGAGGCGAGCGAGGGAAAGGGGGCGTGACCTGCATGGATCCGATGGAAACGGCAGAGCGAGCATTGGCCCTGGTTTCTGAGTATGACACCCGGTTTTCCGGGTTGTCGGAGGACGAGGCGGACGCTAAAACCGCTGCTTGGGCAGCTGGAATTGCTCAAAGCCAGCTGCCTGGCGAGTTGATTGTTCAAGCGGCGCCGCTGGTGTACGCGAGCAGTGCGGAGCGTCCGCTAAACCCGCTGGGTGCGGTGCTTGCTATGGCGCGTGATCTGCAAAAACGTCAGTCCATGGGCAAGGTTCTTGCTGAGCTTAGAGCTGCGCCGCGTCGGGCAGCTGGGCCGATCAAGGCGGTTTATGAGCAGGTTGGAGCGTTGGATGTTGAGTGTCCGTCGTGTGGCGCTGATGTTGGTTTGCCGTGTGTTTCCGCTGGTGGGGAGGGGCGTTACATGCCGATCCCTCACATGTCGCGGATGCGGAAACTTGAAAAGTAGCCAAAAACGGGGGTTTTAAAGCGTTATAACCGCTGAACCTACACACGGGTAGCGGGGAGGGGCTGAAAGTCGCTTAAATCGCTGTTTTAGCGCGTTTTAGAGCTATCCAGCTAGCAAGCAGCGACCGACTTGGGGCCGTGATCGCCAATCAACACCTTGGAGCAGCCGATAACAGATCTTCGGCACCTTCACTCCAACGCCAACCCCCGTTACGTCAAAAAACAAACAGTTTTTTCGAGAAATCAACTAAGAAAGAAGAACATCCATGACCGCGAAACGCGTCAACCTACTTGCAACCACAACCAACAAACCGCCCGTCCTACAGCGCAGCCAAAAAGGAGATCCCTACACCACCTTCACCGTAGTGACCTCCGACCGCACGAAAGACCGCACTGGGCAATGGATCGATGGACCTACACAGTTCTACCGCTGCACAGCTTTTGGCACTACAGCTGAAAACATCGTCAACACATGCGCTCAACCAACTGAGCTTGTCATCTCAGGTAGGGAAACAACCGAAGAATGGGCTAGTGACCAGGGGCCGCGCATGTCGGTAAAAATCACCATCGACCAGGTGGGGGTTTCCCTCCGTCGCCAATATGCAAACGTGCATAAAGCACACCGCAATGACGGTGCACCGCAACAGACAGCACAACCAGCTAACGATCCCTGGAACAGTGCCCCCACACCGCCAAGCAGCGACGATAACCCACCCTTCTAACCCCATACACAGCAAAGCCCCCGGTCATCCACAACCGGGGGCTTCTTTCTAACCACAGAAAGGAAACTACCAATGAACACTATAACACCAAAATATTGCCGAGCAACCCGAATTACCTGCCACCTAACCAAAAGTGACATCGACCGCAGGAGCTAACCCCATGAACAACTATGACGAGTTTATTCAGGCCAAAGTCAACTTTCAGAAACACTATGGCCACCAGATCCAACAAAACGAGATCAACCCACTACTCAAACCCCATCAAAAAGACATTGTGCAATGGGCAGTAGCGGGAGGGAGGCGCGCTATCTTTGCAGCATTTGGTCTCGGAAAGTCCGTCATGCAGATCGAGACGCTACGCCTCACGCTCAATCACCACGGCGGCGGCAAAGGCCTCATCATCTGCCCCCTCGGTGTGCGTATCGAGATCAAGCACGACGCTGCGATGCTCGGCGTTGACACCCGGTTTGTGCGCCGCACCGACGAACTCGACGGCGACGGCATCTACTTAACCAACTATGAATCAGTCAGGGACGGCAAACTCGACCCCACCGAGTTCACCGCCGTCACCCTCGATGAAGCCTCCGTTTTACGCTCCTACGGCTCAAAAACCTATCAAGAGTTTCTACAACTCTTTGACACCGTACGCTACCGGTATGTTGCCACCGCCACCCCATCACCCAACCGGTACAAAGAACTAATCCACTACGCCGGATTCTTAGGGGTCATGGACACCGGCAATGCTCTCACACGGTTCTTCCAAAGAGACTCAACCAAAGCAAACAACCTCACCCTCTACCCCCACAAGGAAAAAGAATTCTTCTTATGGCTCAACACATGGGCTGCGTTTGTTCAATCCCCCGCCGACCTTGGACACGACGCAACTGAATACACGTTGCCCCCTAACCACATCGAGTTTCACAAAGTGGACGTTGACATCACCACTGATGAAACAGACCGCAATGGGCAGGGCTACATTTTCCGAGACACACAAATGGGCCTCAAAGAATCCGCGGCTGAAAAGCGCCGCAGTATTAACGCCCGCTGCCACAAAATGATGGAACTCATCCAACAGCACCGGGAACTATCCCCCGGTAAACAAATCGTACTGTGGTGTGATTTGAACGCTGAACAAGACGCCATTGAAAAGCATCTGAAAGACGCGGGCCTCACATTCTCCTCCATTCGTGGTAGCCAAACCCCCGACCAGGTAGAGCACCTCCTAGAGCAATGGAGGAATAAGGAAACCTACGCCCTCATTGGCAAACCCATCATGCTGGGGTCTGGCATGAACCTCCAACAAGCCAACACTGCGATCTTCCTGGGAATAACCTACAAGTTCAACGACATCATTCAAGCAGTTCACCGCATTCACCGGTTTGGTCAAAAAACCGACACCTACACCCATTTGATTTACGCCAACACGGAGACCTCCGTGGTGAAAACCGTGCAAGAAAAATGGCACCTACATGAGGAGCTGACAGGCAACATGACCGACATCATTAAAGACTATGGTCTTAACCCCAAAAACATCATCGAAGCACTACAACGCGACATCGGAGTTGAACGCATCGAAATAAGCGGCAACCGTTTTACTTTCGCAAACAACGACTGTGTGAAAGAAACACAGATGATGGAAGAGGGCAGCGTCGACCTAATCGTGACCTCCATCCCATTCTCCAACCACTACGAGTACACGCCCAATTACAACGATTTCGGGCACACAGACAATAACGAGCATTTTTGGGCGCAAATGGACTACCTCACACCCCAATTGCTCCGAATCTTAAACCCCGGCCGCATCTACGCCTGCCACGTCAAAGACCGCATCAACTTTGGCAACGTCACCGGCGCAGGTATCCCCACCGTCTCACCCTTCCACAGTGAAGCAATCCAGCACGGCATTAAGCACGGCTTCGACTACATGGGCATGATCACCGTCACCACCGACGTTGTGAGGGAAAACAATCAAACCTACCGCCTAGGCTGGTCGGAGCAATGCAAAGACGGCTCAAAAATGGGTGTAGGGTCACCTGAATACATTCTGATCTTCCACAAACCACAAACAGACCGTTCACGCGGATACGCCGACGTACCCGTAACAAAGAGCAAGGAAGAATACAGTCGTGCCCGGTGGCAAACCGACGCGCACGCATTTTGGCGCTCCTCAGGTAACCGGCCCCTCACCGTCGATGAACTCGCAGAACTCCCACACGACCAGCTAGGGAAGATGTTCACAAAGCAGTCGTTGCAGCAAATCTACGACCACGAGACCCATGTGAAGATTGGTGAAACCCTCGACTATCGCGGGGCACTTCCTTCTACGTTTATGGCGCTCGCACCCGGTAGCTGGCAAGAAGATGTATGGCACGACATCAACCGCATGCGCACCCTCAACAGTGAACAATCCAAGCGCAACGTGCAAAACCACATTTGCCCCTTGCAATACGACATTGTTGAGCGTCTTATTCGTCGCTACTCCAATGAGGGCGACCTAGTCTTCGATCCCTTCGGAGGTATCGGCACCGTGCCACTAACCGCCCTGCGTATGGGCCGTAGGGGTAGGGGAGTGGAACTCAACCACGGGTACTTTTTGGACGCGGTCGCATACCTCCAAGCAGAAGAGCAAAAAGTGGAAACACCGTCACTGTTCGATTTGCTGGACGCATCGACCGACGCAGCCTAACCCCCACAACCTGGCCGCTGGCCGAGAGGCGCACCGGCACCAACCCTTTAAGGACAAGCAATGCTCAACTACCATATCCCCCTGCACTACCGCCGCCCACCCCTAACCGCAAACATGCGCCTCCATTGGGCGAAAAAGGCGGAAATCACAAAAGAAATACGCACCACCACCACATGGTTAGCAAAAGCCCACCGGCTACCCCGCGACCTGAAACATTGCACCGTCACCTTGCACTACGCCCCCGTCGACAAACGCCGCCGCGATGCTGACAACCTTGTCCCCACCCTGAAAGCAATCTGCGACGGCCTCGTTGACTACGGCCTCGTACCAGACGACACCCCCCAATTCATGACTAAGCACATGCCAATCATTGAACAGCCAGAACGCCCCGCCCGCACCTGGCTCACCATCACAGAAGGAGACTAACCATGCACGACCAATTCCAACCCAACTGCGTCGACTTTGGGAACTTCCGACTTGGATACGGCCCCGTCGTATCAAGATGTTTCCCTAACCTCAAATACATCGACGAAAAGTATGTCGCCTCACTCCGATTCAGTACCCCCGGCGCAAACGTAGGCATTGTATTGACATCTACGCAGCTCGAAATCTGGCGCGATTGCTTTGAACTGATCGCCGCACATGGAGGAGTGAGCATACAAACCCTACCCATCATGCGCCCGAAAAGAGAAGATGAGCACCTCGACGTCATTACCTACATCAACGAGCTATCTTTCACAAGCGGCACCATGGTCATCTCCATCAGCCTAGATGACTGCCTTAAAGACTTCATAAGCTACCTAAACGAAATCTATTGCAAACTCGACGAGCTGGAGAATAAGTGGTGAACATGCCCACCTCTAACCCTTGGATCCGATATGCGGACGCGCTCACCCTCACTGAAAAAATCACTGACGCCTCCAATAAGGAAAAACAATCGGCGCAAAGCAAAAGCGACTTGGCCTACTGGGATGGCATCGAAGAAGGCGCTCGGACAATGCGCATCGACCTTGCAGGCCTCGCTGTGACTACGCCGCAACCACCAACCGCTGAAATGGTGGAAGCCCGCACACTAGCCTGGGTGGCCGACCGCATTGACATGATGATCGACGACTTAAACGACCCTAACGAACAAACACGGTCAGACAAGCTATTGGGGCTTAAAACCCTCCGCGCTGAACTACGCAAACAACAAGACAACCCACTAGGAGACTAAACCATGAGAACTATAAAACCCATAGATATGGAAACTCTCATCTATAAATATGGCTTTGACTACCGTGTCGACCCTGAGTCCGGCTATGGTGCTGTTGCAACTCTCAACCTCAACTGCATGTATGCAGATGGCGCAAATCTAGAGTTTCACGAAGGCCACGTAGTACTCGAAACCACTGTGGCTTACGGCACCACAAATCTACCCCTATGCCAACAGATCGACTACATGTTGAAAATCAAAATGCCTATTTGGATGGCTGAATATATTGCCCGTGCAACTACCAATCAGCAAAAGGAAGAGAGGTAAAAACCATGCTCGCAATCAACACAACAGTAGGGGGTATGTAATGAGCTACCTAATCAATGTGGCAACTCTGACAGTAGGCATGTGTATTGCCTACCGCGCGGCGGAGATGGAGCCGCGCGGCACATGGGATCATAGGAAGCGCATAGACTACATCGTTGCAAGCGTCATGTGCACCTCGGCGCTCGTGGCAATAATCGCGGGGGCGGCGTGACAATTATTAACCACATTGGCCCCGCACCTGTGAAAGCCCACCCCGCAGACGCGGGCTACGACCTTACGGCCACAGTGACACAAGTCTTGGAACCCGGCCAGCGTGCACTCATCCCCACCGGCCTACACATCGGCCTACCCCCTAACACCGTTGGTTACATCTGCCCCCGTAGCGGCATAGCGGCAAAACACGGCGTCACCGTGCTCAATGCCCCCGGCGTGATCGACCCCGGCTACACCGGTGAAATCCTCGTCAACCTTATCAACCTCGGATCAGAACCCTACACCGTTCAACGCGGGGACAGGATCGCACAACTCATCATTCACAAGACTGTAGAGGTTGATTGGCGGCACGTCACAGAGTTCAACGAAACGCAACGCGGCCATAACGGCCACGGATCAACAGGAGCATAAACCCATGCACACCACCTACTGGTACGACCCCGCGCCCGTGCTGGCATGGATCACTGACATGCTCAAACAAGGATACGCCCAGCCACCACAACAAACCGCAGACTACTGGAAAGGCTGGTGCGACGCCCTACGACACACCAAAAAAACCATCCAAATTCACACAGACTAGGAGCCAGCACGATGTTCGAAAAACTCACGGAGGCAGGAATTAGCGTCGTTCTCTGCGCCGACGGCACCCGCCCAGTTATTTTGCAAACCCACAGCGGGGGCGATACGCCGCTAGAAATACGCCTAAGCGCTGCGCTAGCTGATGAAGTCGCCTCGAAACTCCAACTCGCCGCACGTATCGCACAGTCGACAGCATACGACGGGATAGAAAGAGATATCCCCCTGGCAACCTGGCAGCATGAAGACTAAGAGCACCGGCGCACACTACATAAGAAAGATCTTGTCGCGAATCCCCGCAGCGGGGGTAGCCCACATCGCAGATCTCCAACCACACCTGAACTGCATTAACTGGACATGACCGCGCTACGCCGGGGGGGTGATTTTGAACTCTCCACACGACTGCATACACTCAGAAACAACAGTCCCCCTGCAAAGCCTCTCCACGGAAGCGCAACCAGGGGTCCTTCTATCTCTCATGCATAGGTGACATTGTGCAAGTTCCTCCACATCTGCCAAAACACACACAGAAACTTGACTACCTTCAAAATAAAGGCTATTTCGAGGAAACGACGTTCAGTGATGAACTGGAAGATCAACTGTCGCACATTAACTTTCACTATTTCCTAGGGTACGCGCGAAACTACGCAAAGCTTCACGATCTTGGAATTTTTCAAGGCACTCGAGATCCGCAACATGTTTTTGACCTAATCAACCTCGACCAAAAAGTTGCAACACTCCTTTTCGACTGGATACGCTGCGCAGAGTTGGGATTACGTAACCGAACTGTAGATTTCTTTTGCGAGAATGGTTCGCCTACCAGCTATTTAGACGAAAGTCGCTTAACGCCGATGTCCCTAGACTGCACAAAGCAAGAGATGGTTGGAGGGATGCTCAAGGAAATCTTTCGATACGGAGAAGACTACGTAATCAGTTCGCTAGACAGAAAAGCGCTTGACCTTGGGTACGACAAACCCAAACGATACAGCCCCGCCGACCATAACCAATGTTTGTCACTCTCCCAAGATTTGGCAATATGGTCGGTCATAGATTGCTTTTCATTGGGGCAACTTGGCAAGTTCATTATGGCGTGCGATGCCGACATTGACGACCATGCACAACGCACTTGGCGCCGCCTTGCAGATGACCTAGGTATGAAAGCACCGGTGTTCTCTAGCGGCGTTGAATCCCTGTCGAACACGCGGAACCTAGTCTGCCACCATGCGCGACTTTGGATGCGGCCCGCAACCCACTCACCAAAGAAACCAAAAATATTTGAGAAGCAACTGCGCGGAATCGACCCTAAATCGCAGCTCATGGCGTTTGCAAACGTTGCACACTTCCAGCGAAGCAACACACTCCAGAAACAAGCGCTAGAAAACATATTCTCGCTCGTGAAAAGTAACGACATGTACTTCTACGGAATCTCTCAAACATCCCACCAAACGCGATAAAGCGAGCACACGCAACCTGCCCTAAAATAAACACCACACACCAAAACAAACCAGGGCAAAGGCATGATCACTAACTACACCCATATCTATCAACACACCAACCAACTCCGAACCCACTACACAACCCTTAAACAACTCAAAACCACCAAAACACCCCCACCAGAAATCCCCACCCACACCCCAACAGGCCCCAAACCCCCCACCAACATCCACTGGCTCACCATAGAACAAGAAACAACAATCAAACTCACAGAACTCACCCACGCCCTCGCCGACATCCTCGCAACACAACCCCCACAAACCAACCCCACCGCACTACTACACTGGCTAGACCACCACGCCCTCACCATCACCACCAACCCCGAAACACTAGACCTCACAAACACCGACCTGCCCACCATTACCGAAGAACTCGCCAACCAACTCCCCAACACCCAACCCCCAACAACACCCACGTGGGAAACACAACACAGCATCCTTATCAAGTTGAAGCGCTATGGCTACACCGTTACCCCGAAACAGCTCTACAACTGGACCTACCGGGGACACATCACCAGTATCAAAACAAACCGACGCAACTACTACCAACTCCCCAACGTCCTCGCATACCTCACAGACCGGCATCAACTAGACCACTGAGCAAACACATGCTATAATTGCGTTTAGTAAGTAAATCTATTGCCCCACCCCACCACAACACACCGGGGGAGGGGCATTAAACATACCGGGGGGTATGCGCACACCGGGGGGTATGTACACACCGGGGCACCCCACAAAAACACCGCCCCACCCCCACAACCGGGGCACCCCACCCCACCGCACCAAACACACACCACAGCACAACAGTGCCACCACACAACCACCACACCACCACAACCCCCACACCACCGAGCCTCACCCACACACCCGGCGCAACCCCTACAAACACCCACCACACCAACACCAAAGGAAACACCAATGGCAAACAACACCACCACAACAACCTGCACCATAACAACACCAACACAACAACAACCAACACAACAACAACCTGCACCACAGGCACAGGCACAGGCACAGGCAACATAACCACCACCACAACAACACCACCACACCACCACCGACACCAAACAACAATCACAACCAAACACACCCTCAAAGACATCACCAACAACCCACCAAAGAAAGAAAACAAACAAATCTAGTCCAGCAATACAAAAACCTAGTCAAACAACACAAAACCCCCATAAACCCACCCAACAACCCCACCAAAAACATGCCAGGCTACAACACCAAAACACACCGCCCACACCTCAGCAAACAACAAAAACACCACATCCACACCCGCGACAACCACACCTGCCAACTCCAATACCCCGGCTGCACCGGCACCCCAGACCAAATAGACCACAAAATACCCTTCAGCCAAGGCGGCACACACACCACAAACAACCTCCAAACCGTCTGCACCAACTGCCACCAACAAAAAACCCGCAAAGAAATCCAATGGGGCCACCAACAACACCACAACAGAGCAAAACACCCACCAGAACCACACCCCGGACTAAAAACAACCACCCACACCACATAAACACCACCACAACCACCCACCCACACAACCCACCCACACAAACCACCCACACAACCACCCACACACAAACACCAAAACAACCCCACCAAAACACCCAAACCACCCACAACACAACACAACAACCCCCACCCCCCCACAACAACACCCACAACACAACACAACACCCAAAACACCCAGGGGGGACACCCCCACCCCCACCCCTCGGAGTCAAGCCGAGGGCATTGACGCTCACATAATGTACGGGTCTGGGGATTTTTTAAAAAACAAGGCTTACAGGAAGGATATGCCGCGTGGCATGGAAACTAGAAGGAAGCTAAGTAGTCCACTACACGTCTGGAATCTGGCAGTGCGAATAAGTCACGCAAGAACCGTAAAGGGCCCGGTAAAGCAATGGGCAAGTTGGTTAAAGGTGAGGCGAAAGCTACATCCGTTTACCCGGGCGCATAGCTAAAAGGACGATGGGAGGTTGTTATGGCAGGTCGTGGACCAGCTCCGAAAACAAGTGGGCGGGCGCGTCGTAACGCGGATCCGACACCCACAACAATTCTAAGGTTTGAAAATGTCGATCAACCGAAGCTACCTGAGTTGCCAGCTGGTGAACAGTGGTGCGAAGCGACGTTGAATTGGTGGGAAATGTGGGGAAATAGCCCACAAGCTGAGCATTTCGGTGCCACAGATTGGGACTTTCTGCTAGATACTGCACTGCTGCATCAAGCAGTGTGGGGCTACATGAACTTGGATAAGCTCGCTGAGCTCCGTATTCGTGTGGCGAAGTTCGGTGCTACACCTGAGGACCGGGCGCGCCTTCGTATGCAATTTGCTGAGGCCGATGAAAAGGACCGTGCGCGCCCACATCCGCAAGAGCGATTGTCGGCACGTGAGCGCCGTGCGCAGATTAAAGCTGTGACGCCGTAACCCTTGTGAAAGGTGGTGGTGTGGTGTGCCGTGGAAACCTGAATCAGATGATGATTTCCCCACCCTTGGGTGGCAGGTCATTGATTGGATGACTACATATCTTGCAGCACCGGACCGTGAAGAGTACGAGCCGTTTATCCCTTATGCGGAGCAGGAAGATTTCCTGTTGAACTACTATCGCCTTGACCCTGCTACTGGCAAGAGGAAGATTCACCGTGGTGTGATTTCACGCCCTCGTGGTTGGGGTAAATCCCCCTTCGCTGCAGCTATCGCAGCTGCTGAGGCATTAGGTCCGGTGTGCTTTGGTGGTTGGGATGCTCATGGTCAACCAGTGGGGCAACCGTGGTCACGCAAGCGCACCCCGTATATCAATCTGGCGGGCGTGTCTGAGGCTCAAACTGCGAATACGTATGACGCCCTGTTGGAGATGTTGGAAGGCCCTAATCTGTATGAAGATTATCCAGGTTTGGAACCTATGGGCAGCTTTGTGCACCTCCCACGTGGGCGTATTCGGACGATCACGGCGAATGCGTCAACGAATAAAGGTACGCGTTGCGTGTTTGCTGTCCTTGACCAGTCTGAGGTGTGGTATCAGTCCAACGGTGGTAAGAATCTTGCCACTGTGATGCGCTCTAACGCTGCTAAAACTGGCGGGTCGACCTTGGAGACCCCTAATGCGTTTATCCCGGGTATGGGCAGTGTTGCTGAGGAATCTGCAGCATATTGGGAGAATATTAAAACTGGTCGCACGTTGGATGATGGTTTGTACTATGACCACCGTGAAGCACCTGCGGATACTGAGATGGGTGAAAAGTCCAGTTTGATGCGTGGATTGCGATACACGTATGGGGATGCCAGTGGGCATCCTGATGGTTGCGTGATTCATGACCCGCCGTGCCCACCGGGGCATATTGATCTTGATCGTATTGCTGCAACGGTGTGGGATACGAATACTGATCCGCAGGTGGCAAGGTCAGACTTCCTTAACCAGATCACTCATGCGAGCGATTCGTGGTTGTCTCAACCCGAGGTCCGTGCGATTGTGGATGACTCTAAAGAAGTCTTGCCGGGTGATCAGATCGTCCTTGGTTTCGATGGTTCCCGTGGTCGCACCCGTGGCAAAGCTGACGCGACCGCACTAGTGGCGATGCGGATATCCGATAAGCACTTGTTCACTATCCGCATTTGGGAGCAGGGGCCGAATGATCCGCAAGATTGGCAGCCGAATTTGTTGGACGTGGAAGCAACTATCGCGGATGCGTTTGATCGTTACCAGGTGGTTGCTTTCTATGCTGATCCATCTGGGTGGCAGGGGCAGGTTGCTGATTGGGAAGCAAAGTATGGGCGCAAGTTGCGTATCCGTGGTTCTCGTAACGCACCTATTTCCGTGTGGCCGAAAGGTAGGGGATCGTTGGTGCATGAAGCAGTGGAAAACATGAGGCAAGCGATTGTTGGTGGGGAGATGACGATGAGCAATGATCCGCAGTTGATTAGACATTTCCTCAATGCTCGAAGGCGTGCGACCCGCACTGGCTATTTGCTGTACAAAGCACACCCATCTAGCCCTGACAAGATCGACGCAGCATATGCAGCTGTGATGGCGTATAAGGCGTGTTTGGATGCGACTAAAGCAGGTTTTGGTGGCGCGCCCCGTAAGCGTAGAAAGGCGGTGATCCTATGACCCGTAAGTTAACGAGAGATGAACAGCGTATCCGTGCAGAGCTGAAACAGCAGGTACTTGCGCGGGCGGAAACCAACCAAGAAGCATTGTCTTACTATGACGGATCTGTCCGTGTGCATAGTTTGAACATTGCGGTGCCACCACAGTTGGCAAACATTGGTGTGGTGTGTGACTGGCCATCGACGGTGGTTGATACTCACCATGAGCGAATGAATTTCCTCGGGTGGGATGACGGCGATGGCTATGGCATGGCGGAGTTTAACCGCACGTTTGCTGCAGCTGATCGTATCCAGGAATCTGTGCAAGATTCTTTGATCTATGGTGTTGGTTTCTTGAGTGTGGAGCAGGTGCCTGGCACCAATCAATGGGCGCTGCATAGTGTGTCACCTTTGGATGGAACGTTGCGGTGGGACCCGACCACCGGGCGGGCATCTGCAGCCCTTCGGATCATTCGCAACGCCGGGCTAAGCGCCGATGGGTGGGTGTATTCCCGTGAGGTGATCCACTTTGAGGGCTACAGTATTGTGGTCCAGCCTGGCACACATCCGAATGATGCTGAGGTGGTTCACGAATATAAGACGGTGCCGGGTATGGTGCCGTTTTTTCGTATCCGCAATAAGCTGCGATCGCGTGAGTGGTATGGGCGTAGTTTGATCACGCCATCGGTGAAGTACTACACCCAAGCTGCTGCGCGCACGATGTTGGGCATGGAGATTAACCGCGAGTTTTACACGACCCCGCAGCGCTACGCTATGGGGGCGGATATGTCAGATTTCACCGCCTCTGATAATCCTTCGCATCAGGAGATGGTTGAGGCGGGGTGGCGGGTGACGATGGGGCGGATGTTGGCGATCCCACGCGATGAGGATGGGCAGGTGCCTAGTGTTGGGCAGTTCACTGCAGCACCACCGACGCCGTATATCGAGCAGTTGCGCGCGTATTCCCAATTGCTTGCATCGGCGACGGGGTTGCCTACTGCGTATCTTGGTTTTTCTACTGAGAACCCGCCGTCTGGTGATGCTATTCGTGCGTGGCTTGAGCGACTTATCCGCAGCATTGAGGGCCAACAGCGGCTTATTACTGGTGATCTCAATCAGTTGGGTTGGACGTTGTTGTATTTGACGGGCACTGCGCGTCCTGTGTGGGCGGAGTTCACGAAACAGGTAGCTCCTAAGTGGGAGTCCCCGGCGACGCAGCAGTTGGCGGCTGAATCGGATGCTCTGGTGAAGCTGATTGGTGCTGGTGTTCTACCTGCAACGCACCCGTGGGTGTTGGACCGGCTACGGATACCACTGGAGGATCAGCGGGCAATGAAAGCTGAGTTGGCGAAACAGACCGCAGATAAGCGACTCAATGAACTGGGCAGCAAGTTGGGCACTGTGAAGCCAGATGATCTAGCGGGGTTGCAGGAATAACACGATCGGAGGTGGCAGGTGGAAGATCTGATCAAAGCGAACCGTGATCACTACGCACTTGCCTTGGACACTCTCCAGGTGATGGCGCGACGCGACCTGTTGGCGCTGTGGTCTGGAGATCCTGGGGAGTCGTGGCACAACAAAACCATTGCGCTTAATGAGATGTACCCCGAGATTGTCCATGACTATGGGTTGCAAGCGGCGGCGGCAGCTGCGGATTATGTGTTCATTCAGCGCAGTTTGGATGATGAACTATCGCTGTTGGCGTACCCAGATCTGGCGGAACCTGTCGACCGGAAACAAGCCCTCGCAGGTCTTAATTGGGCGTTGAAAGATGTTCGCAGAGAACAGACAGAGCAAGATCTACAAGCTGCACGCGTCAAGGCTGAAAAGGTGCTCACTCGTCTAGTGCTGCAACCTGCTAGGGATACCGTCTACTACAACGCAGAAAAAGCAGGTGCACGGTTTCTTGTGATGCCTAGCCCCCGCGCGTGTGCTTTCTGCCTCATGCTCGCATCACGCGGCGCGGTCTACCACGATAAAGATCGGGTGGGCGGTTGGCATGACGGCTGTCGCTGTATCGGCATTGAGGGCAACCCCCGAGATGAGCGCACATGGCCTAAAATCACCAAAGAGTTGCAAGATGCGTGGTATGAAAAAGAAAAGGTACCAGGGTCAGAGAACTATGTGAAAACTAAAGTTGCTAACGCGATCACATACAAAACTCGCGGTTCGAAGGAAGCCCAACGTCACAAACCCAGTGGCCACGCACCCCGTGAATACAGCCGCGAAGATCTACACCGGTGGGAATACTATCTGGAGCACCACAAACATAAGCTGCGTGAGTTAAGGGAGTTTCCCTACATTCGTGGTATCGAGATCCCGCCAGAAAGATCCCGTAAGGCGATTTTGCCCGCCGGTGAGGTGATTGATGTGCCGTCGACACGTCAATTCGCTGGACATGTTTTGTATGGTTGGCGACAGGACTCAACACACCTGGAGATGTTCACCATGAACAAAAGCAAAGGGCACACCGCAGCTAGCGCGAGGAAAGGAGCTGCATTTCCTGCAAGGTGGACAGACCAAGATGTCGTTAGCAATATCTATGCAGCGCTCGATGCAGATCAGCCATGGCAGACCGATATCCGCACAGATGGCGCGCAACGCGTGTTCAAAATTGCGGAGATCGACGGTGTGCCTGTCAAAGTACAGTTCTACCGCAGCGATAGTGGTGTATCATATGGAATGACAGCTTTCCCTGTGGAATACCTGTAGGAGCTAAAGATGGGGAACAATACACCTGCACAGATGACTTATATCGATCACGTTAACGCGGCGATTGATGTGGTGTCGGAACTGAAGAATCTGTGGGATCCAGATGGGGAAAATCGACAACTCCGCAAAATCGCTGGGGAATGTACCGAAGCCCCTTTTGAAACCATCGGCGACATGTTCGGATATGCAGAGCAACATGGGCTACAGGCCCCCGCAGATCTAGCAGACCGACTAAAAAACATTGAGCCCGTCGACGACGACGAATCAATGTACGAAGTCTGCATTGAACTTGCAGAAAAACTAGCAGCGCCCGCCGCGTAAACACCCGTTGGGTTTAGCCCAGGTTCGACCCCTGGCGCGGCACTAGACAACAACCCCTTTCACACCCTGACCGACACGGCAGGGAACGTGGAAGGGGTTTTGTCATACCTACACCCGCCCGATACGGGCACAACACCCCTGAAACAGGAGAAAACATCATGAAACACACACGACCGTGGTTCATCCACACTATCGTTGCAGACTCAGACAACGACGGTGGTGGCAGTGGCACACCGGATGAGAACACGAAGGTGGCCGAAACGGCAACCTCCGATTCGGACAATGACACCACCAGTGCAGAAGATGAGTCCGACGATGACGACAGTGACGAAGATGAAGATGACACGTCCGATCTCGCTGAACAAGTCGCCAAATGGAAGAAGCTGGCACGCAGCTGGGAAACCAAATCAAAAAACAACCTCGCTACAGCTAAGCAAGCCGAAACGGCGCTAGCGAACTACAAGCAACAGGTTGCAGATGATGTAGATGAACTGAAACGCACCCTCGCTACTGTCCAAGCGGATCATGCTTTGGTGATGGCAATTGTCGATGCTGGCACTGATCCCCGCACGGCGATGGACTCAGTGAGTTTCCTGCATGCGGCACACCAGTTGGACCACACCAAGGATGATTACAGCGCAAAGGTTGCTGAATTGTTGGCGGATAAGCGCCCCGGGCTACCCGGCACGGTGGAAGCGGCACGTGTGTTTGGTCGTGAATCAACCCCCGGCGACGCACCAAAAGAATCACTCGTTGACCTGATGATGCGTCACGGACAACTCAAATCAAAAGAAGGAGAATGACAATGGACTTTAAGCCAACTGTCAAGAACTACGCTGGCGGGTCTCTGGAATGGCTAGGTTCCGCAACCGGTACAGGTGATGCAATGAGCGTCACTCTAGATGTCACCAAGTTCGCCACCCTCAAGGGCACGCACGGCGATGTGATCCCAGCAGGCGCACCCCTGAAGAAGGAAAGCGACGGCACCTATGGTCTGGTCACCCAAAACAGTGACACCCTTGCAGGTTTCCTACTGGTAGCGCAGCCCAACAAGGGCGAAAAGCAAGTAGCCCCCATGATCTGGCACGGGCGCATCCGCACCGACAAATTCCCTACCGGGCTGCACGATGTCGACAAACTGATTACCAAGCCCGCCGCATTCGTCTTTACCAAGGAGGCCTAACCAATGGCACTATGGACTGATCTCATCACCCCCAACGAGTTGACCGAAGCTGCACGGGCTTCACTGGAGCAGATCGAACAGCAAAAGGGGTCACTGGCAACATTCCTGCCATCCGAAAACATTGAGGGCACCACAGCGGAGTTCACCCGCACGCGCCATGGACTTATCCCCACTGCTGAATACCGCTCCTATGATGCTGAAGCGTCCATCGGCGGATATGAGGGCGGAGAGCTTGTCACCCTGCCACTGCCCCCGGTATCCCGAAAGATGCGCGTGGGTGAACTAGATGTCCTGATGGGCTTAGCAGGGCGGCCCGAAGAGAACAAGCTCAAGCTCACCGTCACATCCGTGGCCTACAACACCGTGCGGTCGATCTCTGAGCGTGTCGAGGCGCTACGCGGCCAAATCTTGGAAACCGCAGCGATCAACATCAACGAAAACGGACTAAAGATCACCGCAGATCTGGGACGTGACACCAAGATGAAGGTCGACGCATCTAAGAAGTGGGATAAAGAGGGTGATCCGATCACTGACCTCATTGGTTGGTCGGAAACCTACGCAGATGAAAACGGGGTCCTGCCTGGCACCATCATCATGTCCCGACAAGCGCTCTCTGTGCTACAGCGCAACGAAATAGTGCGTAAAGCCGTTGGTGGCGTCAACACCCCCACCATCACCACGGTCGATGCGATCAACACTTTGTTGACGTCCTACGGACTGCCACTGATCACACTCTATGACCGCAAGACCAACGTCGGTGGCACTGTCAAGCACATTCTGGACCCCAAGAAGGTGTTCATGCTTCCAGAGATCGGCAGCGGTGTACTCGGATCTACCGTGTGGGGACGTACCCCGGAATCTGGCGACCCGCAGTATTCTCTATTGCCTGGCGATCAGGGTGGCATTGTCGCTGGCCTGCACAAGGAAGATGACCCATATTCCTATTGGGTGCGAGCCAACGCTATGGCAATGCCCGTGTTGAAGAACCCCAATGCGTCGATGGTTGCCACGGTGCTGACCTAACCAGATGTGCGGAGGTGATCGTGATGCTCGCATCATTTGAGGATGTCGCACGACTAGCCGATCTGGAAGAAGATGACCGCGAACGTATCACAGCACTCATTGAGGAAGCATCAGATCTGGTTGAAGCATATTGCCGCCGAACCTTCGACCCGGTGCCAGAACAGGTGCGACGTGTCGTGGCACGTATCGTGGCCCGTGGCGTGTCTGCATCTGGCGCTAGTGATGCACCTGTTGGTGTGACTCAGATGTCCTCAACTGCTGGTCCGTTTTCCCGTCAATTCACCTTCAGTGATGGTGTTTCCGACGGTGGGGTGTGGTTGACACGTCAAGATAAGTTGAAGTTGGGGAGGTGGACAGGTGGGGCTTTCACAATCCGCACCTATTAGTGGACGCTATCCACTCACCCAGCTCATTGAGGTCAAGCAACCGGAGATGGTTAAAGACTATTTCGGCAACCTCACCGCAGGTGATGGTGTGTGGCGACATGTTCCGGTGTTTGGGTGGGCGGTCGTGGCCTCGACAGAGGACACTTCCACTCACATCTCCCGAACGGTGGACACGTTGAACGTATATGCGCCGGTGGACAGTTTCGGCAATGAGATGTCGCAGTTCCGCTTACCTGATGGCACGATCTGGCAGCAGGATGCGCACCCTCAGGTGTATGACAACAATCCGTGGATGCACCCCGGTCTAGGGGTTATCACAGCTCAGAAAGTAGAGGGCTAACAACATGATCATTGTCTACAGGATTGACGACGATGTACCTGATCGGTGGGACTGCGATGCGGTCGATATCGACGATGGTCACCTCATTGTTTTTGAGGATGGCGCTGCAACTATCGCAGCGGCAGGGTATGCCCCTGGCGCATGGGTACGTTTCCAGATTGACACATCTGAGGGAGGTGCCTAGATGTCTCGTGTCCGTTACAAGCACCGCAAGGAATCCCATGGGGAATTGTTGAACTCGACAGTTGTTGGTGCGCTCGTGTCGCGGCAAGCTGGTGAAGTTGCAGCACGCGCGGGACGCGGCTATGCAGCAAGCACTCGCATGGGAAAGACTCGCTACCGGGCGATCGTCTACCCCGATACCTGGCGGGCGAAGATCGACAACGCGCGCCACAACACCCTAGTTAAAGCATTAGGCGGTGGCTGATGGCACCTAAGCTCGTTGACCCTCACCCATTGAAACTTGTTTTGGACTACGCGCGCACATTAACCGATGTATCGGTGACAGAAAAAACACCGCACGATAGACCAGATGAGTTCATTCGAATTGAGCACACCGCAACTCGTTCCACATCCCCGGTAACCGATAAGTGCGACATGCTGATCCAAGCAACCGCACCAACCCCCGGCAGAGCTTTGGAACTGGCGGAAATGCTCAGACGCAACCTGTGGGACATCGACATTTACGTGATGGAGATCCTTGGTTGGGAGGAACTGACCGGCCCCGTCCGTCACGATGACCCAAGTTTGCCGAACAGTTGCCGGTTTCAATTTACCGGCGCAATTTTCCAAGCTCTTGACTAATTCAGGTCAAGGGCTTTTTTCATGCCCACATATCGTTTTCTAGGAGGAAAACATGGCAAAACCTATCATTGGACGAAACCGCGCTAATGTCCTCACTGGCGCGCCCGATGTCAAGGCAGCAGGCGGTGCACTCGTCGGCCCTGTCGCCACTGACCCGAGCTTGTTCCCCATGGATGCAACCACAGCTCTGAATACCAAGCTGGGCATGTGGCCCGCTGGCTACATTTCCGAGGATGGCGTCACTAAGACCACTGAACGTTCTACCGACAAGATCAAGGATTGGAACGGTGATACCGTTCTGATCACGCAGTCGGATCACGCTGTGAACCTCAAGTTGACGTTCTACGAAGCTGCCAACGCGCGCTTGCTCAAGACCTTGTTTGGCCCTGGCAACGTGCGCATCGCAGATGGTGGTAACAAGATCTCCGTGCTGAACAATGCGGATGAGTTGGAGCACGTCGCTCTTGATTTTGAGATCAAAGCTGGCAAGGGTAAGCGGATCCGCTTGTTTGCGCCTGATGCGCAAGCTACCAGTGTGGGTGACGTGCAGTTTGTCCGTTCCGGCATTGTCAAATATGAGGTAACTTTTGAGTGCTTCCCGGATGTCAATGACAACAAGCTGTATGAGTTCATTGACCGCATGGATGCGGCAGCGGAGGACTTTAGCCGTAAGATCACCCTCCCCGCGTCGACCTCTAGCGGCGAATGGACTCTCATGGTTGATGGCGTTACCCTCACCGGCCTGGCACACAATGTCCAGGGATCTGTGATCAAGTCCAAGCTGGCAGAAGCTGGACTCAAGAACGTGGACGTGGCTGGCAACGGACCTTACACCTTCACCAACGTTCTAGATGTTTCCGCAGATAAGGCCACACTGAAGGGTGGATCTGGCGACATCAAGATTGAGCCGGTCGAAGCTGCTTAAGCAACTCGCCTAACCCGGCACTTTAACCCACTGGCACCACCCTATTAGGGGAATTGGTGCCAGTGGGTTTTTCATACCCACATACTTTGAAAGGCATCACACGATGGCAAAGAAAACTAAAAAGAAGATCGAATGGTTCACCTACACCACCGAAGACGGCACGGAAATCACCTTGAAGAAGCCGAAATCCGTAATCAACGTTGGTTTCGTCCGAAAGAACCGCAGCGTCAGTGATCAGGAGCGCATGTGGCGACTGCTGGAACTGTGTGCGGATGAGAAAAACCTAGACCTCATTGACGAAATTCCCGAAGATGAGATGGAAGAGTTCGTTACAGCGTGGACCAGTGACGAAGAAGCTCCTGCGGGGGAATCTTAAGCCTCATCGCCCTGATCGACCTCAAGGACGGTTTCAAAGCTGCCCTGGAGTTTGATCTTTTGCGCATGGGGTACAAATTGCGCTGGCTATTGGATGGCACGGACCGGCTAACCTGGCGTGACCTGCTGGTCATTGTGAGACATCTGCCGTTGGATGCTGCGATCAACACGTACGACGATGAGCACTATGGGCAGTGGAGCTTGACCAATATGTTGTTGGCACAAGCTGTTGACGCGCTCAATGGTGCGAATTGGCAGCGCGGCGGCGGCAAAGGTGAGCGGCCCAAACCTGTGCAACGTCCCGGTGTTGAAGAAACATCCTATGACGATGATGACACTTCTGTGTTTGGTGGGGATGAGACGACCACTGTGGATGATCTCAATAGTTGGCTTGGTTGGGATTCCCCGGCGGGCGATGAGTAAATGATTGGAGGGTGTAGCTATGGCTGAACTTGGCGTTGGCTATATCTCGATTATCCCGGAGACGTCGAAGATCGCCCCCGGTATTTCTAATGCGTTGAACTCTGTTGAGGCCCCTGCTGCGGCAGCTGGTAAGGGCATTGGTGGAAAGTTGTCCAGCGGCATTAAGACCGCGATGGTGGGGGCAGGTGCCGCTATCGGCGTATCTGCAGCTGGGGCTATCGGCACGGCCATGACTAAGGGCTTTGCCCGCTTGAACGCTATTGACCAAGCGCAAGCGAAGCTTAAAGGCCTAGGCAACGATACTGAGAGCGTTGCTGCCATTATGGACAACGCTTTGAGGTCAGTTAAGGGCACAGCGTTTGGTTTGGGCGAAGCTGCAACGACTGCCGCAAGTATGGTTGCAGCTGGTGTAAAACCCGGCGAAGAACTAGCAAAGCGCTTGACCACGGTTGCTGACACAGCAGCTATCGCGGGTGCATCTATGGCAGATGTTGGTTTGATCTTCGGATCCGTCGCTGCTCGTGGCAAGCTTCAGGGCGACGATATGATGCAGCTGTTGGGGCGTGGCGTGCCCGTACTCCAGCTACTTTCTGAGCAGACGGGCAAAACCTCCGCTGAGGTGTCCGCGATGGTGTCCAAAGGTCAGATCGATTTCGCGACGTTCGCTGACGCTATGGAAAATGGCGTGGGCGGATCTGCGAAGAGGATGGGCGAAACTGTATCTGGCGCTCTGTCGAACTTTGGTGCCGCGTTGGGACGTTTAGGCGCTGAAGCGGTGAAACCTGTGTTTGCAGGTTTGCCCGCTATGGTTGGCGGCGCAACGGCATTGGTGGATGTTCTTACTGATGTAGTTAAGCCGCTGGCTATTCAGGTGGGGATGGTGCTGACCCCTGCTATGGCCGCGTTCGGCGATACCTTGGAAAATAAGGTCGCTCCGTGGTTAAAACACGTTGTTGAGGGTCTACCTGGTTTCTGGCAGCAGCTTAAAGATAGTGGGGCGCTTGACGCGCTTGTTGATGGGTTTAAATCGTTTGGTGGTTCTATCACCGGATTGTTACCCAACATCATATCTATCGGCAAAACGATGGCAGAAGCGGCGGCGAACGTATCTGCCGCCACGTGGAAGTCATTGGGCAAGATTCTTGAGTCCCTAGCGCCGGTGATTGAAACGATCGTCAACACCCTAGCGGCGCACCCCGACCTCGTAGCTGGTTTCATTACCGCGTGGCTAGGTGCGAAAGCAATTGGCAACATCACCCCACCGTTTGAAAACGTCCTTGGCGTAATCACCAAAATCGGCAAGGTGCTATTGGTCGCTAAGGTTGCACAAGAGCTGTCGCTGATTGCCACAGCAGCGGAAACGACCTCACCCGCGCTCGCTGGTTTCGCACGTATGGGTTCCAGGTTGGCAACAGCGTTTAACCCGTTCCACCACGCAGCGACGTTGGCGCTGAAACCGATGAAAGAACTTGCTATCGGCGCGAAGTTCATGGGGCGAGCTTTCTTGCAGGCTGCCCCTGGCATCATTGCTACGCTTGGCCCATTTATCGCTATTGCGGCGATAGCCGCAGCTGTGGGCGCTGCACTGTGGGCGTTTTTCACGAAAACGGAAACCGGGCGGGAACTGTGGGCGAAGTTCACCGACGCATTAAAAGCATCATGGCAGTGGCTTAAAGATGTGTTCGCTGGAGTGTGGGAAGACGTCAAAGCTAAGTGGGAGCCGGTGTGGGAGTGGATTCAAAACACTGTCGCTAACCTGTGGGGTAACATCACAGAGATCTTCGGCAACATTAAAGGTGCCGTGGGTGAACTGTGGGCAGTGTTCACCGGTAAAGGCGATGGAGAGTCTACTTTCCTCGACAACATGCTAGGCCCAGATACCGCAGCGGCACTGATGGACGCAGTAGCCACCATCGGTGACGCTTTCCGTTCCGTGTGGGGATGGCTAGAAACCAACATTCCCAAAATTCACGACTGGATTACCGAACACGTCGGCAATGCATGGGACTGGCTCAAGGGCAAGTTCGATGACCTAAAAACTTGGTATGACGAGAACCTGAAGCAACCGATCGATGACACCAAAAAGGACATCGAGACAGGTTGGAATTACATCAAGGAAAAGGTCATAAACGAAATCATTGACCACATGGACCAGATCAAGGCTGTATTCGATGCGGCCACTACTGCGATCTCGTTTGTGTGGGACAATATGAAAAACAACCTTGAACTGGTCTGGAACGTCCTTTCAGCCACCGTTTTCGCAGCACTCAAGGTTGTCATTGATGCGCTCGTTGGGCAGTTCCATGTGTTCTCGAAGTTGATCACCGGCGATTTTGAGGGCGCAAAGCAAGCAATGACGGACACGTTCAACCGCATCAAAGCGGACGTGTTCGACGCTTTCAACAATATTCTTGACGCGTTCAAAGACTATTTCGGAGATTCCATCGAGATAGTTAAAAACCACTTCGGTGGTTTCTTGGACTATGTCAAGGACATTCCCACCAAGATCAAGAACATGTTTAACGGCGCTGGCACATGGCTAGTGCAAATGGGCAAGGACCTTATTCAGGGTCTGGTCAACGGCATTAAGGCCATGGGGTCGAAGGTGACAAGCGCGGTGAAAAGCGTCCTACCCGGCCACGCCCAAGGTTTAGTGCCGGGGTTCGCTTTCGGCGGCATGGTTCCAGGTTTCGCAACAGGTGGCGGCTACCGCTTGCCATTAGCGGGGCCTGGCACTCACACCACTGACGGTTTCCTAGCTGTTAACCGTGCCGGTATGCCCATTGCCCGCCTTGATGCTGGCGAATGGGTAATTAACGGTGACAGCTCGCAGAAGTACGCGCGCGAACTGCAGATGATTAACGCTGGTACGTTCCCTAAACTCCCCGGTTTCGCAGATGGTGGTTTCATCGCGAAAACGTCGGATGAGATTAAGAAGGCGTTGGAGTCCGTCGCATCGCCGTATATTTTCGGTGGTTGGTCTGAGGCCGGCGTGGACTGCTCCGGCGCGATCTCCCTGGCCGTGAACGTTTTCCGTGGGTTGGATAAATTCGACTCTAGGACTGCGACGGCTGCTGAGGGCGCTTGGTTGGTAAACAAGGGCTTTAGTGAGGGTCGTGGTGGTGAAGGTGACTTTAGGGTCGCGTTCCTGAACGGTGGCCCCGGTGGTGGGCATACTGCCGCACAATTGCCGGACGGGACGTTTGTTGAGTCCGGTGGCAATACCGGGCAGGGTTTGACGATTGGCGGCAAAGCTGGTCCGCTTGAAGGCCGTGGTTTCACTGACTGGTATTACGCCAAGGGTGCTGAGCAGGTCGCAGATGCGTTGTCTGAGACTGCATCTGCTGTGTCTGCCGCTTCTGGTTCGTCTGCTGTGTCCACCACCTCCGGTTCATCTAGCGCTAGCAACTTTGGTAAAGCACAAGAGTTGTTTGACCAGGCGGCAAAACACCTTGGTCTAAAGTCCGAGAACGCTAGCGGCGTTGGTGTAAGCAACGCGGGTGACCCGTTGCTGTCGGATGAGAATCGAGACGCGGCACTGGGTTCGTGGAATGGCCCTGATTGGGGTCCTGAGTTCTTTGCCCACGAAATCGCACGATCCGCAAAGGATGCGGGCCTTGGTGTTGCCGCCGCCATCATCGGCGTTGCCACAACACTGGTCGAGTCTGGTAACCCGCTGAAAATGTGGGCCAACAATGCAGTGCCGGAGTCATTGAGTTTCCGCCATGATGCGGTGGGCTCCGACTCTGACAGCATCGGTTTGTTCCAGCAGCGGCAAGCAGGTTGGGGTACGGTTGAGGACCGCATGACGCCGTTTAAATCGGCTGGCATGTTCTTTGATCGTTTGAAGCAATTCGACTGGGAGAACATGGACCCTGGCGCTGCTGCACAGAAGGTGCAGGTGTCGGCGTTTCCTGACAGGTATGCGCAACAGATGGACGCGGCTAAAGGCCTTGTGGGGCGTGCCGGGGTCTACGACACTGGCGGCATTTTGCCACACGGTGTTACAGCGCTGAACCTGTCTCATAAGCCGGAAATCATCATTAACAATGACCAACTGACTGCGTTTAGCCGCCTGTCTAACAACCTTGGTGCGTTAGTGCCGGTGTTGGAACGTGCGACGTTTGGCGGCAATTTCCGTGGTGGCGAAGCTGTTGGGTTGAGCAAGAATGATCCACTAGTTGATGCAGCTCTGCGGCTCAATACGCAGTTGCGTTCCGTGGGCGGTAGCTGGGTTGATGCAGCACAGATTGTCCAAGATGCCGAAAACGGTTTAGCGCAGACGCGTAAATCTATCGCAGCTGATCTTTCGTCGATTAAGGCCAAAGAAGCTGAGGTTGCGGAGCTGCGCAAACAAGTCGCTGAGTTGGAAGCCGACGAGGGCGGTTTGTCGGTGCAGTCGCGTCGTAAAATTCAAGACGCAGAAGAAGCACTGGCATCTGCACGCGCAAAAGGCAAAGCTGACGCTATTGCGAACGCTGAAAAGCGTCTAGCGCGCGCTCGTGAAGACGCCGATGCTCAGTTGGATAAGTCGGATGCTAAGAACGCTAAGAAACTTCGCGATACTTTGAAGAAGCTGAATAAAGCTGAAGATGAATTAGCGACTGCTCGTAAGCGTTCGGAGGATGCAGCTAAGCGGCTTGAAGCAGCTGAGCGCACTGTGGTGGCATCTCGCTTTAAAGCTATCCAGGGCGCGATTGATGATGTGTTTAAAGGCATCGCGCAAGCGTTTACTTCCATCGCTGCTATGTGGCAGACGATGGGAGATGTTGCAAAGCTCGCCCAAACGGCACGCCAGGAAGCATCGAAGCTGCAGATGCAGCAGGTCACCGACAACATTGCACGGTTGAAGGCGTACCAAGATTTGCGGTTGGCTGAGTGGGATGTGTTCAAGGCCCGCATGGATGGCTTGGTGAGTATTTCGCAGGCTGAGCATGCGGTTGAAGAGGCGCGCATTGCTGCAACGATGCGTGCGGGATCATCGCTCAACGCCCTTGGTGGGGCCATTGATCGGTTCCGGGATACCGGCGTGTTCCGCATCTCGGAGATCACCGATGAGATGGTTGACAGCTCTGAGGAAGTTACGCAAGCGAACGCGGCCCTTGCCAGGGTCCGTGCTGAAGCTTTACTCGCTGAGGAAATCGCCCACAACAAGCAGGTCGAAGCATCGTTTGCGGCAGCTAACGCGGCATTGGCACAAGCGCACACTGCGCAGATGTTGCAAGCCGCGACCGCACGCATGCAAGCTCAAGCTCAAGAGTTCTATGGACTCACAGCGCAGGGTGCTAGCCGTGCACAGCGCGGTTTTGGCGGCATCGGCAAGATCGTTGGCGGTATCGGCAAGATCCTTGGTGGCATCGCTGGCGGTATCGCTGGTTTCGCTGTTGGCGGACCTTTGGGCGCTATTGCTGGTGGAGCCACGGCTATCAGTGGCCTCAAGGACCTTGTTACAGGCAGCATTGAGACACATGCGTATCGTGACGATATTCGCGACGGCTGGAAAGCTATGGGTATCAGCGATAAGGTTGGCTTGATCGCAGGTCTTGGTATCCAGGGCGTTGGCGCTGGAGCTGCCGGGTACCTGTCGCAGAGCAATCCAGCGGCAGCTGCGGCCGCATTGCAAGCTAGCGACACTGTTGGCGGCATAGCTGTGAACACCAAGTGGGATGCTGCGAAGCTGAAAGCCGAACGTGCTCAATCACTATATGAGGAAGCAGCGGCGCGGCTTGACTACGATCTAGCGACTCAGAAAGCACAGTTGGCTGCACGTCAAGCTGCAGCGCAGCTAGAAGCTAATGCCAAGGTTGCTGGCCTACAGGCTGGTGTTGAGTTCGCGAAGTTGCAAGAGTCCATCCTCAAGGCATCGACTAAAGATGAGGCGCAACGTCTAGCTGATGCGGCTAATGTTGCAGCGGCTAAACGTGATGAGATGTTGGAAGCTGCCCGCGCGCAGCGTGCACAGTTGGCGGAGATCGCCGGTGATGTGCGTACTGTGACGGCCCAGGTTGGTTCTACTGTGGTGGAACTTCCTTTGGTCAAGGGTGATAGTTATTCCGCTGATCAAGTCGAATCTATTTTGTCGATGGTCAATGATGCGCAATCGTCTTTGGAGTTGCGTATCAAGCAGTTGGAGAAGAAAGATACTCCAGCTGTTACTTACATGGCGGCACGCCGCTAGGTTGTTGCTGCCACCTTAACCCCGGTGTGGATGTTTATCTGTGCCGGGGTTTCATGGTTTTTCTATGCATAAGTGAAAAGAGGAAACGATGCGGCCTTATTATCGACTGTCGTATACAAGCCCCGTAGGCCACCGATTTGATCTGTCTGCTCGCACTGGCGGTCCTTTCGTGGTCAGCGGTGGCATTAGTGGTTTGGTTGGTGTTGCCGAGGATGTGGTGACGTCTGCGGTTGGTGTGGCAGGGCAGCGGTTTCATGGGTTGAATGTTCACCCGATGACGGGCGAGTTGCAGGTTGCTATTCGTCCGGCTGTTGGGGCTACGTTGGCGGAGACGGTTGCGGAGTTTCGGCAGAGTTTTTCCCGCACTCAAGAAGGTACGTTGAGGGTGAATGCGCCTGGTGTGGGGAACGTTTCGGCGCTGGTGAGGTTGCGTGAGTCTATTGGCCCGCTGAAGCTTGATCCTCATGCTGCTTATGGGTATGACGGTGTGCAGGTGCCGTTGATTGCGGATGCCGGTTTTTGGTCGTTGGATGTGGTGAAAGCTAGTGATTCGGTCACTGTGACGAATGCGGGGGATGTGGAGGTGTGGCCCCGTATCAGATGGAAGGGTGCCGGTGGACGGGTCACACTGCCGTCTGGTGCTCATTTTGATTTGCCGCGAACATCTGAGGCTCGCACGTTGGTGTTAGACGATGCTCAATCGTGTGTGGTCGTTGATGATTCGGATGTTGTTGATCGCGCGCTGTGGCGTGCCCTGGATGGTGCGGTGTTGCCGGAGGGTATTCCGGTGGGGCAGGTGCGCACGTACCAGCTACCAGCTGGCGCGGAGCTGCATTGGCAGCTAGGTTTCTTTGATCCATTTAAGCAGTAGGGGAGCATCGTGGTTTTTGATTGGGAACAGCATAAAAAGCACCGGGCGCAGGTCATCGCAGATAGGGGCCAATGGGTTGGTTTGTTGGACGCTGACGGCGTGCCGATCATGGATGTGCCGCCGGTGGTTGAGTTGAAGGCCCCGCAGGCGCGAAACGCTCCGACATCGTTCGAGTGCACTATCAACGTCGCGACCGGATATGGTGTCGTGCATCAGATTGTGAAGGAATTGGTGGCTGATGGTTTGGGCATTGTTGGGCCGGATGGCCAGTTGGTGCCAGCTACGCAGAAAACCCGCATGATCGTTGTTGAACGACCAGGGGAGCGTCGTGCGTTCAAGATCACCCACGTTGTTGCAAAGGGTGAGGTGGCCGCCCCGCAAACGTTAACTATCCACGCTGTGAGCTTGTTGGACATGCTAGATGCTGTGCCGTGCCCGTCGTTTCCGGGCGCGTGGAAAGCTGATCAGTGGCGTAATTTTGAACGCGATGAGGGCGCGGAGTTTAGTACGGCGCGTTCACTTGCCCCGGTTGAGTTTGCTGCGATTGCTGACGGGTTTACGGTTGGCGGACCGGCTGAAGCCACTATTCGTAAGCTCATTATGGACTCGCTAGCCGCTGCGTATCGGGTTGCGGGGGTGAAGAACAATCCTCCGATTGTGGTTGATACGCGCGTGTCTAATCGCCCGTCACCTGAGGTGTTGATTCGGCCTACGGATAAGTCAATTTGGCAGGAGATACAAGCCGTGGCATTGGCGGCTGGCGTGAGTGTCACCGCTAGTTTGTGGTGGCCCGGCGATGAGCAACCGCAGGGTGAGCGGCTGTCACTGCCTACGGCTGTTGTGCGTGTGGAACAGAAGGGGTAAGTCATGGGTTTTGTGCAACTCGTTGCCAGTGGTGGCGATATGACGGTGGGCCGCCGCACAGCGGCATATGTGTATGGTTCCCGTGCTGTGACCCTCCCTGAGGGGTATCAGGACACGGGTAAGGATGACAACCTAGTAGATGGGTATATCTACCGTCCTGAGGGTATACCTACGGGCCGTTTCGATTTTGCATGGGTGCGAGCCGATGTGAGCGTTGATGCGGGTGATGGTCACGGGCATGGGCGCTCCGACATGGAGAAAGTTCTTGACTCAACCCTGAAACGTGTTGACGGTGACGTGTTTTTTGAGAGGGATATTGAGGGCGCTGGTTTAGGGTTGTTCACCCCCGGTGTAGATTTCACCACCGGTGACGTGGTGGGGGTTCGTATATGGGGCCGGGTTCTTGATTTGCCGGTCACGGCGTGTGACATGCTCACCGACAAACAGGGAGTGAGGTGGCGCGTGCATGTTGGAGGGCAACTAATCACCGATGCGGAAACTCTGCGCTCTCACAATGACCAGATTAAGCAGGCGTTAGAGGCGGATCGTAAGAAGCTGGCTAAGGATGTTAAGCATGTGAAAACGACGGCGGCCCGGGCTGAGTCAACAGCTGACCGGGCATCTAAGGTCGCTGAGGGTGCTGAAACGAAAGCCGCTGAGGCGATGAAAAAAGCCACAACCGCTACCTCGGTTGTTGATGATGCCCTCTCAAAAGCAAAAGACGCTCAAGCGACCGCGAAAGCCGCAAACCTTACCACTGAAGAAGGTAAGCGTATCGCCATCGAAGCTAACACCACGGCTACGCAGGCAAATAGTAAGGCTATTGCCGCCGTTGACGCGGCTAATAAAGCAACGCAGAAGTTGGCGGAAACTAACCGCACCGCTATTGCCGCAAACAATAAGGCGGATGAGACGCGGGATAAAATGCTACGCCGTATGCCCACGTTGGTGGCGGGGAACATTGAGGGTAAGACCCTGGAGACTGATTTGTTCATTGTTGACCGTGATACCCCGTTAATTGGTGCTCATAGTGCGAAAATCACGATTAAACCGGGGTGGGAGGGGGTCATTCACGCTTTAACAAAGGCTAATAACGGCGCTGTGGATGTTCACACGGCTATGGCGAATGGTCGTGAGCAAACTATTACGTGGTCGCCGCGCGCCAACCTGGGATACACGGATGTGTTTATCACGTATTACCGGACGGATTAAAAAGGAAGTGAGTTAGCGATGGCTGTTATTCAAGGGTCGTTGAAAGATGTGACCTCGCAGGCCGCGACGGTGCGGGAGGTGTTGATCCGCCCGGCGCGCACCCGCCCATCTGGTGATGGTTTGGTGGTCGATGAGCCGGTGCGTGTGCAGGTGGGTGAGGCTGGTGCGGTGCGGTTGGTGGTGGAAGAAGGCCCGGCCGTGCTGATCTTGGTGAGGCAGTCTAACACCCCTTATCCGGGGGCTACGGAGTTGGAGCCGGTGCCGATCATCGTGAAAGACGGTCTGAGTTTGGCGCAGGCGGTGAAGGCTGCACAATCGACTGAAGAGGTTTCTGAGTCGGAGGTGCAGCGCATTGCGGCTGAGGTTCAGGTGATGGTGAACCGTGCTGAGGATGCGCGCCGGGGTGCTATTACCGCAAAGGATGAAGCTGTGCGCGCCCAGGGTGCGGTGAAAAAGTCCGAGCAGGCGGCCACGAGTGCACAACAGGGCGCTGAGTCATCGGAGCGGGCAGCTCAAACAGCGGCGCAAGCGGCGGCTCGTTCTGAAACACAAGCGCAAACGCACGCTAAAACGGCTGAGGGGCATGCTGGTAGGGCTGATGAGGCTAAACAGGGTGCTGAGGCGTCGAAACAGGGCGCTACTGAATCGGCGCGCCTAGCTGGTGTGCAAGCGGGGCAGTCTTTGTCTCACAAGTCTGCGGCGCAAGCTGAGGCTAGGAACGCGGCTACATCTGCGACGAAAGCTGAGGGGCATGAGCGGCGGGCGGCACAGATCATCTCAGAGGGGATACCCACCGGTGGTGTGCATTTGAGGCATCTCGCGTCGGAGGTGACGGGCGATGTTGATAAGCGTGTAAAAACCGCTATTGACAAGCTTGTTAACGGTGCGCCGGATGCGTTGGATACGTTGAAGGAACTTGCTGACGCGGTGCAGTCTGGTCGCACTGAGTCGGAGGCGTTGGTGAGGCAGATCAATTTGCGGCTCACTAAGTCGGATGCTGATTCGACGTATGCGACTAAGGGCGAGTTGGCCGGTAAGGCTGATGCATCGCATACGCATGGGGTGTCGCAAATTACTGGTTTGTCTTCGCAGTTAGCGGGAAAGGTCGATTCGTCTGATCCGCGCTTGTCTGACGCGCGCACGCCTAGGCCGCATAGGATGGTTGAGCATTCGGATTGGCCTGGGAATATTAAGCCACCTATGTTTTTGCCGGTGGGTTATTCGACAGCGTGTCGAATGCCGGATGGTCAGTTGAGAGTTAAAGAGACTCCGACGGATAAAGATCACGCGGCCTCAAAGGGCTATGTTGACCAACAAGTTCGATCTGCATCGCCGTCGGTGTCTAAGCAAACGTTCGCCGGTGGTAAGGGCGTGGTGAAACGGCAGGGCAATGTTGTGGTGATTCAATTCAATGAATGCAGGGCAGGAGATTGGAACAGCTGGACAGTGCCATCTGGGTTTCGACCAACAGAGACGGCTTCGGGTACCGTCTTGAGCGATAGTGGCAACGTATTTTATGTGAAAGTCGAAGCAAGCGGACGAGCTTCCATAGATGGCTACTACGTGATAGGCGATAATTCTCGGATTAATGGCGTAGTCACCTACATCGTCGACTAAACCAAGACTAATTATCAACCACCTCGGAAATGTGGCCGGGGTGGTTTTTCATGCCCACATTGGGCGGAAAGGAGAATAATCATGACGATTTTCGGAATTGATATTTCTGAGCACCAAAATGGGTTAAGCCTTGTGCGGGCGCGGGATGAGGGCATTAGCTTTGCCATCATTCGCACCACCGACGGCACCTATCGCGATTCGTGCTACCGGTCCCATGTTGAAGACGGTAAAAACGCAGGTTTGCCCTTGGCGGCTTACCACTATCTACGGCACCCTTCTGAGGGTACGAGCATTGAGCAGCAGGTGGCAACCGCTGTGGATGTGATGGGGGAGCATCGCCTTCCTATCTGGTTGGATTGTGAGACTCCCACAAGGTTGTCTGAGCAGCATGTGCAGCGGGCTAAGCAGTGCTTTGAAGACCGGGGCATTCGCGTCCTAGGGGTCTATTCCTACGTTCCTTATTGGGAGGGTATGGCCGGTGGTGAACCGTCCACAGCCCAGTTCGGGCACGTATGGGTCGCGGCCTACGGTCGAAACGATAAGGGTAGCCCCGCTGATGTTTACCCCGGCGACCATGACAGGCAATGGTCATACCCGCTGGGTAACCAGACCCCCGTTATGTGGCAATTCAACTCTAACGCTCGTGTGGCTGGCTACTGGGTGGATGTGAACGCCTACCGTGGTAGTGTGGATGAGCTGCGCGCCTTGTTTGAGGGTGCCAGTGCACCCGCCCCCGCGCCCGCCCCCGCGCCGGTTGGTGGTGAGCCTAAGGTCTTGGAATATCCCCGGGATCAGGTAACACAGGACACGTTCTATAACTGCGGCCCCGCGTCCACCCAAACTATCGTAAGGGCGGCAACCGGGGTGCTAGTCGATGAGGCTGTCCTAGCCCACGAGCTGGGCACTACGGTTAACGGCACTGATTACATCGGGTTGATTACCCGTGTTTTGCGTAACCGGCTACCGGAGGCTAACTACACCACCGTGGAAATGCCCACCGATCCCCCCACTTCTGAGCAGCGGGACAAACTATGGGCCGACATCGTGAACAGTATCGACGCCGGATACGGCGTTGTCTGCAACATTGTCGCACCCCCATCCAACTACCCGCGTGGCGTGTATGGCAGCGCCAGCCCTAACTACCGGGGCGGCGTCGTGTACCACTACATCGCCGCAATGGGCTACCGCGATGACGGCCAAGGGCGCGCCGTCTGGATCGCTGACAGTGGTTTCAGCCCCTACGGGTATTGGCTGAGCCTCGATCAACTTTCAACACTCATTCCGCCCAAGGGCTACACCTACGCGGCGGCTAATCCTAAGAAGGAGAACATTATGAACAACGACCAACTTATTCTCGACCAGCTGGTTGGATACGAGAAGCGAGACGGACTACCCACCTTTAGCGGGTGGCCGCAATTGGGTGGTCGCACCCTCGTTGACGCTATTGCCGCTATTGGTGCAGCGCTCGACGTGCCCGGCTTCTATGACGTTAAGAAAGAAGGAAAGTAACCATGAATAAGCTCTCTATTTTGAGCCAAACCCCCGTGCTACGTGCCCTGATCTACGGCATTGTTGGCATTGTTGGAGTGATCGGCATTGTCACCGGGGCGATTGATGTTGACGGGCTTAATTCGTGGGTGGATCGTGTCCCGTCGATTGCTGCCACGGCTGCGTCTGTGCTGGCTTTGGCGAATATTCACCCCACCCCTAAGGCGGCTGTAGGTGATGCAGATGGGGGACATGGTAAGCATTCTGTCACCGATCCGACCGCCGCGTATGTAGCCCGCCTGCGAGAGATGCACGGCAAACTCGGAGATAGCTAATGGGTGCCCGCGTAGCCACCTCTCGGATAGCGCACGCGGGCCTCGCCACCTGGTGTTTTGCGACCGGCATTGCCTATTTGCCCCCATTGGGGGCTTTGCCTGAACAGCTAGCGTTAATTAGCCGTGTCACGTCAGGGCATGTATTTGGAGCCGCCTGGATACTCGCAGCCGTCCTACTTGTTGCCGGGCAGTGGTTTTACCACCCCCGGCAAATCGGCCTAGCGCTCACAATGAGCCTCACCCTACTGTTAGCGGGCGGATACTTCACCGCATGGCTATTTGAGGACCAGACGCGGGCATGGGTGAGTGTGAAGAACTACCTCATGCTTGCCGGGGCGATTATGGTGATGGCGACGAATGCGGAGAAGGTGATGCCCGGTGCCCCCCTTAAATGACGCCGTGGTTGTTGCCATTATGAGCGCGCTTGGCGGGTTCCTTGTAGCCTTGCTTAACCGGCGTTCCAGCCTTGAGGGTGAGCAAACCAAACGGCTAGAAATACTGATAAGTAGCCAGCAAGACGCGTTCGACCGACAAGCGCAAACCCTCACAAGCCTGGAGGCGGACATGATTAAACTCCGGGCAGAATGGGCAGCTGAGCGCGAATCACACCACCACACTAAGGTAGAACTTGAAAAAGCAAAGCTCTACCACACCTATGTGGCGGCAGAAGTAAACCGAGTGGGGCGCTGGCTAACCTCCAAGGATTTAACATGGCCCCCGCCCGATTTTTTAACGTTCCCTGAGTGGTGGGATATGCGCCCACGAGATGAACCCCGAGATTAACTAAGCCCCCCGGCTGTGACATTACCTGTCGCACGCCGGGGGCTTTTTTTATTTGTCGGCGATTCGGTAAACCATTTGCCGCGATAGGCTTGTAGCTTGTGCTATCTGGCTAGCTTTCACGCCCTGTTGTAGTGCATCTACAATCAGCGCGTCACGGTGGGTGCGGGCCGCGTCAGCACGCTCTTTAGCTTCCTCATATGCTTGATCTGCTTCGCTCAGATCCTCAAGGATTTCTTTATCTTGTTGAGAGCTGGAGACGATAATGACAGCTTCGGCTTTCAACATGAGCGCTTCGGCGGGTTGCAGCGCCTCCGAGTCAATTGTGATGCTCCCATCTGCTTTGTGAATGCCGATTAGACCGGTGACGGTCCGCTGGGCGGCTTCCACTGTGCAGCCGGTTTCTTTTGCGACGATTTCGGCAACATCTTCGGCGGTGCGAGCGTCTACGTTTTCGAGCTTGATGTGGTTAGGGTGCTCACTGAGCGCCCATGCTGCCAGTTCAATGAGCAGCTCGGGGGTGAGGGGGCGCACCGTGGGGAGTTCTTCGTCTTCGTCCAGCTCGGAGGGGTCAAAGGGGAACACTGCGTGTACCTGATCTTCAAAGCCAACGCCGTCGGTGGTGCCGTATTTAGACCAGTGTTCGACGAGTTGGGCGCGGATGCCTTCGAGGGTGTTTGCGGTGTAGATGTCGGTGGGGGTGGTGAGGGTGAACATTTGGGGTTCCTTTCCAGGGTTTAGGGTTTTGGGTTTGGGGTTTGAGGGTTTAGGCTGCGACGGGTGCGTTGAGGAGTTCGTCGATCAGCTCGGAGACTTCTCTGCGGGTCATGCCGTCAAGGTTGATTTCGCGGCCTGCTTTCTTTGCGAGCATTTCAGCGTAGTTGCACTGCTTGAGGGTGGGGGTCTGTCGCATTTCCTGGCATTGTTCGTCGGTGTAGGCTTTGGTTGCGTTGATGAGAACGTCGATGATTTTAGAAGCTTCGTAGCTGGAGCATTCTCCTTCTTGTGCGGCTGTGAGGTTGAGGCGGGGGTATACGCCGTCGAGGGTGACCATGCCGTCGGTGCCGTCGTATGCGCGGGTTTCGCGGACGAGGTTGTTGATGAAGGCGATTTGCTTTGCGGTGATGGTTTTCATTGTTTTGGCCTTTCTGGGTTTGTTCTTTCCTTTTTCCTTATGACCCTACTGTAAACCATGTTTACAGTACTGTCAACTTGGTTGACAACTTTTATGGTGTGAAACCCATCACATTAAAAAACCAGGGGAAAACCAGGGGAAAACCCACGACAATCCCACGACAAAAGGGGTTAAAAAAGGTTCAAATCGGGATAAATCCGACAGTGGAAAAATCGACTATTTACGCAGCTTAGATCACGTTTTTGCAGGTTATGACACACGTTTCAAAAAAGCGAAAAACAGGTTCGAATCCTGCAGGGGGCGCTTTTTATAGCACCAGTAGGTGTCCGCCTCGGTTGTAGTAGACGCTGGCGAACACAGTATCGAGCCGCACCCACCGTCCTCGAACGGATACTCGGACCACGGGGGGATAGTGTTTGGACCCTTCGGTGCCGGTTGTCTTAGGCAGCAGACCGAAAGCATCCAGGGTAAGTACCATGCGGTTGGCCACGATGGCTTGGGTGCCGGTGGCGTCATTGTTGACAGTGATGACGTCTTGGTTGAGCAGCGACGTGGGCATTTTGTCACTGGTGGTTTGCTGCTTGTTGTCACGGCTCAGCTGCAGGAAGGTGTCGACTGGGAGGTCTTCCACCAGGGTGAAACCCTCCTGTGGGGGCAAAGGCCCGGTCCAAGCCGCAGGGCAGGTGACAGCGGTGAACACTCCGTGCTCGTCAGGGTGTTGGGTTGCTGCTTGCGCCCGGATGACAGCGTCTTCGCAGTCCATAGTGGCGGCGAATCTGCGAGAGACGAGTGTGTCGAGTTTGGTGCTGGCAAACACCTCAACGGTGTTTTCGTTATGACGCCGCAAACGCAGCGCGCCGGCAAAATCGTGCGCGTAGGCGCGGGTAGCTAGTGCGCGCAAGCCCGAATCGTCTGGGCGTGCGTAGGTGATTGTGACGTGAGTTGGTTGTGTCGACGCGGCGTCATGCGTGTCCGAAGGGGGATGCATGGGTACGAGGCTAGTCGTCGGCTGAGGTTTCGGTGGAGTCGTCTGCAGACGTTGCTTCGTTGACTACCGCGCTATCAGCAACCTGGGTGAGCACACCAAGTTCATGTTTGGTGATGGCCCGCGGGCTAGAGGTTGCGAGGTCGACGGCGATCTGGACGCAGTCCACGGTGCAGCACACGGTACCGTTACGGTCCTTGATGCTTTGGTGGGTGGTGAAGCTGGTTGTGCCGATCTGCACCACGGTGGTGTCGATTTCTACGGCCGTTGTGTCTGGGAGGATCGGTCGGAAGTAGTCGACCTCGGTGCGGCGCACGAACACCGCCGGGATGGGAAGGCCACGTGCGGCGAATTCGTCCTGCGCAAATGCGGTGCGGGCCTCCTGCGCTACCTCGATGTAGGACACGTTGTTGAGGTGGTTGAAACGGTCGAAGTCAGACCAGCGCACGGGGATGCGGGTGGTGTGTACTTGTGCGCTGGTGTTGGTGTTGTCCTCAGTAGACACGTGTGTAAGTCCTTCCCTGCACCTCACGATAGAGGCGAGTGTCGAAGCGTAGTTTGTTGTCGACGATACTACTGATTTTGTGAAGGGTCAGGAAGGTCGATGCGGTTGATCAGTATGTTGGCAACCTTCACCATGTGCTCCCACATGGCGGCGCGGTGGGCATCATCAAGCTGCTCTTTAGGGATGGTGTCCATTGCTTCGTGCATCATGTCCAGCCACCGGTCGCGCTCTGCCTCGCCGATAGAAAACGGGTGATGCCGCATGCGCAGCCGTGGGTGGCCGCGGTGCTCGCTGAAGGTTTGCGGCCCGCCCCAGTATTGCGCGAGGAACCAACGCAGGCGATCTTCGGCGCCTTCCCAATCGTCGTGGGGATACATGGGGCCGATCAGGTCGTCTTCCTTTACACGCTTGTAGAATTCGTGCACTACCTGGGTGAATGTGTCTTCTCCGCCGACGGCCTCGTAGAAAGTGGTCATGGTGTTTAATATACCCCGGTGATGCCGATGCCATGAGGATAGGGGGTTTTGAGTTCTGCGGCTTCAAGCGCGGGCATGATGGCACCCATGAGTCCGCGCTGGACCTCCCATTGCGCGCCGGGCTTGGTGGTGGCTTTGACACGGATGGTGAGGTGGTCGGTGGACACGGTGGAGACACCGTCGAGCGTGGGGGAGCCGATGATCTTTCCCTTGAGTTGGTCTCCGGCTGCGGCGACGGCGGCGTCCAGGATGGTTTGGGACGCGGCGGAAATGTCGGTCGATAGGCTCAGGGGGATTTCGACCCGGGCGATGGCGTATTCGCGGCTGAAGTTGCCGACCCGGGTGATTTCTCCGTTGCGGACGAACCAGAGGGTTCCGTCGGAGTCGCGGACGGTTGTGGTGCGCAGCGAGACGTGCTCGACGGTGCCGGAGGCATCGCCGACGTCGATCCAGTCGCCGACGCCGTATTGGTCTTCGACAAGCATGAAGATACCGGTGAGGAAGTCTTTGACCAGTGATTGGGCGCCGAAGCCGAGAGCGACACCGGCGACGCCTGCAGAGGCTATGAGGGGGCGGACATCGATGCCGATGGTTCCGAGGACCGCCAGGATGGCCCATGTCCATACGACGATGGAGACGGCGGATTTGCCAACGCTGGCGAGTGTTTTGAGGCGGGCGTCGCGGCGGGTTTCGGTGGGGTTCTTCTTAATCGCCCGGTTGGTTGCGCGTCCGATGAGCCTCCGCAGGATGGTGGAGACGACGATGGCGATGACTATGGTCAGGGCGATTTGGGGTAAGTGCTCGACGGCGTGGTCGACCAGGCTGTTGTGGATGATGTCGTGCACAGTCATAGTGTGGGATTGTACGTCGGTGGGCCTGGGGGCGCGCACAACGCTATTGGTCATACGGGTCAGTATGTAAATGTTAGACAGCTTGGTCTAGGTTTGTTAGTGTTGTCGTCATGGGATTCAATACAGACGCCATCCATGCCGGCTACCACCCGGACTCCATATTCGGAGCTATCAACCCCCCGATCTACGCTTCGACGACCTTCGCCCAAAACGGGCTTAATGAACTGCGCGGCGGTTTTGAATACACCCGCTGCGGTAACCCCACCATCCGCGTCCTAGAAGACACGGTCGCAGCACTGGAATCCGCTGCGCACTGTCGCGCATTTTCCTCCGGAATGGCCGCAACGGATTGCTTCTTCCGCTCGGTGTTAACCCCAGGATCTCACCTGGTGATGGGCAACGACGTCTACGGCGGCACCTTCCGCCTCATCGACTCTGTCTATCAGCAGTGGGGGGTGAGCTACACCGTGGTGGATACCAGCGATACCCACGCCGTCGCCGAGGCCATCCAGGACAACACCGCACTCGTCTGGTTGGAAACCCCCACCAATCCTTTGCTGGGAATTAGTGACGTCGCGGGGATCGCTGAACACACGCAGGCCCGCGGCGTCATCTTGGGTGTGGACAATACGTTTGCAAGCCCCTACCTGCAGAAACCGCTGGAATTGGGGGCGAACGTTGTGCTGCATTCCACCACCAAGTACCTGGGGGGGCATTCGGATGTTGTCGGTGGTGTGGTGGCCACCAATAATCCCGAAATCGATGAGCAGTTGCTGTTCTATCAAGGTGGGGTGGGTCCGATCCCGTCAGTGTTCGACTGTTATTTAACGATCCGCGGTATCAAGACCCTGGGTGTGCGCATGGAGCGCCACTGCGATAATGCCGAGGCTATCGCCCACCAGCTCGACCAATCCCCGCTGGTCAAACAGGTCCTTTACCCCGGGCTCGACAGTCACCCTGGCCACGAGGTTGCCGCACGCCAGATGCGACGCTTCGGCGGGATGATTTCTGCGCGTTTCCATTCTGAAGAAGCCGCGCGCGCCTTCTGTTTGGGCACCCGCACCATTTGTTTGGCGGAGTCTTTGGGTGGGGTGGAGTCCTTGGTGGAGCATCCCGCGTCGATGACGCACCAGTCCGCTAATGGAAGCCAGTTGGAGGTTCCGCGTGACCTCGTCCGGATTTCCATTGGTATTGAAGACCTCGAGGACTTGAGCGTCGATATCGAGCGAGCCCTCGAGGCCGTAGCCAAGGCCTAAGCTTGCCAATCGTGGCCGCACGCAACCGCTAGGGCGCTGCGTGCGGCCGCATCTGTTTCGCGCAGCATCGTGGGGTCGGTGCCGGGCATGGGGGAAATGGTGGTGTCGGCGTACTGCGCATGGGTGGGGATGCCGATCAGGTGCACACGCGGATCGCCCGCAAGCAGGCGCGTGCGGGGATCCACATCGGGGGAGGCAGTGCTGACGCCGTCGTAGGCAAAAGGTTGCAGCCTGCCGTCGGCTCGCAAACCGGCGATCAGGGGGTCGGCGCTGCGGTGGATGTTCGGCGAGGGCAGGAATGCATCCAGCACCACATCGGCCTGTTCAATCGCGGCAGCAGCATTCTGGGGGAGTACGAAGCTGACCACGCCTGCCTCGGCGAGGGCAAGCAATTCCCGTGTGCGGAACGCCGGTGGTCCAGAGCCCACCATCTGCCCAAAGCCCATGAGGGTGGCGAAGTCCCCACGCCTCGACTCAAGCGTGTATCGGCCTTGTTCGCCGAAAACTGCTGCCGGTTTGCGGCAGGCGCTGATGGTCCACAACGCAGCCTTGCGTGCGCTCATGGTTCCCCGCGCGGCGTCCAGCACGTCGGTGGCAAGCCGCTCGTGCATGAAAGCCTGCAGCTGTTCAGTGTCACCGTCGAATTCCGCCAGCGGATCGATCTCCACCAGGTGATTCCACTGGTCAGTGGGATCGACGGTCACCCCATCTAGCGCCCAAGGAAGAAACGCGCTATCCGGCGTGGCTGTATCCGTAACGCCAGCGATGCTGCGAACCCCCGCGGCGTCAATACGCGCGATGATTTGTTCAATCGGGATAGCTAACGCGCCGGGAGTGATCCGTTCGAGCGCCCGGTAGTAGGCCTCGTAGGCGTCTTTGATGATGGCGGGAAACAGGGTGGTGGAAAAATCGACGCGTTCGGCATCGGCGTGGTCTGCGATTGCGGCTTTCATGCGCCGCAACGGGGCTTGTGGTGGCAGGGCCTCGTATTCGGATTTTGGCAGGAAGGGATACCCGCGGCGCGAGGTGACACGGATGCGGGGTTCTTTGCCGCTGGGGATGTATCGGCCGTGGTCGAAGCGGCCGCCTCGGCCTTGGGTGAGGAGCGTGACTGCATCGAAAAAGCCCATGCCGAGGCCGCGGATCAGCAGGTTGTCGCCGGGGTTGATCGCGTCGAGGTCTTGGTCGATGGGGTTGCCGGGGCCGATCCAACGCCGGGCGCCTGCTGGGGTCTGGTGGGTGTTGGGGATCCATCCGGGTGCGTAGACGGTCGCGTCTGCGGTGATTGTGCTGCCATCGTCAAGGGTGATGACGTCGCGTGTGTCGCCGTCGGCGGTGATGGATGTGGCGCGCGCGTGGTGTTCGGTGATGGTGACGCCGTCGGGCAGGGGAATGTGCTGGTATACCCAGCGGATGTAGGCACCGTAGAGTGCGCGGGCGGGGTGGGATTCGGGCCTTGTGTGGTGGAGCTCTTCGCGGAGGTGTGGTGGTAGTTCTGCCTGGTAGAGGCCGGTGCGCACGCCGACGATCCATTGGTACATGGTGGGGCCGGGGCGGACGGGGCCGGTGATGGTGGCGCCGGGTTCTGTGTAGAGGGTGACGGCGCCGGCGAGGGTGTTCATGCAGACCAGTGGTGTTTGGTCGGGGCGCCAGATTTCGCCCGCGCCGACCTCCCAGGGGTCGATGACGTGGATGTGTAGGGGGGAGTGGGCGTTTGTAGCCTCGTGGGTGGCGATGATGCGTTCGAGGGTGCTGACGCCGCGGGGGCCCATGCCGATCAGTGCGATTGCGGGAGCGTCGGCATGTGGGGGTGTGTGTGCCACGGGTGTCCTTCCAGCTGGTGTGGGCATCGTTGATCTTCATCAACCATACATTGAACCGCTCGGTCTAGACAAAATAGACGGAATAGTCTATATTTTGAAAGCTGGCACAGACCGACGAACAAATATCAACGCAAACGAAAGACACCCCATGGCCCACACCACCCAGCGGATACCCCGCCTCACCAGAGCAATCATCGCAGCCCTCGGGGCAGCAACCTTAGCCACCAGCCTTGTCGCGTGCGCACACGCAGACGGTCGCGAACACGGCACCGTCACCTACCTAGAACAAGCATTCTTCACCAACCTCTACCCGCCCACCGCCGGCTACTACCCCAACGGCGGAGTGGTCAACAACATCACCGACCGGCTGCTCTACCAAGACCCAGACACCCTAGAACTATCCCCCTGGATCGCCGAAGAACTACCGGAAGTCAACGCCGACAGCACCCAATACACCTTCCGTATCCGACGCGGCGTCACCTATTCCGACGGCACCCCACTGGACGCAGACAACGTCAAACGCAACTTCGACCTCTTCGGCCTCGGCGACAAAAACCGCACCCTCACCGTCTCCGAACAAATCAACAACTACGACCACGCAGAAGTCCTCGAACCCTACACCGTGCGTTTTTACTTCCATGCACCCAGCCCAGGGTTCGCCCAAGCAACCTCCACCATGAACTCCGGGCTGCTCGCCAACGCCACCCTCGACGGCACAGCCGACACATTCTCCCCCGGACACGCCACCGAAGTCATCGGCTCCGGCCCCTTCGTCATCACCCACGAAAACCTCGGCAAAGAACTCACCCTCACCCGCCGCGAAGACTACAACTGGGCGCCAAAAGTCAGCGAACACCAAGGCCCAGCCAACATTGACGCCGTCACCATCACCCTCGCAGGCGAAGACGCCGTTCGCGAAGGCGCACTAGTATCCGGCCAAGCAGATATTGCCCGCACCATCGCAGCACCCAGCGAAAAACACCTGAAAGCCGCCAAAGTGGACATCGTCGCCCACGGCACCAACGGCGTCAACAACAGCCTCAACCTGCGCTTCCGAACCCCCATCCTCCAAGACGACACCGTGCGCGAAGCATTAAGCCTTGCCGTCGACCGACAAGAAATCAACACCACCCTCTACTCCGACAGCTACCCCATCGCCACCGGCGTCCTCGCCCACACCACCGCCGGATACATCGACCAAAGCGACAAACTAGGCTACGACCCCGACCACGCCCGCGAACTACTCGACAACGCCGGCTGGATCCCAGGCCCCGACGGCATCCGAGTCAAAGACGGCCAACGGCTGAGCTTCACAACCAACCACGCCAACGTCCAACCCCGCAGCAAAGAACTCATCGAAAAAATACAAGAACAATTCCGCCGAATCGGCGCAGACCTACAGCTCTACCCCGGAGACCAAGCCGCACAAAACGCCGCAGTCAAAGACCCCACACTCATCCAAATCCACCACACCATGGTCGGACGCGCCGACTACGACGTCATCAAAAGCCAATACTTCTCCACCAACCGCAACAGCCTCCGCAACTACGACCCCACTGACGGCAGCCTCGGAGACCCAGAACTAGAGCAACTACTCCAACAAGTCGCAAGCTCACCAACCCAACAGCAACGCGCTGAAGCAAGCGCCCAAGCCCAACGCCTACTAATCGACAAGCACTACACCATCCCCCTGTTTGAAGAACCCCAAGTCTTCGGCGTCGCCCCCGGCATCAGCGGATTCCACACCGAAGCCGTAGGTCGCCCCACCTTCTACGACCTCACCATCGACTAGGTACCACCATGACACAACGCATCCTCACCCGCCTAGCCCACACCATCGCAGTGCTGCTGGCAGCCTTCACCCTAGCCTTCCTCCTACTATCCGCACTCCCCGGCGATGCAGTAGAAAACCGCTACGCGAACCCAGAACTAGGCCTCAGCCCTGAGCAAATCCAAGAAATCCGCGACAGCCTCGGCGCCGACCGGCCCCTGATCATCCAATACCTCCTCAGCCTCAAAGGCTTCATCACCGGGGACTTCGGCGTCTCCGTCAACTCCGGAACCCCCGTGCGCGAAATGCTCGCCGCAGCGCTACCCGGTACCTTAACCCTCGCGGCGTCAGCATTCATCCTCGCACTCATCCTCGCCTTCGCAATCTCCAGCGCCGCCATCCTATCCACCCGCTTCGGCAAGAAAATGCGGGCACTGCCACCTCTGATGGCTTCGCTACCAACATTCCTGGTGGGCATCGTGCTCATCCAATTTGTTTCCTTCCGCCTGGGACTGGTGCCCATCATCGGCGTAAGCGAAAGCCAAAAACTCATTCTGCCGGCCGTCACCCTGGCCATCCCCATCGCCGCCCCCATCGCACAAGTGCTGCTGCGAAGCCTCGATGACGTCGCGAAACAACCCTTCGTCGACGTCGTGCGTGCCCGCGGAGCCAGCACCTGGCGACTCTTCGCACACAACATCCTGCCCGGCGCGATCCTGCCGGCACTGACTGTCGCCGGATTGGCTTTCGGCGAGCTCGTCGGTGGGGCAGTGGTCACCGAAGCCGTGTTCGGTCGGGCAGGGGTGGGAAACATGACTGTTGACGCCGTGTCCAACCGCGACACCCCAGTGCTGCTGGCGATCGTCGTGCTGGCGGCAACCATCTACGTCCTCATTAACGCTGCAGTCGACGCGCTGCAGCCGATCGTTGATCCCCGACTGCGGAAGGCCGCGAAATGAATCGTTTCAAACATCTGACCCCCGCAGTTATCGCGGCGTACGTTGTCATCATCATTGTGCTGGCGTGGGCCCTCGCGCCGGGCGTGTTCACCCAATTTTCGCCCACCCAGGGGCACTCGCAAGCGCTGCTGCCGCCCTCTCGCGAGCACATCTTTGGCACTGACGCCATTGGGCGTGACCTCTTCGCCCGTGTGGTCTACGGCACCCGCCACTCCCTCGCAGGTGCGCTGATTGCGGTTGCCGTGGGCCTGACAGTGGGCACCTTGATCGGCCTGATCGCCGGAACCCAAGGCGGCGTCATCGATACCTTACTGATGCGTGGAGTCGACGTGTTGCTCGCCATCCCCGCACTGTTGCTGTCGCTGTCGGTGATCATCGTGTTGGGCTTCGGCACTATTAATTCCGCCATCGCCGTCGGTGTTACCAGCGTCGCGTTTTTCTCCCGCTTGGTGCGTACAGAAGTGCAACGCGTTGCCCGCACCGACTACGTTGAGGCCGCCTATGGCAGTGGCGCTTCCAAGCTGGCGGTATTGACTCGCCACATTCTGCCGAACTCGCTGACCCCCGTGCTGGCCATGGCGGCGCTGCAGTTCGGCAACGCCATCCTGCAGATCAGTGTGCTCGGCTTCCTCGGTTACGGCACGCCCCCGCCTACTCCAGAATGGGGCCTGCTGATCGCAGATTCCCGCAACTACATCGCCACATCCTGGTGGCTCACCATCTTGCCCGGCGCCGTGATTGTCGCCGTGGTGCTATCCGCAAACCAACTGTCCTCCGCCTACCGAAAGGCCCTGTAATGCCGCGCACCCCACTGCTTGACGTTCGTGATCTATCCGTGGCCTACAACGGTCGCGCAGCCACCCACGACGTTTCCTTTTCCGTTGTCCCCGGCCAAGTCACTGCTATTGTCGGCGAATCCGGTTCAGGTAAAACCACCAGCGCGCACGCCGCACTCGGCCTGCTGCCGGACAACGCTGAAGTGATCGGCGGGGCAGTGCTGTTCCGCGGCGAGCAGGGCCCATCGCTCGAGCTCACACGACTCGATGACACCCAATGGCGGAGCATCCGCGGCCGCCACATCGGCCTGATACCCCAAGACCCCAACAACTCCCTCAACCCGGTCAAAACCATCGGCCAATCCATTTCCGAAGTGCTGGAAATACACACCGATCTTGACGCCGCGGGGCGAAAAGCCCGCATCATCGACCTGCTCGAACAGGTTGGAATCGACGACCCCTCCCGGCGCGCAGGGCAATACCCACACGAACTCTCCGGCGGGATGAAGCAACGCGTCCTGATCGCCGCCGCGATCGCTGTGGAACCCGAACTGATCATCGCCGACGAACCCACCAGTGCGTTGGACGTCACCGTCCAGAAGAAAGTGCTTGACCTGCTCGATAACCTGCGACGGGAACGCAACATCGCCATGGTGATCATCACCCACGACCTAGCCGTCGCAGGGGACCGCGCGGATCAACTCGTAGTGATGAATCAGGGCAAAGTGGTCGAACACGGTGTCGCCGCCAGTATCCTGCAGGACCCACAAGACCCCTACACCCGCACTCTCCTCAGCGACGCGCCAGCACTGAGCGCACCCGGGACAGTAAGGCCCGCGGCGTCAACACCCGAACCGCTGCTGCGAGTAGAAGGTTTAGTCCAAAAATTCGGGAACTTCACCGCCGTCGATAACGTCAGCTTCACCGTCGCCCGCGGCACCACACACGCCCTCGTTGGCGAATCCGGCTCCGGTAAAACCACCACCGGACGCGCCATCGCCCAACTGAGCACCCCAACCAGCGGATGCATCAGCATTAACGGCAAGAAACTTGACGGCCTCGACCCCACAGTTGTCCAGCTGGTCTACCAAAACCCACTCGGCTCGCTCAACCCCCGGCGCAGCGTTGGGCAATCAGTCGCCGAACCGCTGCACAACCTGAGCGGACTCAGCAAGCGGGCCATTGAGGAAAAAACCGCCGAGTTTTTCAACCTCGTCTCCCTCGACCCGGCCCTCATGAAACGCCGCCCACGCGAACTATCCGGCGGCCAACGCCAACGCGTCGCCATCGCCCGAGCACTGATCGTCGAACCCGAACTCGTCGTGCTAGATGAGGCCGTCAGCGCACTCGACGTTACTGTCCAAGCGCAAATCCTCCGCCTGCTGGAACGCCTACAACAGGAACTCGGGGTCACCTACATCTTCATCAGCCACGACCTCGCCGTCGTGCAACAAATTTCCGACACCGTCTCCGTCATGCAGCACGGTAAACAAGTCGACTACGGCCCCACCCACCAGGTCTACGGCAACCCCACCAGCCCCTTCACCCGCGCCCTGCTCGACGCCATCCCCGGCGCCAACTACCGCAGCGGCGCACTGAACATCGGACTGTGACCACTATGCTGGCGGGCACACGACAACGTTAGGAGACACCACATGAGCACCACCGCCATCGTCACCGGAGCCACCGGAGGTATGGGCACCCACATCGTCGCGGCCCTCAGCGAAGTCTACGACTGCGTTCTAGCCATCGGCCGTAACCAAGACACTCTGAACCAACTAGAAAGTACATTTTCTAACGTCACAGGGGTGCGCCTGGACCTCGGCGAACCTGACATCGACTACCTCAAAGCCCTAGCCGTTGAGCGCGTCGACTGCCTCGTCCACGCGGCAGCCATCGCCCCCAAAGGCCCACTGGAGGGAACCGAAGAACAACAGTGGCGCGAGGCCCTCCAACTCAACGTCATCGCCCCCGCACAGCTCACCCGCGCGCTGCTTCCCGGACTTCGCGCCACCGGCGGCACCGTCGTATTCATCAGCTCCGGCGCAGGCGACCACGGGCATGCCAACATGACGCTCTACTGCGCCACCAAACACGCCCTCAACGGACTCGCCGAAGCACTCCGCCAGGAAGAACCCGACATCCGCGTATCGACCGTCGCCCCCGGCCCCACAGACACCCCCATGCTGCAAGGCCTACGCGGACAGTATGACGCCGCGACCGTCATCGCCCCAGAAGAAGTTTCGGCAGCAGTGCGGGCGGTCGTCACCGCAGGCCCCAGCACGCAGCTAACCCGGGTTAACGTCCGCCCGCGACGCCCCTAGCCGGCGTCAACCGCGCGGTTGCGCAAAGCACGACGAACATTGTCCTGCCCCTCGCTCAACACGCGCTTGAAACCATCGCTGTGGTCGCCTGACAGAACACCATCGGCCATCGCGATGGCTGATTCGCTGATATCCCAACCGGGGTAGATCTGCTCCAAGGTACGCAGCGCAACCTCCGAGGTGAACTCCTTCCAGATCCCTGGGGCAGCCTCGAAGAACTGAGCTGTCAACGGCATGAGGTTGGAGGCAGAACCAGCCCACGTCAGCCCCTGGCCCTTGTGGCGCAACTCCAGATTCGACATCTGGGAACCACGCTGAACAATCGCATCAAAAACAGCCTGCTTGTTCTCGGCGGTGTTCACAGCAGCCTCAGCAACCCACGCCCAGTTGCGGCCCGACGCACTCGTATCCTTGGCCCGGAGATCCGCAATAGCAGCCGCAGGATCGCTCACATCACCGCGGGCAATCAACGCCACCAACGCACGCCACTGCACATCAAAATCAATCTCGAGACCCTCCAACGTGGATTCCCCGCGCACAATCTGCTGCATAAGCTCCGCGGCGTCATCACCCATAACCTGTGCAGACAACGACTGCACGAACCCCAACTGCTGATCAGAACCCGGGGCGGCAGAACGAGCCGCCTCAAGCAGGGCATCGCTGAGCAACGCGCGCCCAGTCGACTCGGCCCACTGCGGATCCGCAAAACTATTCAGAGCACGCGAAGCCTGACCAAGCAGAGCCTCCAACACGAAGATCTCAGACTCGGTGCGGGCGCCCTCGGCAACCAAACGCACAAAATCACGCGCACGCATCTGGCCAGAACGCGTCATCTGCCAGCACGACGACCAGCACAGAGCCCGAGCCATCGGATCTGCAATGTTGGCAATATTGTCGAGGACAAATTCCAAGGAATGGTCGTCGAGCTCCATCAACGCATAGGTGAGGTCATCGTCGTTAACCAGAACCAAGTCCGCCGCTGGGAACTCCACCAGCTCCCGCACCGCAGTGCGTGCACCCTCGATGTCGAGTTCCACACGCTTGGTACGCTTGACCTGTCCATCAACCAAGGAATACAAACCGACAGCAATGCGGTGTGTACGAAGCTCACCCGCACCTGGCTGCGCACCCGTCTGCTCAACCGCAAAGTCCGTGTACACACCGTTTTGAATCGTGAACGTCGGGCGCAAAGTGTTGATGCCCGTGGTCGTCAGCCACTGCTGAGCCCACCCCGACAAATCCCTGCCTGAAGCATCCGCGAGCGCCCCCAAGAGATCTTCGAACGTGGCGTTAGAAAAAGCATGGTTGGCGAAGTGTTGGCGAACACCAGCAAAGAAGGGCTCGCGCCCAACATAGGCCTGGAGCTGCTTAAACACCGAAGCGCCCTTCGCGTAGGTAATGCCGTCGAAGTTCTGCTCCACCGTCTCAATGTCCTTAGCCGAAGCCACAATCGGGTGGGTAGAAGGCAGCTGATCCTGAGCGTAAGCCCAGGACTTTTCTACGTTCGCGAACGTCACCCACGCGGTGTCGAACTCCGTGGCCTCCGCCTGGCTCATCGCGGCCGACCACGTTGCGAAAGACTCGTTGAGCCACAAATCACCCCACCATTGCATGGTGACAAGGTCGCCGAACCACATGTGCGCCAACTCGTGCAGGATGGTGTCGCAGCGGCGCTCGTACATGCGGCGCGTCACCTTGGAGGTGAAGACGTACTCGTCGCGGAAGGTCACACAGCCAGCGTTTTCCATCGCACCCATGTTGTATTCGGGGCAGAACACCTGGTCGTACTTGACGAAGGGGTACGCCATGCCGAAGTGCTCGTGGTAGTAGTCGAAGCCCTGCTTGGTTTCGCGGAAAATCTGCTCGGCGTCAAGGGCATGCGCTAAGGACTTGCGGCAGTAGATACCGAAAGGCACTGTCAGCTCGGTTGGCTGATCAGAGGGGGTTTCGGGGTGGTGGGTCAGTCGGCCGCTCCAGGAATCGCGGACCTCGTGGTAGGGGCCGATGCAGAAGGCCACTAGGTAGGTCGACAGTAGGTAGTTGACCTCGCCGCGGTGGATGTTGGTGGTGGTGTCTTCCACCATGGCGGGGTTGGACACAACCTTCCAGCCCGCCGGGGTGGTAACGGTCATGCTGTAGGTGGCTTTGATGTCCGGCTGGTCGAAGCAGGCGAAGACCCGCTTGGCGTCGGCGGTTTCGAACTGGGTGTACAGGTAGGTTTCTTGGTCTGCGGGGTCGGTGAAGCGGTGCAGGCCTTGGCCGGTGCGGGAGTATTCGCAGTCGGCAACAACCCGCAGGGTGTGTTCGCCGGCGGTGAGGCTCAAAGCGATGCCATGCTCCGGCGTGTAGGCAGCGGGGGCGTCATCGATGGTGGTTCCGTCCAGGATGACTTCGCGGACGCTAGCCGCACGTAGATCCAGGAAGGTCTCACCCTGTCCGCTGGTGAAGCGGATGTCGGTGGTGGAGGCGAATGTGAGCTGCTCAGTGGGGGCACTGGTGACATCCAGGGTGATGTCGTAGTGGCAGTTGCTGATCAGCTCTGCGCGCTGTTGTGCTTCTATTTGAGTGAGGTTGATTGAAGACATGAGCTACAGCCTAGCGGCAGTGCGTGTCGATGGCGTGGGCGAGTGCATCGTGCTCGGCTTGGGTGACCCACAGCCCATAGGTTCGTTTGATGTTGATTTGGGCGTGGGCGAAGTCGCAGATGAATGCTTCGTTGGGTGGCAGCCATTGGGTGGCGTCGTCTGCGGATTTGGCGATGTTGGTGGGGCCGTCGACCGCCAGCAGGTTGCGGGGGTCGTTGGCGAAGTTGCGGCGGGTTTGGTCGTCCCATTGTTGGGCGCCGGTGGCCCACGCGTTGGCGAGTGCGACGATGTGGTCGATTTGTATCATCGGCGAGGTATCTTGGCCGCGTTGGAAGGCGATGGTCGCGCCTGTGTAGGGGTCGTCGAGTGTGCCGGATAGTGCGACACAGTCGTGGGTGTTTGGTTTAACAATGACGTCGCGGAGGTCGCGTCGCAGGATATCGTTGCGGGTGTCGCAGCCGTTGTGCCCGAATTCGACGGTGACGTCGTCACTCCAGCGTTGGCCGAAAGCGTCGCGGCGGTAGGGTGCTGTGTGATCAGCCGGTTGGATGGGTAGCCCTTCGAGTGCGGCGTGCTCAGGGGACTGGGTGGTCGTTGGTGAGGGTGCGACCGTGGTCGTGTGAGTCACCGTGCTTGTTGACGTCGCGGGGGTACCCGTCGGCGTTGTGGTGCAGGCGCTGAGCAGCGCTAACAAGCAGGTGGCGGTTGTGGCGTGGCGGTTGAAACCCATGGGGACATGCTAACGCTGTTACTTTGGTGGCATGCGTATTTACCTTGGAGCGGACCACGCTGGGTTCGAGACGAAAAATGTTATTGCCCGCCACCTGGAGGCCAAGGGCCACGAGATTATCGACTGTGGGGCGCACGAATACGACGCCCTGGATGACTACCCTGCCTTTTGTATCGATGCTGCTCAGCGGGTAGTTGCCGACCCGGGTTCTTTGGGCATCGTCTTGGGTGGCTCCGGTAACGGCGAGCAGATCGCAGCCAACAAGGTCAAGGGTGCGCGTTGTGCACTGGCGTGGTCGACTGAGACCGCAAAGCTTGCGCGTGAACACAACAATGCGCAGCTCATCGGCATCGGTGGGCGCATGCATTCCGAGGAAGAAGCGCTTGCGATCGTGGATGCTTTCATTGAGCAGCCGTGGAGTGAAGAAGAGCGCCACCAGCGCCGCATTGATATTTTGTCGGAGTACGAGCGCACCGGGGTTGCTCCCGAAAAGTAAAGTTAAAAAAGCGTTGGCGCACACCGGTTATGGTGTGCGCCAACGCTTTTTTCTGCCGTGGCAGGGGTCGAAGGGACTATTGAATGTTCGGGATGGTTTTAGGCTTCGGTCTCTACAGTCGCTTGGCGGCTGTTAATCCACTCGTTTACTTCTGCGGAGTCCCAGAGGGTCAATCCGTTGAACTTGCAAGCGGGCTTCGGAGCGCGTCCGCGGCCCGCGTAGCTGGTGAAAGTGCCTCGTGCAGTGCCGGATTTCTTGGCGCATACGGTGGCAGTCCAAAGCTCGCGGCCTGACTTCGCGTCAATAATCATTGGTTCCATACCTTTACGATACAGAAAAACCGTTAAGTATCAGGTTTGTTACCGGATGGTTATCTTTCGATTGCTGATTAACTGCGCCTTGTGTTAATCTTTGGTGGCTGACACAGGTGGCCTACGTGCAAGCCTGAACGTCGCTGATGGGAACGTCGTATAGTGGCTAATACCTCAGCCTTCCAAGCTGAAGACGCGGGTTCGATTCCCGTCGTTCCCTCCAAAAATTCTCAAGCGCGGCATCGTTAAAAACCGGTGCCGCGCTTTTTGTTATGTCTCAACCGCTTGGTCTCTTGACCTGTGCTTTTTCGGCGATATGGGCCTTAAAGGGACCCCATTGTGCACGCAGTGTTTGAGTGCCGCTACACTATTGGAACACCCCGGGATATGGCGCAGTTTGGTAGCGCACCTGCTTTGGGAGCAGGGGGTCGCAGGTTCAAATCCTGTTATCCCGACTAGATGGGTTCTGGCCTTAGCGCCAGACCCGTTGCTTTGTCCCCGCAATCTAGATACACCCCAGGAGAGTGACTCGTGAAGAGTTCTGTCGAGAAGCTGAGCGATACGCGCGTCAAAGTCAGCGTCGAAATTCCGATTGACGAATTGAAGCCGGAAATCGACCAGGCCTACGCCGCGCTTGCCCAGCAGGTGCAGATCCCTGGCTTCCGTAGGGGCAAGGCACCCCGTCAGCTGATCGAGGCCCGTTTCGGTCGCGGCGCGGTCATGGAGCAGGTCGTCAACGACACCCTCAGCAACCGCTACGGCCAGCTGCTCGACGAGCACGAGCTCAAGGTCGTTTCCCAGCCGGAAATCGACCTCACCAAGGTTGACCCGAACAGCGGTGTTGACTTCAACTTCGAAGTTGACGTTCGCCCCGAGTTCGAGGTTCCTTCCTTCGATGACGTCGCGGTCGAGGTTCCCGCACTCGAGGTTTCCGATGAAGACGTCGAAGAGGCACTGAACTCCTTGCGTCAGCGCTTCGGCTCCCTCAAGGAAGTTGAGCGCGCCGCAGCCAAGGACGACTTCGTTGTTATGGACCTGGCAGCCACCGTCGATGGCGAACCCCTCGAGGAGGCCAGCGCTGAGGGTATGTCCCACCAGGTCGGCCAGGATGAGCTTATCGAAGGCCTGGACGAGGCCGTGGTCGGCCTGTCTGCTGGCGAGTCCGCTACCTTCACCACCACCGTCCCCGGCGGCGAGCACGAAGGTAAAGAAGCTGAAGTGACCGTCACCGTCACCACCGTTAAGGAGCGCGAGCTCCCCGAGGCCGACGACGAGTTCGCACAGACCGCTTCCGAGTTCGACACCATCGAAGAGCTCCGCAACGATCTCCGCGACAACGTTGCAGAGCAGAAGAAGAGCGAGCAGGCTGTCGCCATCCGCGACGCTGTCCTCGACGATGTTCTCGGTAAGACCGAATTCCCGCTGCCCGAGACTATGGTTGACGAGCAGGTCCAGGCCCAGGTTCAGCAGCTGCTGGCCCAGGTTGGCGGCAACGAAGAGCTGCTCAACACCCTCCTCGAGGCCCAGGGCACTTCCCGCGAGAAGTTCGAGGCCGATGCACGCGAATCCGCTGAGAAGGCCGTCCGCACCCAGCTCTTCCTCGACGCCCTGTCCGAGATCGAGAAGCCCGAGGTCAGCCAGCAGGACCTCTCTGATCACCTGATGTTCACTGCCCAGACCTACGGCATGGACCCCAACCAGCTCGCAGCCCAGCTGCAGCAGTCTGGTCAGATCGCCAACCTCTTCGCAGAGGTTCGCCGCGGCAAGGCCCTGGCAGCTGCAATCTGCAAGGTTGCCGTCACCGACTCCAAGGGCGAGAAGGTCGACCCCGCCGAGTACTTCGGTGAGGGCACCGCGGAAGAAGAATCTGCAGAATAATACAGCTTTTTAAGAGGCCCGGCACCCCCGTCACACTGGTGGGAGCTGGGCCTCTACGCTGTGAGCGAACTTTTCACCTTTTCCCCTCGCTCCCGGGTAGTGTGGGCTGCGTATAAAACGACGAAAGGTCTTAAATCAATGTCTGATGGCATGAACCTCAGCGACTCTGTCTACCAGCGTCTGCTGAAAGAACGCATTATTTTCCTCGGTACCGACGTTAACGACGAGATCGCCAACAAACTGTGCGCTCAGATCCTGCTGCTCAGTGCTGAAGATCCCACGCGCGACATCAGCCTGTACATCAACAGCCCCGGAGGCTCCGTCACCGCAGGCATGGCGATTTACGACACCATGGTGTACTCGCCCTGCGATATCGCAACCTACGGCATGGGATTGGCTGCCTCCATGGGGCAGTTCCTGCTGACCGCCGGCACCAAAGGCAAGCGCTACGCTCTGCCGCACGCCCGCATCATGATGCACCAGCCCTCCGCAGGTGTCGGTGGCACCGCCGCAGACATCGCCATCCAGGCCGAGCAGTTCGCCCACACCAAGCGCGAAATGGCGGAACTTATCGCCCAGCACACGGGCCAGACCGTCGAGCAGATCACCAAAGACTCCGACCGTGACCGTTGGTTTACCGCAGAGCAAGCCAAAGACTATGGCTTCGTCGACCACGTGATCACCCACGCCAAGAAGTAGCCTGCCGGCCTGAAATAAGGAAGCTAAGACATGAACACACCTAAGATGCCCGAGGCACGCTATATCCTCCCGTCCTTCGTGGAGCACTCCGCCTACGGCGTGAAAGAATCCAACCCGTACAACAAGCTGTTTGAAGAGCGCATCATCTTCCTGGGCACCCAGGTAGACGACGCCTCCGCCAATGACATCATGGCGCAACTTCTGGTGCTGGAAGGTCAAGACCCCGACCGCGACATCACCATGTACATCAATAGCCCCGGTGGTTCCTTTACCTCCCTGATGGCTATCTACGACACGATGCAGTACGTCCGTTGCGACGTACAGACTGTCTGCCTCGGACAGGCCGCCTCTGCCGCAGCCGTCATCCTCGCCGCAGGCACCCCCGGCAAGCGCGCCGCCCTGCCTAACGCTCGCGTGCTCATCCACCAGCCCGCTACCGGTGGTGTCCAGGGCCAGGTCTCCGATCTGGAGATCCAGGCCGCTGAGATCGAGCGCATGCGTACCCTGATGGATGAAACGCTGGCTCGCCACACCGGGCGCACCGCTGAACAGGTCCGCAAAGACACTGACCGCGACAAGATCCTCACCGCAGCCGAAGCCGTCGAGTACGGCATCATCGACCAGGTCTTCGACTACCGCAAGCTCAGCGCCAACGCTTAAAATCTCACACAACATGGAGGGTGCGGCCATCGTCGCGCCCTCCATGTTGTGTATTAGAGTGAACACGAACAAACCCACGTCGAGAAAGAACTCATGGCACGCATTCAAGAATCCTCGGACCTGCTCAAGTGCTCATTCTGTGGCAAGAGTCAAAAGCAGGTGAAAAAGCTCATCGCCGGCGGTGGTGTCTACATCTGCGACGAATGCATCGCACTATGCAATGAGATCATCGAAGAGGAGCTCGCAGCCTCCGAACAGACCACAGACTCTGGCCCCAAGCTACCCCGGCCGAAACAAATCACCGAGTTCCTCGACGGCTACGTCATTGGTCAAGACGACGCCAAACGAACCCTCGCTGTGGCGGTGTACAACCACTACAAGCGCGTTCTACACGAGCGCAAAAACGATGACGTTGAGATTTCCAAGTCAAACATCTTGATGCTCGGCCCCACCGGCTCTGGGAAAACCTACCTCGCGCAAACCTTGGCTCGACTGTTGGATGTCCCCTTCGCTATTGCTGACGCCACGTCGCTCACCGAAGCAGGCTACGTTGGTGAAGACGTCGAAAACATCTTGCTCCGCCTCCTACAGGCAGCTGACTTTGACGTCGAGCGGGCACAACGCGGCATCATCTACATCGATGAGGTTGATAAGATTGCCCGCAAATCCGAAAATCCCTCCATCACCCGTGACGTCTCTGGCGAAGGCGTGCAGCAAGCTCTGCTGAAAATTCTCGAAGGCACCGTCGCATCAGTTCCTCCGCAGGGAGGCCGCAAGCACCCCAACCAAGAGTTCATCAACCTCGACACCTCTAACATTTTGTTCATTGTCGCGGGCGCCTTCGCAGGCCTGGAAAAAGTCGTCGAACAGCGCCGGGGCAAAAAGTCCCTGGGGTTCGGTAATGAAGTTTCCACCAAGGCCACCAATGATGACCTCTACAGTGAAGTCCAACCTGAGGACCTAGTAAAGTTCGGCCTCATCCCGGAATTCATTGGGCGCCTGCCCATCGTCGCAACCGTCACTCAACTCGACGTCGATAGTTTGATCAAGGTTCTCACCGAGCCCAAGAATTCCCTCGTGCGCCAATACACCCGCCTGTTCGAGATGGATGATGTGGAGCTCATCTTCGAAGACGACGCACTAGTGGCCATCGCTGAAAAAGCCCTCGAGCGCAATACGGGCGCACGAGGACTTCGGGCGATCATGGAGGAAGTTTTGCTGCCCTTGATGTACGACATTCCCGACCGGGAAGATCTCACCAAGGTCCGCATCACTGCCGCAGCAGTCCGCGGCGAATCCGAACCGGAATTCGAGCAGACAGCTGCCTAGGATTCGTCGTAGATGCTGGAATCCCGATCCGCGTGGTTTTCCTGCACCAGGTAGCTCATTGCCCCATGCGGCTGCATGTTGGACGTGAGGAAGCTTAGAACAGCGTCCACAACTAGCCGCTTCATCCCCGCGGTGTTGTCCTCGGAGCGCAAATCCGTGGCGTACAGGTTCGCGAACGTCGCCGGGTTAGTGACCCTAAACATCGACATCGACGAGATGATCGCGTACACATCCAGAGCCGAGACGCCTGGGCGGAACGCCCCAGAATCCTGGCCAAGCATCAAGATCTTGTCCAGCTGCAACACAATCGATGACTGGTCGGCCAGGGGAGTGGCATTTTTCATATTTGCGTGACCGAAGAGGTTTTCCAATACCACCATGCGCACAGCCATCGGGTGGGAGGCCATCTGGTCAACGATCGCTTCAACAACCTTCACGACAGCATCCACGGGCACCGTGCTGTCCAACTCCATGGCTTGTGGAAGGGGACGTAGCAGTTTGATTGCCAACTGCAACGCGCGAACGTAAAGGCCCTGTTTATCGCCGAAATAGTAGTGGATCATTCGCTTTGAAATGGCGGATTCTTGTGCGATGGTATCCAGGCGAGTCTCGTCGTAACCATATCGCGCGAAGTGCTCAAGGGCGACCGCAGTGGCGATGTCTTCAGACTGGTTGTTGTTCGGGGCGAAATCCAGGTCGTCGGTCACTCGAGCAAATCCTTCCACGGTCGTCAAACGGGCAATGCTTGTAACCATGTTGCCTGAAAAAGGCGCGCAAGTGTAGCCCGCCTGACGCAAATGGGGGTGAAGGTCAAAACCGCGCACAGCCGACCTAAGGCGCAACGGCTAGCATTGCGAATGAAAGACTTTAATGTTCTACGCGAAAGGGTCTCAATGACTTCCCCCAAGAAGGTTGCCGTCACCGGCGCAGCCGGCCAAATTGCTTACTCCCTCCTATGGCGCATCGCCAACGGCGACGTCTATGGTAAGGACACCCCGGTTGAGCTCAACCTCCTGGAGATCACCCCAGCACTAGGTGCCACCGAAGGCGTGGCAATGGAGCTACTGGACTCCGCATTCCCGCTGGTGTCCAAGATCACCATCACCGACAAGGCAGAGGAAGCCTTCGACGGCGCATCCGCAGCTTTCCTCGTCGGCGCCAAGCCCCGTGGAGCTGGCGAAGAACGCTCCGCCCTCCTTGCTGCCAACGGTAAGATCTTTGGCCCCCAGGGTAAGGCCCTCAACGACCACGCTGCAGACGACGTTCGCGTGCTGGTTGTGGGTAACCCGGCCAACACCAACGCCCTGATTACCCGCGCACACGCCCAGGACATTCCCGCAGAGCGATTCACCGCGATGATGCGCCTTGACCACAACCGCTCCATCTCCCAACTGGGCACTAAGCTCGGCAAGTCCTCCGCTGACTTCCGCAACATGGTCGTCTGGGGCAACCACTCCGCCACCCAGTTCCCGGACATCTCCTACGCCACCATCGATGGCCAGAATGTCTCCGACCTGGTGGACCAGCAGTGGTACCTGGAGGAATTCGTTCCTCGCGTCGCAAAGCGCGGTGCTGAGATCATCGAGGTACGCGGCAAGTCTTCCGCAGCATCGGCGGCTTCCTCCGCCATCGACCACATGCGCGACTGGGTTCAGGGCAGCGAAAACTGGTGCTCCGCAGCGGTTGTGTCTGATGGTTCCTACGGCGTGCCTGAAGGCCTCGTCTTCGGCTTCCCGACCGTTTCCCGCAACGGCACGTGGGAAATCGTCCAGGGCCTCGAGCTGACCGACTTCCAGCGTGAGCGCATCGCCGCCAACGTCGCCGAGCTCGAGTCCGAGCGCGACGCTGTCAAGGCCGCAGGCCTCATTTAATTACGCGCCCTATGGCCCCGGCTGTGTCCAACAGCAGCCGGGCCAGGGTCCTGTGCCTACCAGGGGGAATCGTCTCCGCGTCGCCGGAGATCGTCAGGCTATACCGGTGCGTCGAGCTCGTAACGGGGCACGATAGCCTGGCGTAGGAATTGGCCAGACGTTTGTATTCGCCGACACACTCGTCATCGCCGCAAACCAAGACCTCATGGTCCCACTCCACCACAGCCACCAACGCGTCGAAGTCACCCGCGACGTCATGAAGAAATACGAACAACACCTGCGCACCCAAGCTGACGGCAGTGCCTGGGTCAGCGGCTGCGGCGCCTGGTACATCGACAAACACACCAACACCCTCACCGCGCTATGGCCCGGATACGCCTACGAGTTCCGCGCAGAAATGGCCGACATCGACCAGGCAGATTTCCGCACAGACCGCTAGCACTATGATGGTCGTATGAATTTGCCGAAGTCGTGGGAACCAGCCGCCGTTGAATCCGAACTCTACGAACACTGGGTAGACAAGGGCTACTTCACAGCAGACCCGACGTCTAAGAAACCGGCGTTTTCCATCGTCCTGCCGCCACCCAACGTCACCGGCCAACTGCACATGGGGCACGCGCTCGACCACACTCTCATGGACGCAATCGCACGCCGCAAACGCATGCAAGGCTTCGAAGTGCTCTGGTTGCCGGGCATGGACCACGCTGGCATCGCCACTCAAACCAAGGTGGAAGCCCAGCTCAAAGAAACCGAAGGCAAAGACCGCTTCGACTACGAACGCGAAGAATTCGTCGAAAAAGTCTGGGAATGGAAACGTGAATACGGCGGCAAGATTGGCCGCCAAATGCGCGCCATCGGTGACTCCGTCGACTGGTCCCGCGAACGCTTCACCATGGACGAAGGACTATCCCGCGCCGTCCAAACCATCTTCAAAAACCTCTACGACCAGGGGTTGATCTACCGCGCCAACCGCCTAGTCAACTGGTCGCCCGTGCTGGAAACAGCAGTATCGGACATCGAGGTCGTCTACAAAGACGTCGAAGGCGAACTAGTCTCCATCCGCTACGGCTCCCTCGACGACAATGAACCACATGTCATCGTCGCCACCACCCGCGTGGAAACAATGCTTGGTGACGTCGCGGTGGCTGTTCACCCCGACGACGAACGCTACGCAGATCTCGTCGGCACCACCCTCGACCACCCGTTCCTTCCTGAACGGAAGATGATCGTCGTCGCTGACGACTACGTCGACCCCGAGTTCGGCACGGGCGCCGTGAAAATCACCCCCGCCCACGACCCCAACGACTACGCCCTCGGCGTGCGCCACAACCTCGACATGCCCACCGTCATGGACTCCAAGGGCCGCATCAGCGGAACCGGCACCCAGTTCGACGGCATGGACCGCTTCGAAGCGCGCGTGAAAATCCGCGAAGCACTCGCCGAACAAGGCCGTATCGTCGCCGAAAAGCGACCCTACGTGCACTCCGTCGGTCACTCCGAACGCTCCGGTGAACCCATCGAACCACGCCTATCCCTGCAGTGGTTCGTCAAGGTCGAACAATTGGCGAAAATGGCCGGCGACGCTATACGCGAAGGTGACACCACCATCCACCCGAAGAGCGCCGAACCCCGCTACTTCGAATGGGTCGACGACATGCACGACTGGTGCATCTCCCGTCAACTGTGGTGGGGCCACCGCATCCCCATCTTCTACGGCCCCGACGGCGACATTGTCTGCGTTGGACCCGACGAGCAAGCCCCCGAAGGCTACGAACAAGACCCGGACGTCCTCGACACCTGGTTCAGCTCTGCACTGTGGCCATTTTCCACCATGGGCTGGCCCGACAGCACCCCAGAACTGGACAAGTTCTACCCGACCTCCGTGCTGGTCACCGCCTACGACATTCTGTTCTTCTGGGTTGCCCGCATGATGATGTTCGGCACCTTCGCAGCCACCCTGCCCGACAACAAGCTCGGCAGCAACGTGCCCTTCACCGACCTCTACCTCCACGGCCTGGTCCGGGACGAGCACGGTCGCAAGATGAGCAAGTCCCTCGGCAACGGCATCGACCCCATGGACTGGGTTCGCGACTACGGCGCAGACGCCCTGCGCTTCACCCTCGCCCGCGGCGCAAACCCCGGCGTCGACCTACCCGTCGGCGAAGACTCCGCACAATCGTCCAGAAACTTCGCAACTAAACTGTTCAACGCCACCAAATTTGCGCTCATGAATGGCGCTCGCGTCGACGCACTACCGCCGCGCGAAGAACTCACCGACGCCGACCGCTGGATCCTTGACCGCTTGGAAGAAGTCCGCGGGCAAGTCGATGCCTACCTCGACAACTACCAATTCGCCAAGGCCAACGAAGCCCTCTACCAGTTCACCTGGGGCGAACTGTGCGACTGGTACCTCGAGATCGCAAAATCCCAGCGCGGCGAACACACAAAGATTGTCCTCGGCCGCAGCCTCGACGTTGTCCTACGCCTGCTGCACCCCGTGATGCCCTTCATCACCGAAGTGCTCTGGAAGGAACTGAGCGGCGGCGACACCCTCTGCACAGCCGCATGGCCCACCGCCGAAGACACCAACGGCGGTGTCGCAATCGATGACGTCGCCCGTCGACGCATCGCAGACCAAGAAAAACTCATCACCGAAATCCGCCGCTTCCGCTCGGACCAAGGCGTCAAACCCTCCCAAAAAGTCCCCGCACGCATTGACTTCGCTGCAGTCGACCTCAGCGGCCAAGAAGACGCCGTGCGCAGCCTAGCGCGAGTCGACGCACCCGCAGAAACCTTCGCGGCGTCAGCAAGCATCGAAGTACGCCTGAGCCAAGGCACCGTCGTCGTCGAACTGGACACCTCCGGCGCCGTCGACAAAGACGCCGAACGCAAACGCCTCGAAAAAGACCTCGCGGCGGCACAGAAAGAACTCGACACCACCGCCAAGAAACTCGCCAACGAAGCATTCCTGGCGAAGGCACCCGAGGCCGTCGTTCAGAAAATCCGCAACCGCCAACAGGTCGCTCAAGAAGAATGCGCACGCATTACCGCGCGACTGGAGGAGCTCTAAGTGGACCCCGAGCTACGCGACGGCGGACTGAGCCTCAACCTCGAAGGGCCAGTCGAACAGCCCGCACCGCTAGACATCACCCCCGCAGATCTCGCGACCCTCGCCGAGGTCGAAGCTGAGCTAGACACCCGCTGGCCGGAAACCAAAATCGACCCGACCCTGGACCGCATGGAACTGCTCATGGACCTCCTGGGCAACCCCGAGCGTTCCTTCCCCGCGATCCACGTGGCCGGCACCAACGGCAAAACCTCCACCGTTCGGATGATCGAATCCCTCATGCGGGCATTCTCCCGCCGCACCGGCCGCACCACCAGCCCCCACCTGCAGCTGGCAACCGAACGGATCGCGATTGACGGCCGGCCCATCCACCCCCGTGACTACGTGCGGATCTGGGGCGAAATCCAACCCTATGTAGAGATGGTGGATGCGCGCAGCGATGTGCCCATGAGCAAATTCGAAGTGCTCACCGCCATGGCTTATGCCGCGTTCGCTGACGCACCCGTCGATGTTGCGGTGGTCGAGGTCGGCATGGGTGGGCGTTGGGACGCCACCAACGTGATCAACTCTGACGTTGCGGTGGTGATGCCCGTTGGATTGGACCACACCGACTATTTGGGCGACACCATTGAGCAGATCGCGGGGGAGAAAGCTGGCATTATCAAATCCCGTTGGGACAGCGACGACCTACTCACCCCACCGGATAATGTTGCGATTGTTGCGGAGCAAACCCCCGAAGCACTGCGCGTGATCTTGGAACGTGCCGTCAGTGTTGACGCCGCGGTGGCCCGCTACGGGCAGGAATTCGGCGTGGTCGCCTCCGGGGTCGCTGTTGGTGGACAACAAGTTACTCTTCGGGGACTCGCCGGTGAATACACCGACATTTTCCTCCCCCTATCTGGCGAACACCAGGCAGCAAACGCCGCCTGTGCGTTGGCTGCGGTGGAGGCTTTCTTCGGCGCAGGGGCAGGGCGTCCGCTGGATGTTGAGCTAGTGCGCCAAGGTTTCGCCCAGGTTCAGTCACCTGGCAGACTCGAGCGCGTCCGTTCCGCACCCACCGTCTTTATTGACGCAACCCACAACCCCCACGGCGCACAGGCACTCGCCAAAGCCATCGGCAGGGACTTTTCCTTCCGCCGCCTCATCGGCGTTGTCGGCGTGCTCGGTGACAAAGACGCCCGTGGCATCCTCACAGCACTCGAGCCAGTCTTCGACGAGGTCATCTGCACCCAAACCCACTCACCTCGAGCACTAGGAGCAGAAGCTTTAGCCGAATACGCGGTAGAAATCTTCGGTGACGAACGCGTCCATGTTGCCGACGCACTACCCAACGCAATCGCCTTGGCAGTCGATCTCGCCGAAGAAGGCGAACAAGTCTCCGGATCCGGCGTGATCATAACCGGATCAGTCGTAACCGCAGGCGAAGCCCGCACCCTGTTTGGAAAGGAACCCGCATGAGCATAGGACCCCTAGGCCCCGGACACGCCCCATCCAAAGATCCCATGAAAGGCCTACGCGGCGTCATGGCTGGAACACTCGTCATGGAATCCATCTCCATGTTGCTTGTGCTAACCGTCATCGCGAAAGTCGACGGCGGAGCCCACTGGACCACCTTCAACTGGGTGTTCGTCACCGCAGTAGGCGTGGCCATGTTCCTCTGGGCCTTCATGCAGAAACGCCCTGGTGCGTTGAGCATCAACCTTATGCTCAACGTCATCGCCGTCGGCGGAGGATTGTTCGTTCACTACTCCATGGTGATCATGGCGCTCATCTTCATCGCCGTGTGGATGTACATCCTGGTACTGCGCAAGAACCTTCTGGAACGGATGAAACGCGGCCTGCTCACAACCCAACACACCTAAGGCTGTAGGATTGTGGTCATGACTGAACGTACTCTGATTTTGATCAAGCCCGACGGTGTTGCACGTGGACTGGTGGGGGAGATCATCGCCCGCATCGAACGCAAAGGCCTGAAGCTCACCGCAATGGACCTGCGCGTCGCTGACGAAGCAACCGCAAAGGCTCACTACGCAGAGCACGAAGACAAACCCTTCTTCGGCGAGCTCGTTGACTTCATCACCTCCGCTCCGCTGGTTGCAGGCGTCGTCGAAGGCCCTCGCGCCATCGAGGCTTGGCGTCAGCTTGCTGGCGGCACCGATCCGGTCGCCAAGGCCACACCTGGCACCATCCGTGGCGACTTCGCTCTCGAGGTTGCTGAAAACGTCGTCCACGGCTCCGATTCTCCGGAGTCCGCAGAGCGCGAGATCGGCATCTGGTTCCCCAACCTGTAGGAAGGGGACTTACTCGCGCCGTGCGGCCGGGTGATTGTTTGGCTGGGGTTGTCCTTGGGACACTCACACTTTATTGGGGGCACGCGCAACGTTATTGTTGTGCGTGACGCGCGCATGGTGGGTGGGGCACAGCAACGCTAGATTGTCTAGGTTGGTGTCCCACCATGCTCTCACCGGATGATGTGGTGGGCTTGGCACTGATGGGCGGGGACATGGCAACCGGGGTACATGCACACGGTGGTGTGGGTTAGTGCGCTGTGGGCGAGTTCCGTGGCGGCGATTTCCAGGCGCACCGCATCGAGGCGCAGGGCCTCGGCGGTTGTTTGGAAATCCGTGTTCATGCCAACCATGTGTACACCACTGTTTGACGCCGCGCAAGGCTGCTACCTGCGGTTTTTCACAGATCGATAGTTATCCACAGGGCGGGGGTGCTGGGCGCGTGTAAAGTTGTTGCGCTTTGCGGGGTATACGGGGCTAGGAAAGCGGTTTGGCAGCTCGTTTTCTTCCTAGCGTTTGAGGCGGGTGTCGGTGGCCAGTGCCGCCGCCACCCCCAACAAAATCAGCAGCAGGGTGGGGGCTGCCATCATCCAGGGGGCTCTCTCCGCATAGCGGATCGACTCCGACAACACTACGCCCCACTCGGGGGAATCATGGGGCGCACCCAAGCCCAAAAAGCCGAGGCCGGCGAGAGCAAGCGCATTGTGTGCGATCCTGCTGGCCGCATGACGCGCCACCGCAGGCACCACAGTGGGCAGTAGGTGTACGCGAACGAGGCGGCCCAGTCCCGCCCCGCTCAAAGCTGCCCACTGGTAGTACCCGGTGTTGCGTGCTTCGGCCGCGACGGATGCTGCATGTGCGGCAAGGGGGATCCATCCGACTAGTACGACGGCGCAGGCTGCGGTCCACAAGGAACCTTCGAATACGCCAGCCAACACCAGTCCAATGAGCACGGCAGGTAGGGCGTTGAGGGTGTCGCCGACCTGTGCCGCCCATCTGCCGGTCAGACCAAGCACGAGGCCGACGATGGCGCACACGAAGGTTACTGCTGTGGCTGTGCCGATGGTGTAGATCGCCCCGTGTGCCAGCCGGGCTAATAGGTCGCGGCCTAGTTGGTCGGTGCCGAGCCAGTGGGCTGCGCTGGGCGCGAGTAGGCGGTCGGTGGGCGCAATGTGCACTTCGGTGCGTAGGCCTGCGAGCAGTAACACTAGCGGCGTCATTGTGAGGATAAAAGGTACGAGACCTTTGGGTTTGTCGCGCCCGAGGCTGCTGCCGAAGCCTGCGCCGCGTAGTGGGCGAAGGATCACGTAGCGCAGCAGTGCAGCAACGGCGCCGGAGGCAATACCAATACCTACTGCGGTGAGTACCACTACCTGAAGCACCGGTAGGTCTTGGTCGGTGGCAGCGTTGAGCGCTGTGCGGCCGAAACCGGGGATGTTGAAGATCGATTCGACGAACACTGTCGAGGCGATGGTGCCGGCGAAAAAGAGGACGATCAGCGGCGCCAGGGTGCCGAGAGCGCGGGTGGCGAGTGCGGTGGTGATGTGACGCGGCGTCACACCGTTGATGCGCCAGGAACGCACCCATTCTTCTTGCCCGATGTTGTCGATGGTGATCAGCAGGACGCGCCCCAGCAAGCCGGCAGACGGCAGCGCTAGGGCGAAGATCGGTAGCCAGGACACGCCGCTAACAGGGGCGATGCGTAGGCGGAGGACGAAGGTCACCAGCAGCACGACTGTCAGCACAAATTCGGGGATGGAGCCCAGCACCGCCATGACTGTGATGTCGGAAGCGCGCGAAGGGCGCCCAGTTGTGACGCTGCGGATCCGTGGCCAAGCAAGGGCGAACGCCAATGCGGTGGCCAATATTGTTGATGACGCCGCGAGGGTTACGGAGGTGCCTAGGCCCGACCATGCAATGGATGTGGCGCTGCGAGTGGGGTTGATCCAGGAGGTGCCGAAGTTGCCGCTCAGTGTTGCGCTGATCGACTGCCAGGGGGTGGTCGGCAGGTCGAGGGTGGTGCGTAGGTTGTCGAGGACGTCCGGGTCGGGGGCGCGTTCGGCTTCGCGTGCGCGGAACACCGCCATGGCGGGGTCGCGGTCGGCGATCCACGGCAGTAGTGCTGTGATGATACTTGTGAACAGCAGCAGTACCGCCGCGGTGAGGGCCTTCTTCATTAGCGGTGGGTGTCGACGGTGATCAGGCGGCGTTCGAAGGGATCTTTGCTGAGGTCGTTGACGTGATTAACAGCGTTGATGGAGTATTCGTGTGCCAGGGGGATGACGGCGTTGGCTGCGACGATGTCTGCACCGATGCGTGCGGCTTCTTCGAAGCGTTGCTCGATGTCGGAGATGGAGCTTGCTTTGTCGATGGCTGCGTCGATGGTTGCGTCGCAGAAGCGGGAGAGGTTGTAGGAGCCGTCGCAGCTGTAGTCGGAGGCGAGGAAGCTGACGGGGTCTGCGGCGCCGAGTTGGTAGTTGCGGGAGCCGATGACGGCGTCGAATTCTCCGTCGAGGAGGGCTTTTTCGAGGGAGTTGTAGTCGGTGACGGTGATGTCGACGTTGAAGCCTGCGGCGCGGAGTTGTTCTGCGATAACGGATGCTACTTCGCCGAGTTCGGGGCGTTCGGTCCAGGTGGCGAGGCGGATGGTGGTGCCGTTGGGGTCGGCGGCGTCGGTGGTGGTGTTGGCGGATTTAACTGCCCAGTTGGCTTCGGTGGAGAAGATGGAGCCGTCGGCTTTGCCTGCGTGGTTTTCGTAGATGGTGGTGACGATGTCGTCGGGGTTGACGGCTTTGGCTGCGGCTGCGCGGAGTTTGGGGTCGGCGAAGGGGCCGCGTGCGCTGTTGAGGTGTAGGTAGACGCCGCGAGGAAGGGGAGTTGATTGCAGTTCGGCATCGCCGAGGGAGGACAGTTGGGCGATGGGGACGGCTTGTGCCATTGCTACTTCGCCGGCGCGGATGGCGTTGGTGCGGGCGGGACCGTCGGGGATGAAGTCGACGGTGAGGGTGTCGAGTTTGGGGGTGCCGTCCCAGTATTTTTCGTTTTTGTGGGTGGTGGCTTCGGTGGTGGTGACGCTGTCGAGGACGTAGGGGCCGGTGGCGGTGCCGACGATGGTGGGATTGGCGGGGTCTTTGTAGGCGGCTTGGGCGAGGATGATGGTGCCGGAGTCAGCGAAGCGTTGCGGCAGGATGGGGTCGGGTTTTTCGCTGGTTACTTTGACGGTGTGTTCGTCGACGGCTTCGAAGCTGAGGGGGGTTTTGCCGAGGCCTTTGGGTCGTGACGCCGCATCCCATGCGGCTTGTAGGGAGCGGACGACGGCTTCAGCGTTGACGGGGGTGCCGTCGTGGAAGGTGGCGTCGTCGCGGAGGGTGAATACCACGGTGGAGTCGTCGGGGCGGGTGAAGGATTGCGCGAGCCAGGGTTGTGCGACGCCGTTGTCGTCGAGGCCGACGAGGGTTTCGCCGACGCCGATGCGGGTGGTCATGAGTGCATCGTCGGAGAAGGGGGAGAGGGATGCGACGGGTTCGAAGGGGAGGGCGATGGCGAGGGTGTTGTTGTCGGTGGGGGTGCTGGTGCAGGCGGTGAGGAGGAGCGCGAGTGCTGCGAGGGCGCGTTTGGTCATTGTTGTTCTTTCTATGGTTGGTTGTTTGCAGTGATTTTAGCTAAAGCGATGGCGGAGCACCCTAATGTGGCGGCGAGGAATAACCACGGCAAGTAGGCCGCGGGGTAGTCCAGGAGGTATCCGACTTCGGCGGATCCGATGAGTACTGCGCCGCCGCCGAAGGAGTTGAGGAAGCCGTAGTAGGCGCCGAGTTGTTGTTCGCCGGCGAGTTTTCCGACGATGTCTCGGGCGAGGGGGATGGCGAGCATTTGTCCGGTGTGTAGGAGGGTAAGCATGGTGAGCGCGGGGAGGTATGACCCCGTGTGCCAGGCGGCGAGGGTGGCGAATCCGAGTGCTTGTAGAGCGAATCCTGTGGTGATGGCGGTGCGGTGCCCGAGGCGTCTGCCGAGTCGTGCGATGGGTATTTGGAGGGTGAGGACCAGGATGCTGGAGTAGACGAACATCCACCCGAGGGCGTCTGCGCTGCCAGTGGCTCGGCGGAGTTCGGCGGGTAGGGCGAGGTATTGCTGGTTGTAGGCGACGAGCCCTGTTGAGTAGGCGAGGGCGAACCAGAGGAATGTGCGATTGCGTAAGACGGTGCCGAATCCGAGGGTTTGTTGTCGCTGGGTGCGTACCGAGGGGATGACGAGGAGGTGAGAGAAGAAGAGGAAGGCGAAGATTCCGGCTGCTATGAAGCAGGCGATGTTGAATCCTTGGTTGATGACTACGGCGCCGAGGAGGGGGCCGGTGAGTGCGCCGATTCTGGAGAAGAAAGCGTCGAGGGCGAAAAGTTCGGAGCGTGTCATGCCGCCGTGTTCTTCGATGCAGCGGCCGGTTTCGGCGAAGGCTGCTTCGGCAGCGGGGGAAAACAGTGCGGCGGCGAAGCCGATGAGCACCACGGAGAGGGTGAGCATCTCAATGTTGTGGGATAGGCCGGCTGCGATGAATCCGATGACGCGGATGGCTACGCCGGTGAGTAGGACGGGCTTGATACCGAAGCGGTCGGTGAGGCCTCCGCCGATGAAGAACAGTCCTTGTTGGCTGAAGGTGCGCAGGCCGAGGACGATACCGACGATGGCTCCGGTGGCGGCCAGGGACTCGGTCATGTAGTTCGCGAGGAAAGGAACGACGAGGTAGAAGCCGACGTTGAACAGCATTTGTGTGACGAGCAGCAGTTGGGTGGCTGCGGGCAGGCTGCGCATCAGGGGAATTCTCCGAGTGTGCGGGCGGCGTGGATGAGTTCGGCGGCCGCGGCGTCATCAGTTAAAGGCCCGGTTGATTGTTGGGCGATGTGTCCTTGGTCCATGACGATCCAGCGGTTGCAGAGCGTGTTGATGGCGGACAGGTCGTGGGTGACTAGCACGAGGGTGGTGTTGGTAAAGGTGTCGAGGGCGAGGTGTTTGGTGTGGGCGTCGAGGGCGCTGAGGGCTTCGTCGGCGTAGATGATGTCTGGGTTGGTGATGAGGGTGCGGGCAATGGCGACGCGTTGGCGTTGGCCGCCGGATAGTTCGCGGGGGCTGCGGTCGGCGAGGGCTGGGTCGAGGTCGAGGGTGCGGAGCAGGTTGTCGACGGATGGCGGTTCGATGTGGTTGATGCGTGCGGGTTCGATGATGACGTCGCGGACGCTCAGGTGGGGGTTGAGGCTGGCGTCGATGTCTTGGGGGATGTAGCTGAATCTGCCGCGGGTGCGTACGGTGCCGGTGGTGGGGGTGAGGGCGCCCATCATGAGCCGCATGAGGGTGGTTTTGCCGGAGCCGGAGGGGCCGATGATGCCGAGGCGGTCGCCGGGGTGGATGTCGAGGGTGGCGTCGTGGATGATGTTGCGGTAGCTGACGCAGTTGAGCTGTACGAGTGGATTGTTCATGGGAGTTGGAGGTGTGTGTCGCATAGCGCGTTGGCGGCGCCCTGGTGGTGGGTGAGGAACAGTAGGGTTTTATCGATGTTGCGCAGGCAGTTGATGATGTCGACGATGGCGATGGGGTCGAGGGCGGAGGTTATTTCGTCGGCGATGAGGATGTCGGGGTTGGTGGCGAGGGCGAAGGCAATGGCTGCGCGTTGGCGTTGTCCGCCGGATAGTTCGAGGGGGTAGCGGTGCCAGAGTGTGGGGTCGAGGCCTACGTCGCCGAGGGTGTGTGGGTCGCCGATGAGTGCGATTTGTTTGTCGACGCGCATGAGTGGGTTGAGTGCCCCGAAGGCGTCTTGGGAGACAAATCCGACTCGTCCGTCGACGTGTATGCGTGTGGCTTCGACGCGGGCGGTGTCGGGGAGGAAGCCTCCGATGAGTGCAGCTAGGGTGGATTTTCCGGATCCGGACGGCCCCATGACGGCGACGCGTTGCCCGCGCGCGATGCTCAGGTGTTGGACGGTGAGCACGCGCTGGGCGCCGTAGCTGACCGCGACGTCATCGAGGACAATCATGGGTTAAAAATAGCTGGCGAGTAGTCAGCCGCTGTGATCAAACACCGAAACGGGGGTGTGGAATACGTGGCTGAGGGTTTCATCATTCATGACGTCGCGGGGTGTGCCGAAGACGGTGACCTGGTCGATGTGCGTGATGTCTTCGGGGCGTAGTCGTCCTTTGGAGTAGGGGTAGCGGCCGAAGCCGACGAGTTGGCGGGTGCTGCGGTGGGGATGGTGTTTCCTGCGTTGTTGACGCGTTTGGGTGGGGTGCTTAGTTATCCGCAGATGCTTGGCTTTGGTGCTTGTGTGTCCGTGGTCACCGCCGTGTTTGTTTCGGTAGTGTCGAGACATGACTGATCTTCACGTATGCATTGTTGGCGCCGGGGCGGTCGGAGTGAGTTTTGCTGCTCCTTTGGTTCGGGCGGGGGTTCGGGTGACGTTTGTTGCGCGGGGTGAAACTTTGGAGCATCTTCGTTCTGGCCAGGCGGAGTTTGTTGATGCGCGTTCTGGGCAGGCTGAGTCTCTGCGTTTTTCCGCGGATGCGGGCCCTCTTGAGCAGATGTTGGCTGCCCGGCCGGATGTGGTGTTGATTGCGACGAAGGCCTTTTCTTTTGAGGGGGAGTTTGATGGCTTCGGTGGGGATATCCCGATTGTCGTGACTCATAACAGTGTGGAGTCGGCGATTCGGGCGGCTGAGGTAGTGGGGGAGCAGGTTGTCATTCCGGGTGTGGTGCGGGGGTTCATGCACCATGAGGGCCCTGCTGCTGCGCGGTTGTTGCCTGGACCGTGGGGGTTGAATGTGGGCAGTTTTGCCCCTGGCCGACCGGTGCCGGAGGCTGTGGGGCGGATGATTGGCCTGCTGGCTTCCCAGGGTGTTGATGCGGCTGTGCTGGACAACATTTGGGTGGATGTGTGGGAGAAGGCCATGTTTGTGGCGACGTTTGGCGCGTTGGGGGCGTTGGCGGATAAACCGCTGGGCTATGCGTTGAGCGAGTTGCGGGGTGATTTGCAGGAGATGATGGAGGAAACCGCGCGGATTGGGCGCGAGTGTGGTGTTCCGTTGAGCGATGACGTCGTGGTGCGCACGATGGCGTTTGCGGACCGGATGGACGCGACGTCAACAAGCAGTATGCAACGTGATATTGCTGCAGGTCGGCGCAATGAGCTTGATGTGCAGTTGGGGTCGATTGTGCGGATGGGTAGAGCTCGTGGTGTGCATGCGCCGGTGTGTGGGGTGGTTTACGACGTGCTTAAGGCGCGCAGTGCTGCGACGTGATCGGCGTAGGCTGTGCGGCCTTCGTTGGTGAGTGCTACCCAGACGGTGTCTTTGGCGCGTGAGCTGCCGTATTCGCGCCGGCGGGTGATGTAGCCGGCGCCTTCGAGGGTACTAAGGTGCTTGGATAGGGCGGAGTCGCTCAAATTGGTGAGGACTTTGAGTTTGCTGAAGCCAACCGCGTTGGCGCCGGGGTAGGCTCGTGCGCCGTGGAGGGTGGCGAGGGTTTGTCCGCGTTGCGAGGCCGCTGTTGCTAGGTCAAATGCGTTGTTTTCTATGTTGGAAAAAATAGCGCTTGTTTTCCGGTCTGGGAAGTAAAGGTGTGAGGAGTCCCTCACCCCACCAGTGACAGGGTGTGACACAATGGCGGTAGACCAATCCCCGCGAGGCAGCTCAAGCGCCCGGGGAATTAAAAATAAAAAGGAGAACCCTCACAGTGGCTTCAACTAATCCCGCAAGCACAGCGGCAGCATCATACGACCGCAGCTCAATCGGGGAGAAAACCCGCGTGCACCAACTAGCCAAACAGCTGGGTGTGCAGTCCAAAGAACTCATTAGCGTCCTCGATGGCATCGGGCTGGTTAAGGTCGCACAATCTAGCCTGAGCCGCGAAGAGGTGGAAAAAACCCTCGACGCGCTCGCGCCTAAGAAGAAGGCCCGCAAAACCACCAAAAAGGCGGCTGGAACTAAGCAGAAGGCAACCAAAAAGACCACCAAGAAAGCTGCTAAGAAGGCTCCCAAGGCTGCAGCGGCTGAGGTGGTCGAGGACAGTGAACCCGAGAAGGAACCGAAGAAGATCGCACGCCGTGCAACCCGACGCCGCCGAGCGACCTCCCAGGTAGATGCCGAGGCGCTCGCTAGCTCTGTAGAAGACCCCGCTGACGCCAAGCTGGTCAAGCGCGTTGCGAAGAACGTGGAAAACGAAATCCACCAAATTGAGCAGAAGGTGGAACGCGACCTAGGCGAACGCATCACCGACAAGGCCGACGAAGACGCCGAGGGCACAGTCTGGGAGGAAAAAGACGGCCTGCTACACGAGGTTGTTCCGGAAGTTACCCCGGCGCCGCAGTCAGAACTGCCAGCAGTCACCCCCATTTTCATGCCGCCGGAACCCCTGCACTCCGACGACGATGACCTAGAAATCCACACCCTCCACGTAGACAAGGACACAAAGGACACAGAGGAACAGTCCGACGGTGAGCGCCCGCGGCGCCGCGGCAAGCGTGGGGCAGGTCGCGGACGCGGCGTCAACATTAAAGATGCGCCGGAGGAAGTAACCGACGAACCCACCGCAATCAAGGGTTCCACCAGGTTGGAGGCCCAGCGCCGCCGCCGCAGCGAAATGCGTGAAGAAGGCCGCAAGAAGCGCCACATCGTGTCCGAGGCGGAATTCCTAGCGCGCCGCGAATCCGTCAAGCGCACCATGCTCGTGCGTGAGAAACAGCGTGAAGACCACGCGGGCCTGGTTACCCAGGTGGCTGTGCTTGAAGACGGGTTGTTGGTCGAGCACTTCGTTACCAGTGAAACCCAAACCTCGATGGTGGGCAACGTCTACCTGGGGCGCGTGCAAAATGTGCTGCCTAGCATGGAAGCCGCCTTCATCGATATCGGCAAGGGGCGCAACGGTGTGCTGTATGCCGGTGAGGTTGATTGGCGTAACGCGGGCCTCGGCGGCCGTTCCCGCAAGATCGAGCAGGCGTTGAAGCCCGGCGACCCAGTGCTCGTGCAGGTCGCTAAAGACCCCATCGGCCACAAGGGTGCGCGCCTAACCACCCAGATTTCCTTGGCGGGACGCTTCCTTGTGTACGTGCCCGGCGGTCACAGCGCTGGTATTTCCCGCAAGCTTCCCGAAAGTGAGCGTAAGCGGCTGAAGCAGATTCTGCATGACGTCGTGCCGAAATCCGGTGGCGTGATCATTCGTACTGCGGCAGAGGGTGTCCACGAAAAGGCTATTGAAGCGGACGTCAACCGCCTGCACTCTTTGTGGGAGCAGATCCAGGCGTCGGTGGCGGAAGCGAAGAAGTCCAAGTCTAAAGACCCCGTCACCTTGTATGAAGAACCCGACCTGTTGGTCAAGGTTGTTCGCGACCTCTTCAACGAGGACTTCGATGAGCTCGTTGTTCAGGGCAAGCGCTCCTGGAGCGTCGTGCGTTCCTATGTGTCAGCAGTGGCGCCCGAACTAATGGATCGCGTTCATCGCTTTGAGGATCGTGACGTAGCCCCCGCAGGGGAGCAAGAATCCGACGGTGCAGGACACGATATCTTTAAGGCCTACAGGGTAGAGGAGCAGCTCCACAAGGCACTCTCGGAGAAGGTGTGGTTGCCTTCCGGTGGCACGTTGATCATCGAGCGTACCGAGGCGATGACCGTCATCGACGTCAATACCGGTAAATTCACCGGATCCGGCGGCAACCTTGAGGAAACGGTCACCAAGAACAACCTCGAGGCTGCGGAAGAGATCGTCCGCCAGATGCGTCTGCGCGACCTTGGCGGAATGATCGTTATCGACTTCATCGACATGGTGCTGCCGCAAAACCAAGATCTTGTGCTGCGCCGGCTCAAAGAGGCCCTGGGTCGCGACCGCACCCGCCACCAAGTGTCCGAAGTGACTTCCCTAGGCTTGGTGCAGGTTACCCGTAAGCGCCTGGGCACAGGCTTGCTGGAAACCTTCGCAACCAAGTGCGAAGCGTGTGATGGACGCGGCGTCATTATTCATGATGATCCTGTTGATGAGTCCAGCGATGCGCCGCCGGCACACGCCCCGAAGCGTCGTCGGCCGATCCGCGAGGACGCACCTAAGAAGGCAGAGAAAGCAGAGAAGTCGGAAGATGCTCAGCAGGAAGACAAGGCGCCGAAGGCTGAGGGCAAGCGCCGTGGGGCGGGTCGCCGCCGCGCAAGCATTGAAGAGCTTGTTGATGCAGTCATAGTGGTCAGCGATGACGCTGATAATGCCGGGACTCAGGATGCGGAGGCAGAGAAGAAGGACAAGCGTCCCGCTCGCAAGAACAGCCGCCGGCGCGCAGGTCGCAAGGAAGAGCACGCCGACTCAGCTGAGCCGAGCATCAGCAGCATTGTGTCGGCCGCGCTGGATGTGGCTAACGCGGAAGACCCCGATGAGCCTAGTGGTGCGCAATACCGCCCGGCTGAGACCTTCGAGGAAGCCACCGAGCAATTTGAAAAGTCCCCCCGCAGGCGTCGTAAGACCCGCGGCAACTCCCGCTCTGATCACGCACCCAAGCGTGAGGACTTCGAAGCCAAGCCGGACAAGGTCGACCAGGCAGCAGAACCTCAGAGGGCGGAGGAAGAGTCCAAGCCTAGTGACTCCCAGCGCCGTCGTGCTCGCCGCGCCAAGAAGGTGTCTTTGAGCAAGCGTGAGGATGGTGTCAAGGCCGAGGACAAGGCGACCAAGCCAGAGGCAAAGAAGCCTGCGGAGAAGGAAGAGCCGCGCCGTGGTCGTGGCCGCCGCCGCGTGGTGAAGAAGATCTCCAGTGCTAAGCAATCGGAAGGCCAGGAAACGCGGAAGCAGAGGTCGGCAGCTCCAAAGTCCGAGCCCGTTGCACCGAAGATTGTTGCGAAGAAAGCCGAGCGCCCTAGCCCCTCTGGGCGTCGCCGTCGCCGCGTTGTCGTCAAGCGGAGCGAAGACTAGGGCGAGGGTGATGGGCCCAGTTTGTGTTTGGGTCCCATCACCGGGTAGTCTTTGACAGTCGCTGTTTAGAGCACGCGTGTGCTCCGAACAGGTTTACAAAGTTTTGAAGTCCATTCAGGCGATAGCCTGAGCCGAGTTAATAGATAAGGGGTAGCCCTCCTATGTACGCGATCGTCAAGACCGGCGGCAAGCAGTACAAGGTTGCCGAAGGTGACCTCGTCAAGGTCGAGAAGATCGAGGGTGAGCCGGGTTCGTCCGTGGCTCTCACCCCGGTTCTGCTCGTCGATGGCGCTAATGTAACTTCTGCAGCTGACGCCCTCGCCAAGGTAAACGTCACTGCTGAGATCGTCGAGCACGCTAAGGGCCCGAAGATCAAGATCCTGAAGTACAAGAACAAGACTGGTTACAAGAAGCGTCAGGGCCACCGCCAGCCGGTGACCGTGCTGAAGGTTACCGGAATCAAGTAAGCCGGCAGGCTTTGATTTTCTCTTAAGGAGGGAAAAGACAATGGCACACAAGAAGGGTGCATCTAGCTCCAACAACGGTCGCGACTCAGAGGCAAAGCGCCTAGGCGTCAAGCGATTCGGTGGCCAGCAGGTCAAGGCCGGCGAAATCCTGGTTCGCCAGCGTGGTACCTCTTTCCACCCCGGTGAGAACGTCGGTCGCGGTGGCGACGACACTCTCTTCGCTCTTGCTGAGGGCGCAGTGAAGTTCTCCATCAAGCGCAACCGTCGCGTCGTGAACATCGTTCCGACCGAAGCTGCCTAAAGCTAGCTTTCACAAAAACCGCTGGTTTCCCGTCTAGGGAGGCCAGCGGTTTTTGGTATGGTGGCTGACACTCACACGTCCCTAGGAGATCGGTTATACAGAGCATACGCGGCACCTTCGATAAAGCCACAGCAGTCCTTATTGTTGGGCTCATTGCGTTTATCGCTTTGCGTAAGACCGGTGACATTCAGCCCCCAGCGTTTGCTGTCACCCTCGGCGTCGTCGAAGTTCTTTCGGTCACTGCCTATTGGCTGTTCTACCTCTACCTAGCCCAGCGCCTGACAAAGAAAACCGGCACCATAGTGTGTATCGGGTGGGCTGTTGTTCCGCTCGTTTTAATGTCCTGTGCCTACGCACTGGGACCTCCGCTCTATACCCCGGCGGTGCTGTCCGCATCGGGGATCGTGTGGATTGCGTGCGCTTTGAGCTACACTCAAGTGCTTAAAGCTTTCTAGATCTTAAAAGGAAACACATGAACCGCTTCGTCGACCGCGTCGTGCTCCACCTGATCGCCGGTGACGGCGGCAACGGCTGTGCCTCCATCCACCGCGAAAAATTCAAACCGCTCGGTGGGCCCGATGGCGGCAACGGCGGCCACGGTGGCGACATCATCTTGGAGGTCAGCCCGCAGGTCCACACCCTGCTGGACTTCCACTTCCGCCCGCACATCAAAGCCCAGCGCGGCGCTAACGGCGCCGGCGACCACCGTAACGGTGCTCGCGGCGAAGACCTCGTGATGAAGGTCCCGGCCGGCACCGTTGTCCTGGACGAAAAGGGCAACGTCATGGCCGACCTCACCGACAACGGCATGCGCTATGTGGCCGCAGCCGGTGGCCATGGTGGGCTTGGTAACGCAGCGCTGGCGTCTCGTGTGCGTAAAGCACCTGGGTTCGCGCTCAAGGGTGAACCCGGTGAGCAACACGACGTCATTTTGGAACTGAAATCCATGGCGGACGTGGGGCTAGTGGGTTTCCCTTCGGCGGGTAAGTCCTCCCTAGTGTCGGTGTTGTCTGCGGCTAAGCCCAAGATTGGCGATTATCCTTTTACGACGCTGCAGCCCAACCTAGGCGTGGTCAATGTCGCACACGACACCTTCACCATCGCTGACGTGCCGGGGCTGATCCCGGGTGCCTCTGAAGGCAAGGGGTTAGGCCTGGACTTCCTGCGCCACATCGAGCGCACAGCGGTGCTAGCTCACGTTGTTGACGCCGCGACGTTGGAACCCGGGCGCGACCCTGCCAGCGACATCGAGGCCCTGGAGGCTGAGCTCGCCGCCTATGAGTCCGCTCTCGACGGCGACACCAGCCTAGGTGACCTGAAGGATCGCCCGCGCATCATCATCCTCAACAAGGCGGATGTGCCAGAGGCCCGCGAGCTCGCCGAGTTCGTGGAAGAGGACCTGAAGGAAAAATTCGGCTGGCCGATCTTCATCATCTCCACTGTGGCGCATCAAGGGCTGGAGCCTTTGAAGTACAAACTGATGGAAATGGTGCAGGCCCACCGTGCCGAACAGCAGCGTCTGAACAAGGACAAGGTGAAGGTCAAGACCATCATCCGCCCTAAGGCTGTGGACGGTAAACGCGACTTTGTGGTGGAGGCCGATCCGCAGGTTGAAGACGGCTTTATTATCCGCGGCGAAAAGCCGGAGCGTTGGATCCGCCAGACCGACTTTGAAAACGACGAGGCCATCGGCTTCCTCGGGGATCGCCTGGCGAAGCTCGGCGTGGAGGAAGCGTTGTTCAAGGCGGGTGCCGTCGAGGGATGCACCGTCACGATCGGCGAGATCAGCTTCGAATGGGAGCCAATGACTGCCGCTGGTGTGGACACCACCATGACGGGCCGCGGCACCGACGTGCGCCTGGAAAAGACCGGTCGTGTGTCCGCGGCGGAACGTAAGCGCGCATCCCAGGTCCGTCGTGGCCTAATCGACGAGTTCGACTTTGGCGATGGCCAGGTGGCTGATCGCGAGCGCTGGCAGGGTTAAACAGTGGGCGCAACAGTGGATATTCGTTCGCAGATTGCGAATGCTAAGAAGATTGTTGTCAAGATTGGTTCATCCTCGCTGACCGGCGATGACCTGCGCGTGCATGCCGACCGCATCGATGCGTTCGTCGACGCTTTGCAGGCTCGGATGGAGCGCGGCAGCGATGTATACGTTGTGTCCTCCGGTGCGGTGGCTGCCGGTATGCCGGCGTTGGGATTGAGCCAGCGGCCGAAGGATCTTGCCACGAAGCAGGCGGCGGCTAGCGTCGGCCAGGTGGCTTTGGCTCACGAGTGGGGCCGTAGTTTTGCCCGCTACGATCGCATGGTGGGGCAGGTGCTGCTTACCGCTAGCGATGCCGGTATTCGCAGTCGGGCGCGCAACACCCAGCGCACGATCGACCGTTTGCGCCAGTTGCATTGCGTGCCGATCATTAACGAAAACGACACGGTGGCCACTACGGAGCTGAACTTTGGCGACAACGACCGCTTGGCGGCGATTGTTGCCCACCTGGTGGGGGCGGATGCGTTGGTGCTGTTGTCCGACGTGGATGGACTGTATGACCGCAACCCTGCCGATCCGCAGGCGCGTTTCATCTCGGAGGTGCGTGGGGCTGGCGATCTTGATGACGTCGTCGCTGGTGACGGTGGCCGCGTGGGTACCGGCGGGATGGGGTCGAAGGTCTCGGCTGCGCGTTTGGCTTCCCGCAGTGGTGTGCCGGTGCTGTTGGCCAGCGCATCCGATATTGCGACGGCGTTGGGCGATGCTTCCTGTGGCACGGTGTTTCACCCGGGTGAGGGTCGGCTGTCTGCTTGGAAGTTTTGGGCGTTGTATGCGGCGGATGTGTCGGGCACGTTGCGTATCGACGAAGGTGCGATGCGTGCGGTGACCAGCGGCGGCACCAGTTTGTTGGCGGTGGGGGTGACGGAGATCAGCGGCGAGTTCCATTCGGGTGACATTGTGGAGATCCACGGCCCGAAGGGTGAGGTGATTGGCCGTGGGGAGGTCGCCTACGATAGTCGCACTTTGGCTGGCATGTTGGGTAAGCAGTCGGCTGAGTTGCCGGAGGGTATGCACCGGCCTGTGGTGCACGCGGATTATCTGTCGAATTTCGTCACTCGAGCGTAGCTCCCGCGCTATGCTGGGTGACTATGTCTAGCATCACTGAAGTAGTTCATTCGACCCTTCTTTCTGCGCGTGCGGCTTCCCGCGAGCTTGCCGTGGCGTCGACGGCGGTGAAAAATGCGGTGCTGGAGCGCGCCGCGGCGTCATTAATTGATGACGCTGAGGTGATTCTGGCCGCAAATGAGCGCGACGTTGCCGCAGGTCAAGTGGCAGGTATGGATGACTCTTTGGTGGATCGTTTGCGTCTTGATCGTGAGCGTTTGGAAGGTATTGCGGGAGGTTTGAGCCAGTTGGTTGCGGCGCCGGATCCGGTGGGGGAGGTTCTTGGTGGCCGGACGCTGCCCAATGGTTTGCGGTTGCAGAAAGTCCGCGTGCCTTTGGGTGTGATGGGGATGATTTACGAGGCGCGTCCGAACGTTACGGTTGATGCGTTTGGTTTGGCGTTGAAGTCGGGCAATGCGGCGGTGTTGCGGGGGTCGCGTAGTGCGGAGCAGTCCAACCGGGCGTTGGTGGCGTTGTTGCAGGATGCGGCGGTTGCGGAGGGGTTGCCGCGTGAGTGCGTGCAGCTGCTTCCGGTGGACTATGAGTCGATTGATGCCCTGTTGTCGGCGCGTGGATTGGTGGATGTTGTGATTCCGCGTGGTGGGGCGGGGTTGATTGAGCGGGTGGTGACGACGTCGACGGTGCCGGTGATTGAGACTGGTACGGGTAATTGCCATGTGTTTGTTGATCGCGACGCAGATGTGGATATGGCGATCAAGGTGCTGCTCAATGGCAAGACGCGGCGTGTGTCGGTGTGTAATGCGACGGAGACTGTGCTTGTTGACGCCGCGTTGCCTGCGGCCGCACAGCAGCGCATTGTTGATGCGTTGGAATCTGCGGGTGTGCGTGTGCATGCGGAGCAGCTGGAGGGCTTGGAGTTTAGGGGTCGGGTGGAGGCGACTGAGCGGGATTGGCAGGAGGAGTATCTGTCGATGGATATTGCGTTGGCCAGGGTTGATGGTGTTGATGCTGCGGTTGATCACATTGCGCGTTTTTCTTCCGGCCATACGGATGCGATTGTGACGGATTCGGTGTCCACGGCTGATTATTTTGTTGCCCGGGTGGATTCTGCGGTGGTTAATGTTAATGCGTCGACTGCGTTTAGTGATGGTGAGCAGTTTGGTATGGGGGCGGAGATTGGTATTTCGACGCAGAAGTTGCATGCGCGTGGGCCGATGGGTTTGCCGGAGTTGACGGCGATGAAGTGGATTGTGCGTGGGGATGGACACACTCGCCCTTAAATTCGCACCCCCAAGGTGTAGTTAATTTTACGTTTCATGTAAAAATAGGTGCATGTCTTCTACTCAACTTCGCACGATCGCGTCTGTCGCGGTGTTCGCGGCCCTGATTATTGCTTCGGGCATGGTGTCGATTCCGTCCCCGGTGGGTGGTGTGCCGATCGTGTTGCAGAATGCGTTTTGTGTTTTAGCTGGTCTGGTGTTGGGCCCTAAGCGTGGCACGTTGGCTGTGGCGGTGTTCTTGCTGCTTGGTGTGATTGGTTTGCCGGTGTTGCCTGGTGGCCGCACGGTGTTGGCGGCGATGGCTGGCCCTTCGGCGGGTTATTTGGTGGGGTATCTTTTCTCGACTCCTATTGCTGGCTGGATTTCGCAAGGTTCGCTGAAGCGTTCCACGGGTGCGATGACCGTTGGTTTTGCTGTGGCTGCTGTGCTGGCGTTGTTGTCGCAGTACGTGTTTGGTGTGCCGGGTTTGATGATCCGTTCGGGCTTGGATTTGCAGGCTGCGGTGACTGCCCAGTTTGCGTTCCTTCCGGGTTTGGTTATCAAGACGATCGCTATCACTGCGATTTCGGTGGCGGTTGTGCGCGCGTTACCCGATGTGCGCTAGTAGCATCCCGGAGGTTGTTTTCTCTTCGGTGGGGTTTCAGCCCGACCGCAGCGATCGGATGATTCTTTCGGGTGTTGACGTCGCGTTGGCTCAGCGCCGCGTGGCGATCATCGGGCTGAATGGGGGCGGGAAGTCGACGTTTGTCCGCATGATTAATGGGCTGTTGGAGCCTACGTGTGGCACTGTTCGGGTGGATGGGCTGGATCCTGTGAAGCAGGGTAAACAGGTTCGTCGTCGGGTCGGCTTTGTGTTCGCGGATGCTGATAATCAGATCATCATGCCGACGGTGCGTGAGGATGTGGAGTTCAGTCTGCGTCGCGACGTCAAAAATAAGGAGGAGCGTCGTCGGGCGGCGGATGCTGTGTTGGATCGTTTTGGTTTGGGCGAGTTGGCTAAGCGTTCGCCGCATGTGTTGTCGGGTGGGCAGAAGCAGTTGTTGGCGTTGGCGTCGGTGTGCGTGATGCAGCCGCAGTTGATCATCGCTGACGAGCCCACGACTTTGTTGGATTTGCGTAACCGGATGATGCTGCGAGAGGTGTTTCAGGGGATCGAGCAGTCGATGTATGTGGTCACGCATGATCTGGATTTTGTGTCTGATTTTGATCGGGCGTTGTGTATCGACCAGGGCAGTATTGTGGCTGACGGTGAGCCCCGCGACGTCATTGATTTTTATACGCGCCGGGTGGTGTGATGGCGTCTGTGCGTAATGTGCTGGTGACCAATGCGATGTTGGGCACGTATATCGATGGCGATACGGTGTTGCATCGGATGCGTCCCGGGGTGAAGATGCTGCTGTTGGTGGCGTTCATTGTGGTCGTGAGCGTTGTGGTGACTGACCCGTGGGTGGCGGCTGGTACGACTGTGGTGGCGTTGCTGGGTTATGCGGTGGCACGTATTCCTGTGCGGGTTGCGTGGGCGCAGGTGTTGCCGCCGCTGCCGGTGCTGGTGGTGCTGAGTGCGGCGACGTGTTGGATGGATGGTGTGTCTCGCGGCGTCACTATTTTTTTCAGCGTGTATGCGTCGATTGTTGCGGCGACGCTGTTTACGTTGACGACGCGGGTGAGTGCCATGTTGGATGCGTTGGAGCGTGGGCTTGGTCCTTTGGGGCGGGTGGGGGTGCCCGTGCAGGCGGTGACGTTGACGTTGATGTTGACGATCCGGCTGATTCCGGTGCAGCTGCAGGCGGTGGGGCAGGCTATTGACGCCGCGAGGGTCCGGGGTTCACGCATGTCGCTGGTGAGCGTGGGGGTGCCGGTGATTATTCGTAGCGTTCGGCGGGCACAGACGTTGGGTGATGCTCTGATCGCGCGTGGGGCGGGCGACTAGCGCTAGAGTTGGTGCATGGCAGACGTGCAGCGCATCGGCATCATGGGTGGCACTTTTGATCCCATCCACAATGGCCACTTGGTGGCGGGGTCGGAAGTGGCGGACCTTTTCGAATTGGACCGCGTGATTTTTGTGCCCACGGGTCAGCCGTGGCAGAAGTCTGACAGGGTGGTGAGTTCCACGGAGGACCGCTATCTGATGACGATCGTGGCGACCGCACCCAATCCGCGGTTCCGTGTGTCCCGGGTGGATATTGATCGGGGTGGGCCCACGTACACGGTTGACACTTTGCAGGATATTAAAGCTCAGTTTCCCGACGCACAGTTGTACTTTATTACCGGCGCGGATGCCTTGGCGCAGATTATGACGTGGCGGGACTGGGAGTCGATGCTCGACCTGGCCGAGTTTGTGGGGGTGACCCGCCCGGGTTACAAGCTGGAGGAAAGCTTCCTGCCGCCGCAGGCCCAAGAGCGCGTTCATTTGGTGGAGGTGCCTGCCCTGGCGATTAGTTCCACTGATTGCCGACGCCGCGCTGCCTCCGGTCGGTCCGTGTGGTACTTGGTGCCGGATGGTGTTGTGCAATATATTGCAAAGTCGCATCTGTACGAGGGTTCTTAACCTGACGCTGCATGTCCCGTGGGGGAGATTGGTGTGGCTGTTGTGCACGTGAGACACTAGAGGGCATGAGCGCGCATGAGAAGTCCATTGAATTAGCGACGATCGCAGCACACGCCGCGGCTGAGAAGCTGGCGGAAGAAATTGCTGTGATTGATGTGTCCGAGCAGTTGGTGATCACCGATTGCTTTGTGATTGTGTCTGCACCGACGGAACGCCAGGTGGGTGCGATTGTTGATGAGGTTGAGGACAAGTTGCGCGAGGCTGGCGTGAAGCCGATCCGCCGCGAGGGTGTGCGCGAGGGCCGCTGGGCTTTGCTGGATTATGGCGAGATTGTTGTGCATATTATGCGCGACGAAGAGCGCGACTTTTATGGTTTGGATCGCCTGTGGCGCGACTGCCCCTACCTGCAGATTGAGGGCATTGATATGCCTGAGCGTCCGGCCGCGTGGGCGGATGAGGTCAACGTGCGCGAAGTGTCGTCGATTGATGAGATCCCCCTGGCGGAAAACGAGCCTGATCGGGACGAGCTGTAGCCATGTCCCGTAAGCTTTTTCTGCTTCGTCACGGGCAGACTGAATACAACGCCACTGGCCGTATGCAGGGCCAGTTGGATACGGAACTGTCGGCGGTTGGCCGCAAGCAGGCGGATATTGCGGCGCAGTACTTGTCGCGTCAGCATATTGGCCGGATTATTAGTTCTGATTTGTCGCGTGCGAAGACGACCGCGCAGGCGGTTGCCTCCAAGTTGGATGTGCCGGTCGAGATAGATAAGCGTTTGCGGGAAACCAATTTGGGGCAGTGGCAGGGAAAGTCGCATGCCGAGGTCGATGGGGCTTTGCCGGGGGCGCGTGCCCAGTGGCGCCATGATGCGACGTGGGCACCGCCGGGTGGGGAAACCCGCCTGGAGGTTGCTGAGCGTGCTCGTGCGGTGGTTGATGAGATGATGGCTTCGTGGGAGCAGTGGGACGATGACCACGCGTTGCTCCTGGTGGCCCACGGTGGAACCATTGGTGCGTTGACCAGTGCTCTGTTGGATGTTCCGGTGAGCCACTACCCGATGTTTAGTGGTTTGAAGAACACTTGTTGGGCGGAGTTGACTGCCCGGCCGAAGTTTGAGGCGTCCCGTGCAGACCAAGGGGTGGGGGAGTTTGCTGGTGCGGAGTCTGCCCAGTGGTATTTGGATGGGTGGAACATCGGCCAGGTGATGCGCTAGTGCCGGTTCGGATTGTTACCGACTCGTCCAGCTGCTTGCCGCATGATACTGCCGAGGAACTTGGCATTAAGGTGCTGGATCTGCATGTGATGCCTCCTGAGGAGAGCGGGGAGGAAGCGCACACCGCGGGTTTGACGGCGTTGGAGTTGGTTGCTGCTTATGCGCGCCAGTTGGAGCGCGGCGGCGATGAGGGCGTTGTTGCTTTGCATTTGTCTAAGGATTTATCGTCTACTTACGCGTCGGCGGAGTCTGCTGCCGCTGTGTTTGATGACGTCGCGGAGCCCGTGCGGGTTGTCGAGACCTCCACGATTGGCATGTGCGTGGGTGCTGCGGCGATGGCTGCGGCGACTGTTGCCGGCCAGGGCGGCAGTGTGGATGAGTGCGTGGAGGCGGCGTCATCGACGTTGGAGCGCTCGGAGATGTTCTTGTACGTCGACAAAGTGGAGGGGTTGCGTAAGTCGGGGCGGTTGTCGACGACTGATGCGTTGGTGTCGGCGGCGTTGGCGACTCGGCCGATCATGCAGATCAAGGGGGGTCGTATTGAGTTAGCGGCGAAAACCCGCACCCAGACTAAGGCTTTTGCGAAGCTTATTGAGTTGATTGTTACCCGGGCTAATTCGCGTCCGGTGTTTATTGCGCTACAGGAGCACCAGGCCTCGGAGGCTGCTGCTAGGTTGAACGAGGCTATGGAGTCTGTGTTGCCGGAGGGCTCGACGTTTATGACGGTGCCGATGAGTGAGGTGTTGGCGGTGCACGCTGGGCCGGGCTCGATTGCTGTGTCGGCGGTGTTTAGCGAATAGGAGGTTATCCACAGGCGCGTCGTTTTTCACAGGCGTGCGGTGGGGGTTGTAGGGCGTGGGTCTAGGGTGGGCGCCATGTTGGACAGAATTAGGCCCTATGTGCAGCCCACGGGGGAAGAAGACCTGTTGTTTCTGCAGCGGCCCGTGCGGCGGCGACTGCGGGTGGGGTGGCGTGCGGCGGTTGGTGCCGCGCTGTTGCTGCTTGTGCTGGTGGGGTGGACGTGGTGGAGGGTGCACGCGTGGGGCGAGCCGGTGGAGGCTGGCAGTACAGAGTCGGTGGCATTCGTCGAAGGCAGCGGTGGTGGCGCGGAGGGGGAGCCGGGCGGCGAACTTGTGGTCAGTGTTGCCGGGGCAGTGGTGCACCCCGGGGTGATCCGGGTGCCTGCTGGATCGAGGGTGGCCGACGTGGTGGAGCAGGCAGGCCTATTGCCGGAGGCTGACGCCGTGGGGCTGAACCTTGCGCGCAAAGTTGCGGATGAGGAACACATCATCGTGCCTACTGCGGGTGGGCAAGGCGCTGCTGATGGGCCACCGGATAGCACGAGTGTGGGCGGCGCGGTGGTGGATTCCAGAATTAGCATCAATACAGCCAGCGTCGAGGAGCTCACTGGTTTGCCAGGGGTGGGCATCAAGACAGCGGAGGTGATCGTGTCGCACCGCAGCGAGCACGGTAGCTTCCAGAGCCTTGAGGCGCTGATGGATGTCAAGGGCATTGGTCCGAGCAAGTTCGAGGCGTTGAAAGACAGCATCCGGTTGTGACGCGCTATGCGGTGGCCGGTGGGGACTTTTATCAGCCACTGGAGCCCACTCGGGCGGTCGAAGAACACCGACTGCTGTGGCCGGCGATCGTAGCGTGGGCGAGTGCCGGTGCGGTGATCTGGTTCTATGGTGGCAGCCTCGCGGTGCACGCAGGGCTGGCGGCAGGGCTTATCGCCGCGGTGGCTGTTCTGTGGTGGGCCTATGGTGCGGGCCAGTCGGGCTTGAGCGCTGCTGTGGGTTCTGCCGCTGGGGCGGTCGCGTGGCTGCGCTGCCGGCAGATGGCCAACCACCCCCTGTCGGTGGAGCTGGGTAGAAGGATCGATGTGGTGGGGCGCGTCGAGGGCTCGCCACGAATGCTCGAGCATTCCATGATGCTCCAATTGAGGATTGATGGTGTCCCGGGGACCGTGCCCTGTTTCGCGCCGGGTCTGAGCCTTGATGAGGTGCACCGTGGGGACTTCCTCACGGCGGCCGCAGTGGCACAACCAAGCACGCGCCCGGGGCTGGTTAGCATTACTTGCAGGCTCAGCGAGATACAGGTGGTGCAGGCCAGCGACCCGTGGGCATGGATCCGGGGGCGGCTGGCGCAGGCTGCTGGACGCGTGCTGTCGAGCGAGCATGCAGGCTTGTTCGGCGGCATGGCCATTGGGGATACCAGTGGGCAGAGCGCCCAGCAGCGGCAGGTGTTCATCGACACTGGCTTGTCTCATCTTTCGGCGGTCAGCGGGGCCAACGTCGCGATCGTGCTCGGCACCGTGGTGGCTCTGCTTGCTACCCAGGCGCCGAAGGTGCGGGCGGTCGCGGCGGCGATCAGCCTCGCGGTGTTCATCGCGGTGGTCGGCACCGAGGCCTCTGTTATTCGTGCGGGCATCGTTGGCAGCGTCGCGGTGGTCACCATGGTCTCCGACCGCCGCACCCAACCCGCGCACACCTTGTTTCTGGCAGTGATCGCGATGGTTATCCTCGACCCCGGCATGGCGCTGAATTACGGCTTTGCACTGTCGGTGGTTGCAACCGGTGGAATCATCTTGCTCACCCCTGTGCTGTTGCGCAGCATCTTCCGCATCCTCCCGCGCATACCGATGCCCTGGGCTCAACTGTTGGCAATCACCCTTGCCGCGGACCTGTCCACCATGCCGATCATCGCCCTCATGGCAGGCCGCACGTCCCTGGTATCACTGATCGCTAACCTGCTTGCCGGACCGGCAGTGCCACCAGTGACCATCCTGGGGCTGATCGCAACCTTAACTGCCTGCGTGAACACCACCGCGGCGTCATTAATTATTGAGCTGACGCGGCCATTTTTGTGGTGGATCAACACAGTTGCCGACATACTCGGCAAGCAACCCTGGGCCACCACCCACATTCCCGCCCAGTGGCTGGGGCTGGGGCTCGCCTGGATGCTCTACGCGCTGCTGTGGCACGATAGGAGCCGTGAGCGTACATCTGATTCTGGGCGACGAACCCTACCTGGCCGAACGAGCACGCGCGGGTATCATCACCCAGGTCAGACAACAACTACCCCCCGGCACCGACCTGCCCATCACCCTGCTGCGCGCAGGCGAAGTAACGTTGAGCGAAATGTATGAGCTGCTCAGCCCATCACTGTTTGCAGAAGACAGGGTAGTGATCTTCACCGACGCAGACGCGGCAGGCAAAGACCCCGCGCAGGTGCTGCTGGGCGCTGCGAAAAACCCGCCCGAGGGCATCACCCTGATCATCCAACACAGCGGCGGCGGACGCACCAAAAACATGGTGACCCCGCTGTCGAAGCTGGCGGATGTGGTGCGCGTGGACAAGGTCAAACCCAGTGAACGCTTTGCCTGGCTCAATCAGGAGTTCCGCAACCACGGCGTCAAGGTCACCCCCGATGTCGTCAATGCGGTGCTTGAAGGCGTCGGCAGTGACCTACGTGAACTAGCTAGCGCTGCGGCGCAATTGGTTGCCGACACCAGCGGGGACGTCACCGTCGAGAATGTGCGCCAGTTCTACCGGGGTGTGGCGGAGGTGTCCGGTTTCGACATCGCCGACCTGGCGTGCGCGGGGAACACCGCACGAGCTGTTGCCTCTACGCGCCGGGCATTGCAGTTGGGGCTGTCGCCGGTGTTGTTGACTAGTGCGTTGGCGACGAAGGTGGGGCAGATCGCCCGCATGTATTCCACAGCCAGGCCCGATGCGCGGGAGTTGAAGATGCAGCCCTGGTTGATGGACAAGACCCATAAGGTTGCCCGGCGGTGGAATGGGGATTCTGTGAGCCGCGCGGTGATTGTGATCGCTGAGCTTGAGGCTGCCGTGAAGGGCCAGGGTGGGGACCCGAATTATGTGCTGGAGCATGCTGTGCGTGAGATCAGCGAGCTCGCCAGGCGCTAAACAGAGGCAGGGTGCCAAAATTTGTGCATTTGGCCCCTTCCCGTTTCTACTTTCCCAGGTCGGCTTCCGCTAAGCGTGCCAAATGCGCAAGTTTTGGCACGCGGCGGGGCAAAAGAAAAGAGCCGCCCCACGAAAGTGGAGCGGCTCTACAAGTGGCTTGAATTAGCCGAGCTTGTTCACGGCCTTTGCCAGGCGGGACTTCTTATTAGCTGCGTTGTTGCGGTGCAGAACGCCCTTGGACACAGCCTTGTCCAGCTTGCGGGAAACGACGCGGAGCTGCTCGGTTGCAGCAGCCTTGTCGCCGGCCTCTACCAGAGCGCGGAGCTTGCGGGTAGCGGTGCGCAGCTCGGAGCGAACTGCCTTGTTGCGCATGCGTGCCTTTTCGTTGGTCTTGATGCGCTTCATCTGAGACTTGATGTTTGCCATGGCAAATACCTCTTGATCTTTCTAAAGATTAAAAATTTCAGCGGTGCCGGTTGTACGACCTGCCCAAGGTCCTGCAGGTTAGACCGACAACAGCGGTCAACCTTATCACTGCGGCTGTGTGGAAGTCGAATCGCTGGGGCGAAAAGCTGACGTCAGTACCAGCCGTATTCGTTACGGAGGCGGTTGGCGATGCGGTCGAAGCGGCGGCGGGGGATAATCGCGCCTTGGCGTTTGGTCCACAGTTCGGGCACGGCGACGACGCTGTCTAGACGGACCCAGCAGCGTCGGCCGCCGCGATCCCAGGCGCCGGCTCCGATGTCGAGCCAGTTGTCTTCCTCAGCGTGGGCATCGTTGGGGGAGATCATGAGTCCGAGTAGTTGTTCGCGGCTGCGACCAATGACTACTAGCGCGCGTTCGTAGGGTTTTTTGGTGCGCTTGTCCATCATGTTGGCCCAGACGATTTCGCCGGGGTCTGCGCGGCCGTCCATGTCGGGGGCGTAATAGATGCTGCGCTTAAGTTGGGCGGTGGGGTGGCGCATGATGTTGACAGGGCGGGTGGAGTCAGCGGCAGCGTCGGCTGTGGTGCGTTGTTTTCGCATGGTGCAGTGACCGTCGGCGACGTCAATACCTAGTTGGCTTCCGATGCGGCGGAGGCCTTCGTCGAGGTCGTCGCCCATGATCCCTTGGATTCGACCGGTGATACGCCCGAGGAGCCGGCTGAGCGCGTTCATGTGTTCAGGATAGCGGATGTTTCGGGTAGGGTTTGATCTCAGTTTGAAATACCTTGTTGGAAGGATGAGTGGGCGATGGTTGCCAATTTCGCAGAAGAGACATTTACCGATCCGAAGCAGATTCGGAACTTCTGCATCATTGCCCACATTGACCACGGTAAGTCCACGTTGGCGGACCGAATTTTGGGTCTGACTGGTGTGGTTGAGGCACGTGACATGCGCGACCAGTACTTGGACAATATGGATATTGAGCGCGAGCGTGGCATCACGATTAAGGCGCAGAATGTTCGTTTGCCGTGGGTGCCGCGTAGTGGCAAGCATGCGGGCGAACAGATTGTGATGCACTTGATTGATACGCCTGGTCACGTGGACTTTACTTATGAGGTTTCGCGCGCGTTGGAGGCGTGTGAGGGCGCGATTTTGCTTGTTGACGCCGCGCAGGGCATTGAGGCGCAAACGTTGGCGAATCTGTATTTGGCGATGGAGAATGATCTGGAGATCATCCCGGTGTTGAATAAGATCGACTTGCCTGCGGCTGATCCGGATAAGTATGCCGAGGAGATTTCGCACATTATTGGTTGCGAGCCGGAAGAGGTCTTGCGTGTGTCTGGCAAGACGGGCGAGGGCGTGCCTGAGTTGCTGGATCGGGTGTGTGAGCTTGTTCCTGCCCCGACTAGTGAGTTCGGCGATGAGGCCCCGGCGCGTGCGATGATTTTCGACTCTGTCTACGACACGTATCGCGGCGTCGTGACGTATATCCGTATGGTTGATGGCCGCCTGGAGCCGCGGCAGAAGATCAAGATGATGTCTACCGGTGCGACACACGAGTTGTTGGAGATCGGCATTGTGTCTCCGACGCCGAAGAAGTGCAAGGGCTTGGGCCCGGGCGAGGTCGGATACCTGATTACTGGTGTGAAGGACGTGCGCCAGTCGAAGGTGGGCGATACGGTTACGTGGGCTTCTAAGGGGGCGGAGTCGCCGCTGAAGGGCTATGAAGAGCCGAAGCCGATGGTGTATTCGGGACTGTTCCCGATATCCCAGGCTGATTATCCGGATCTGCGTGATGCGTTGGAGAAGCTTCAGCTTAATGACGCCGCTTTGACGTTTGAGCCGGAGACTTCCGTGGCGTTGGGCTTCGGTTTCCGCTGTGGTTTCTTGGGCTTGTTGCACATGGAGATCACGCGTGACCGTTTGCAGCGTGAGTTTGATTTGGATTTGATTTCGACGGCCCCGAGTGTGTCTTACCGCGTCGTGGCTGAGGATGGCTCCGAGATGATGGTGCACAATCCGAGTGACTGGCCGGCGGGTAAGTTGCGTGAGGTGTGGGAGCCGATCGTGAAGACCACGATTATTGTGCCGGCGGAGTTTGTGGGCACCACCATGGAGTTGTGCCAGTCCAAGCGCGGCGTGATGGGTGGCATGGACTACCTGTCGGAGGATCGTGTGGAGTTGCGTTACACGATGCCTTTGGGCGAGATCATTTTTGACTTCTTTGACATGCTGAAGTCCCGCACCCGTGGTTACGCTTCGCTGAACTATGAGGAGGCCGGCGAGCAGCAGGCTGATCTAGTGAAGGTGGACATCCTGTTGCAGGGTGACGCGGTTGATGCGTTTTCTGCGATTGTTCACCGGGATAATGCCCAGTGGTACGGCAACAAGATGACTGTGAAGTTGAAGGAGCTGATCCCTCGCCAGCAGTTTGAGGTGCCGGTGCAGGCGGCGATCGGTTCGAAGATTATTGCGCGTGAGAACATCCGTGCGCTGCGTAAAGACGTGTTGGCCAAGTGTTATGGCGGTGACGTGTCGCGTAAGCGCAAGCTGCTGGAGAAGCAGAAGGAAGGCAAGAAGCGCATGAAGTCTATTGGCTCGGTGTCGGTGCCGCAGGAGGCGTTTGTTGCGGCCTTGTCGACGGACGAAGGCAAGTAATCTAGGCTAAAAGCGCGAGGGGGCTCCGTTCTATCTTTTCGGAGCCTCCTCTTTCATGCGCTAGAGGCCGATGGGTGACTTATTGGGGGGATCTATGTGAGCCCCGTGTCAGAACTATTTGGCGAAGGTGACGGGTAGGTCGACGACGTCGACGAAGCCTTCGGAGTGGTCGCCGAAGATTTTCAACACGCAGTCTTGTTCGAGGCAGTTGATGTCGGTGCCGGTGGGGGTGGCGACGATGGTGGTGGTTGCGGTGCCGTCTTCGTTGATCGGCGCGGTGCCGCCGTCGGTTTTGATCCAGGCTTGTGCGGTGGCGTCACCTTGGCCGCCGCTGCAGATCGGCACTGGGTTGCCGGGCACCTTCACAGGGGAGCAGATGGCTGCGTAGTATCCGTGTGCGGGGTCGAGGCCGGACAGTTCGATGGTGATGTCGTCGCCTGCTTTGAGGTCTTCGGTGGGGTTGGCGTCGATGGTTACTTTGGATTCGCCGGGCTTGGGGGATGCTGCGGCGGTTGATTTCGGTGCAGGGGTGGTGTTGGTGATTTTGGTTTCCTGCACGCTCGGTTCTTCTTCGGTGGGGCTGCATGCTGTTAGGGCGGAGAGAGCGGCAACCCCTGCGATTGCGGTGATGGTTGCGCGGCGGATGCTGCGACTGTGGTGTGCTTGGTGGCGTTGGATATTCAAAGGAAACCTCACAAAAATGACAGGATGGATACTCAAACAATAGAGTACGCGGGCGAGTGTGTGACTGTACCCTGAACGTGTTGAACCTTGTTTTAGTCCCCGCAGGCGTTGGTGCCTGGTGGGACTCCGGCGTGTTGCCGGCAAGTAGGAAAGAGAATAGTGAACGTGGTTGATTCCATGAACACCCCGGATCCGCGGGCAGCCTATGACGCGACGTCATCAAGTGACGGCGTGAGTGCCGCAGGTTCAGCTGGGGGCAGTAAGCACAGGTGCGCGGCCTCGAAGGATAAGCAGGGCGGCGGTTTTATGGGTAATTCCTGCCGCTGTTTTTGATTTTCTGCGAAGGGGGCGTGCACACCTAATCCCGCGTGAGTGGCGGAAGGTCTGTGCGGCTGCCGCGGGAGCATGCCAGGTGGACGAGCCATTCCAGGGGGCCGCGGCGGAAGAAGAACATCCAGGTGCTGGCAAAGAGGATGATCAGCGCGCTTTGGGGTGCGAACCCTAGTAGTTCGCGGGGACTCCAGCCTCGTTGTTCTTCAGCACGGTCCGCCGAGGGGTCGTAGTAGTCCTCGCCGTAGGGCTGTGGGTCGGGGTCAGCAGGGGAGCTGTTGAACGTGCCGTCTTCTTTGAAGGGGGCTAGGTGGGCTTCGTACCAGATGTCTTCGGCTTCGCTCCAGGTGGTGGTGTTGGCGATGCGGTCGCGCCAGGGTTGCCAGTCGCCGAGGTAGTAGCTGGAGATGTCGAAGTTGGGGTCTGCGAGGTCTTGGGGTTCGATTCCTAGTTCGGCTGCGGTGCCCATGGCGCCGGCTTCTTCGATGCCGTAGATGGGTCCCATGTCGCTCGGGTAGTAGGTGTCGTAGCCGAATTGTGAGTGGTGCATGTCGATGTAGCCGATGGCGGGTGCGATTGCTCCGGTGAGGATCACGTGGATGGTGTAGGTGGTTAGTGCCATCATGCCGAGGGCTCGTAGTGGGTAGGTGAGGATGCTAGCCCAGCGCAGGCGGCAGATGAGCACGCAGAGGAGTATGAGGGCTGCGGAGGCGCTGCCGGTGGCGATGATGTCTCCGATGCCGCCTTTGTGTGCCCAGGTGGTTAGGTATGCGCCGTCGAGGGTGAAGTAGCCGGGTTGTTCCCAGCCGAGGCTGGCGGCGGTGCGTACCCAGTCGTAGTGTTGCTGGATGCGTATCCAGCCGGTGAGTGTAGCGATGATGATTGTTGACGCCGCGACGGTTGCGGTTGTGCGTAGTCGTGCGGTGGTGATGGTGCGGTAGGTGAGTATGCCGATGAGTCCGTAGGTGAGCCAGGCGCCGATGGGGTATTGGCCGCCGATGCTGATGAAGGGGGCGATGAACAGCGTGAGGGCTGTTGTGGCGGCTACCCATCGGGTGCGTAGTCGAGTGATGGGGGTGAGCAGGATGAGGTTGGTGGCGATTGCCATGAGCACGACGGCTATCTGGTGCTGGACGTAGTCGAGTACGATGCCGATGCCGAAGATGATGGCGGCGCGTATGAGTACGCTGTGGCGTGCGCGTGACAGCGTGGTGCCGCCGTGTTCGTTGCCGTGGGCGAGCATGAGGGATAGGGAGATGCCGCTGAGTACGGCGAACAGTGTGCTGGGGTAGCCGTTGGTGAGGAATTTCAGGGGGTCGATGGTGCTGTAGTAGAGGATGTGGGCGAACATCATGCCGAGGATGGCTAGTGCTCGGGCGAGGTCTAGGCCGGTGATGCGTCCTGGGCGTTGGGCCCGTTGGGCGCGGTGTGCGCCGGTGCGTTCGGGGACTGTCGTGGTGGTCATGGTGTCTCCTGGTGTGGGTGGATAGTATTGTTGCATGAACTCTACTGTGTCTATCCGTCGTTTTGGTCATACTGTTATCAATCACACGGTGGAGGTTCCGTGGGATCATTTCGCTTCCGGTGAGCAGCAGGTGCTCAGTGTGTTCGCGCGCGAGATTGTGGCGGATGGTAACGAGGACGCCCCGTGTGTGTTGTATTTGCAGGGTGGTCCGGGTTTTCCTGCGCCGCGGCCGGTGGGGGCGAGTGGTTGGGTGGGGGAGTTGTTGAAGCATTACCGTGTGGTGTTGTTGGATCAGCGGGGTACAGGGCGTTCTAATGCGCAGGTGTTGGATGCGCAGCATCTCAAGCTGTTGCGGGCGGATCAGATTGTGGAGGATGCGGAGGCTGTGCGCCGCGAGTTGGGGGTGGATCAGTGGGCGTTGTTTGGCCAGAGTTTTGGTGGCTTCTGTATTAACACCTATGTCTCTCGTCATCCGGAGAGCATTTCGCATGCGATGCTCACCGGCGGTCTGCCGGATATCTCTGCGGGTGTGGACGAGGTCTATAGACGTACGTTTACGCAGGTTGCGGCGCGTAGTGAGCAGTTTTATGCCCAGTTCCCCTTTGCGGAGGCCGCCATCCGCGAGGTGTGCCACCATCTGGATAATGCTGAGGAGTTGTTGCCGACGGGTGAGCGTTTGTCTTCGCGTCGTTTCCGCACGATTGGCATTGCGTTGGGCCGCGGCACGGGTTTCGATACGTTGGGTTATTTGTTGGAGGACCCGTTTGTTGTGGTTGGGGGCGAGAAGCGTTTGCGCCAGGATTTTTTGGTGGATGTGGGCACCCGGGTGAGTTTTGCGGGGCATCCGTTGTATGCGTTGGTGCATGAGGCGATTTATGGCGGCACGGTGCCGGGTGCGACTGCGTGGTCGGCGCATCGGGTGCGCGAGCAGGTGGAGGGTTTCGAGGAGCAGGCCGACCCCCGCACGGCGGGCAAATTCTACTTGACGGGTGAGCATATTTTCCCGTGGCAGTTTGATGAGGACCCGGCTTTGCGCGAGCATAAGCAGGCGGCGGAGGAGCTAGCTGCGTTTGATCAGTGGCCTTCGCTTTATGACGCCGCGGTGCTGAAGGATCGCGCCCCGGTGGCGGCTGCTGCGGTGTATCTGGATGATATTTTTGTGCCTTATTCTTTGTCGATGGCGACGGCTGATCAGTGGCGGGATCTGCGCCCGTGGGTGACTAATCAGTTCCAGCATGATGGCATTGGCCAGGATGGTGTCGCGATTGTGCGCCGGCTGCGGGAGATGATCCTGGAGCGCTAGGCCGCCAACAGTTCGTGTACCCCTGGAGCTCTCGCTGTTTAACCACCTATGGCTTCGCGCTGGCACAATGTTGTGCATGTCGAAGCGGTCAAGTCCTTTTGAGTGGTGTATCCGCCAGCGGTTGACTCAGCGATGAACTGACCGCTGACGGAACAGGATCCACAACCACTTTCTGCTCATCTACCTTCACTGTCCTTTCGTGCCGCCCAGCCTACCTGCTGGTGAGGTCGAGGGCGGCGGCCGTAGGCGTCGACAATCGTGCATACAAGCCAAGGAGCTTAAGAAAGGTGGTAGGCGGGCGCACGCTACAAGCAAACAACGCGGTCGCAGGTCGCCAGCACTGCCGGATCGTGGCTGACGATGATGGTTGCGCGCGCGGACTTGCCTGCTCGAATCGCGTTGATCACGCGCTGGGCGTTCGCGCCGTCGAGGGCGGAGGTGGGCTCGTCGGCAAGCAAGAGCGTCGGCTGCGACAGCAAGGCCCGAGCTACGCTGACACGCTGGCGTTGCCCGCCGGAGAGCTCGTCGGGGCGGGTCCGTTTGCTGTGGTGTAGGCGGCCGCGCGTGCGCGGGGAGCGGAGGAAATCCGGCAGATCCAGCAGGTCGAGGACCATGGCGATGGCCGAATCGTCGGCGTGGCGGCCCGCGGCGCGTCGCAGGATGGTCGCAACCGGCACGGCCGGGTTGAGGGAAAGCTCCGATTCCTGAGGGATCCAGCCCACGCTGCTGGGGTGCGGACCATCAATTCTTCCGCGCACCGGAGCGTGCAGGCCCGCGATGGCGCGCAACAGGGTTGTCTTTCCGCAGCCCGACGGTCCCGAGATCCCCACGATCGCACCGCGGTCGACGCTGAGGTCGAACCCGGTGAGAACATCGTGCGCGCCGTGGGACAGCGTTAGGCCATCGACGCGCAGGATCGTGTCGGCCTCGTGGGAGCGTTGAGCGGGTCTAGCAGGGGCGTCTTGGGCGCCCGCTGGTTCGACCGCTGGCGTCGAGGCGGCTTTGTCCGTCGCTGTGGGGAGCACAGAGGGGGTGTCTCCGACGCTGAGCACGCGGTCGGCTAGCTCCGCGGCAACACTCGGGTCGTGGGTAATGACCACGCACGTCGCTCCCGATCGATCTCGCGCGACCTTCAGGCTGTCGAGCATGAGCCGTGCTGTTGCACGGTCGACGCCGGCGGTGGGCTCGTCGATAAGCAACAGTTTCGGGTGTCCAGCGATGCCGGCGGCGATGCCCAGTCGGCGCCGCTGCCCGCCGGAGAGCTGGCGTGGGGTGCGCTCTAGGATATCCTCGATGCCGCCGAGCCCGAAGTCGTCGAGGAGGTTAAGGATCACTTCGTCCGAGATCCGCCCGGCAATCCGCCCGGCCTTGGCGCGCTGGCGGATGATCCGGCGCACGCTCCAGCGCGGTGGCAAGGCCGCGCCCGGATCCTGATCC